>ENA-OROX01002359-OROX01002359.1-human-gut-metagenome-genome-assembly--contig:-NODE-2359-length-13085-cov-20.463929_pt1 | contig 13085 bp, 7 predicted proteins | sample MGYA00242133_ERZ509058 | MGnify/ENA primary metagenome ERZ509058 (study PRJEB26280, sample SAMEA2338751) | human gut metagenome | biome: human gut; feature: human-associated habitat; material: faeces...
AATACTTTGTGTATGAATTAGTTGGCTGATTTTGTAATATTTAATGAATGTCCCTTTTTATTATCAGCGTTGAAAAAGATAGTCGCAACGAATTTTGATTCACCCTCTTATGTATTATAAATACAGTTCTCGGTCTTTGCCCTGTTATTAATCCATCGGCTCGTAATCCTTTGCCAGACCGCCTTCACTGGTTTCCTTATATAAGGAAGGAAGGTCATGACCGGTCTGTTTCATTACTTCCACCACTTTGTCAAAGGATACACGGTGATTACCGTCTGTAAAGGCAGAATAGATATTGGCATCAAGAGCTCGGGCCGCTGCATAGGCATTTCTTTCGATACAAGGGATTTGTACCAATCCGCATACCGGATCGCAAGTCATTCCCAAGTGATGCTCCAAGCCCATTTCGGCTGCATACTCTATCTGGGCCGGGCTACCTCCGAATAATTGGCTGGCAGCGGCGGATGCCATTGAACAGGCCACTCCTACTTCTGCCTGGCAACCGGCTTCGGCTCCGGAAATGGAGGCGTTGTGTTTTACTATATTTCCTATCAATCCGGCAGTAGCCAGTGCTCTTAAAATCCGCATATCGCTGAAGTCACGGCTTTTTTGCAAGTGATAAAGTACAGCCGGAACCACTCCGCATGATCCGCAAGTAGGGGCTGTGACGATTTTGCCACCTGAGGCGTTTTCTTCACTGACTGCCAGAGCGTATGAGAAGACTAACCCGCGGGAACGCAGATTGTCCTTATAACCTTTTGCCTTAATATAATAGGTGGAGGCTTTTCTGCGCAGATTAAGTGGGCCGGGTAATACGCCTTCTTGATCCAAACCACGCTCAATGGCTTCTCTCATGGTTTTCCATACTTCTGCCAGATAGTCCCAAATGTCTTTGTCTTCACATTGCTGGACGTATTCCCAGTAATTGCGCCCGGTACGTTCACACCAGTAGAGGATTTCACTCATACGGTTCATATCATAGATTTCCGGAGTTGAGCCTTTGTCGTGCCCTTCTTCGGCTAGAGCACCTCCGCCTACACTGAAAACAGTCCATTCATCTGTCACTTTTCCTTTTTCATTCAAAGATTTGAAAGTCATCCCATTGGGATGAAACGGATAGAAGACATGGGCTTTCCAGATAATTTCTGTAGGCGCATGTGGTTGCAATGTATCTAAAATGGCTACATCGGTCATGTGTCCTTTACCGGTAGCGGCGAGGCTTCCATAAAGAGTAACTTGAAAAGCTTTGGCTTCGGGATGTTTTCCTAAGAAGATTTCAGCAGCCTTGCGCGGTCCCATAGTATGACTGCTGGACGGACCGGTGCCGATGCGGTATAGTTCTCGGATAGATTTCATTTCGTTTTATAAGGTTAGTTATTATGAGGAACAAAGGTATAAAATAAAAGGAGGAAACTAGCAAAAAAGGAAAAGAAAAACTCTCTTGACAAATAGGAAAGTTGTCAGGAGAGTTTGGAAAACCACCGGTAGGATTTGGTGTATTGTCTTTATTCTAATTGTCTTTGGATACCTTTGTCACCGACGACAAAATACTGATTATTTTCAATCAGCATGGCACGTCCGCGCTTTTTTTCCCGGTTTTCTTTATTGTCCACATTTACTCCGATAACCTTGCCGTTATAGAAAGTGGAAATATCTTTGAAAATGGTATGTCCCACAATAATGTGTTTTGCCTTATAACGGTCCATAATCATTTCTAGGGAGTCTTTTGCCAGCGGATTGTATTTGCCATCGGTGCGTACCAGTCCGCGATACCAGATGGGACCGCTGTTTCCATACAGGAAGGCTGTGAGTGGAGAAAGCGCTTTGCGTTCTTTTTTCGTCATAAATAGTCCTTTACTCATTTCTTCATTGACAGTGGGAATGCTCAAGTTCTTGTCATAGAAGTCTTTGCCCAGTCCGGCATGTACATATAGGTCGTTACCTATCATTTGCATGGTGTTACGGGTTCCCAACCATCTGCCCAGTTCGGTATCGGGACCGAATAGCCGGGGGTACTTCATCTTTAGTTTTTCAGCCAATATTTTATATTTTTCTTTGGTGTATCGGAGGTCATTGGCCAGTACCATCGGTTCATGATTTCCCAGCATGAACGATACGTGTCCTCCGGCTTTGGCTGCTTCCTCTTCCAGTTTGTAGAATAGCCAGAAGATTTGCGGTACATCTTTTCCTCTGTCAAAAATATCACCGATAATCATCAGATGGTTTTTCCCGAAGCTCCATTTGTAGTTTTTATCGATGATATGATTGCCTTGTAACAGGCTGATTACACAGTCCAGCCTTCCATGAGGGTCGGACATGACAAAAACTTTGTCTGCCTGGGGATAATTCCATCTGGGACGTTTTACCGGGTGTAGTTTTACATCAAATGGAAACCTGCCTTTGTGGTCTGTCACATGCAGGGTAAAGTTTTGAGGTAATGTGGTATAAGTGGTATCAATGATATTCCCTTTCTTATCTACATTGATTACTCTGATTTGGCCGTCAGGCTGATACAATACGTATGGACCGTCGGCTGTTAATTCTTCTTTTTTCTCTTTGTCTTTCTTCTTGTCTTTGAAATCAAGAGTTCCGGCACTAAGGCCGGAACTGATGAAGGCGAGGGTAAATGCAAGAAGAAAGTGGTTGATAAAATTAGTCTTGCTTGTCATCGATTTGATTTATAATTCAGTTAGAGTTTATCAATTTGTGTTGACTATTATTTCAGATATTCTGGTGTTTGTACAATATTAGAATTAGCATTAATTTCTTTTTGAGGAATAGGTAATATTGTACGATAATAGTTTCTGTCGAAATCCATAGATGTTTTTTCGTCAGCGAAATGCACTACCTCTTTCATCATATCGTCTGTTTCGTTAATACGAGTTACTCGTAAGTTATTACGTAATAAGTCAAACATGCGGTGCCCTTCACCAATGAGTTCTTTCCTGCGTTCTTCTAGAACATCATCAAGGGTAACCTTTGCGGGCATCGTATAGTCCGGATTTCCTCGGAGTGCAATGGCTTTCAGGTATTTTGCAGCTTTTGTTGCATCTCCGTTTTTCACGGCTGCTTCGGCTGCATTTAAGTAAGTTTCGGAAAGACGTACTATAGGAATATTGGCATCCATAATATTTTCTCCAGGTTGTGGTTGATACTTATTCAAATACATTACTTTTTTGTCTTGATTAACTAATAACTTAATGCGTACATCATTAGGCGTTTCTAACAGATGGTGATAAAAACTGACTGTAATGCACATATCTTGATATCCTTTTGGAGAAGTTAGATATCCCATACTTTCATTGCCGGGGCTTTCGGTAGTAGTATTGACTATTTCGAAGAGAATTTCTCCCGGATTTGCTTCGGAGGCTTCCGTACCCCATACAGTGGGATATTCTTCGGTATTCCATAATTGGTATTTATTGGCTTCCGATCCTTTTATTGCTTCTTCTGCAGCTTGTAAAGCTTCACTGTTCTTCCCCATATACAGATATGCCCGACTTAACAAAGTTAATGTGGCCCATTTACTGATTTTACCTTTCTTATTTAAGGATAAATCTTTTTGATTCAAACTAGTACCTGACCATGAATATGTGGGTATCATTAAACTAGCCGCATTCTTTAAGTCTTTGATTATTTGATCATAACATTCAGCTACAGTGTTACGTGAAGGCTTACTGTCGGCAGTGGCTGATGCTGAAGTGATGATAGGTACTCCTAAAGAGGCTCCGTTATCTTTTAAATAAGTATATCCGAAGAAGCGCGTAAGGTCAAAAAGGGCCAGACCACGTATTGCTAATGCTTGTCCTTCCAAATCATTGCGGAAGATATGCTCATCTTCATCGTTTGGAAGAATTTCGATATTGTCAATGCCGTCTAAAATTACATTACAGTTTTGAATGATGGAATAAAGATATGACCAGTGTGTACTTGGTCCATTTGCAGGTAACCAATCCATTTGGTAATAGTGAGCTGTTCTACAAGTTGATTGTACAGCTTGCATGTCATCTCCTGTTACATCTCCGTAGTAGATTAAACGCCCGGAATACGCATAGGCATTACGCATTGTCGCATAAATGGCGTTTAGTGAATAATCAATGTCGGAGAGAGATTTGATACTCGTTTCTGTTGGAATTTGTGTGGACGGTTCTAAATCCAACCAATCGTTTCCACATGAAGTAAACAATCCGATGGATAAGACTATTGATAAAAAATTATGTAATGTTCTCATATTGTTGTTTTTTAGTGGTTAAAAATTGATGTTGAGACCAAAAGTAACGGTTTTTAAAGGCGGTGTGGTTTGAGTTGCACTACCGGCACTAACAGCTTCAGGATCATAATTGTCATAGGCCGCCCATGTCCATAAATTGCTTGCTGATGCATAAAAACGAACATTTCCTATATTGATTTTATTTGTCCATTCTTTAGGTAACGTAATGCCGAATGTGATATTTTTTAAGCGGAAATAATCAGTACTGTGGATACGGCGGCTACTTGTTATTTTATGCATTGATACAGAAGATGATTTACCCAGCATATATACTTCTATATTGGTTTGATCACCTGGCTTTTTCCAGCTATCACGATAATAAGTCGGAATGTTTGCATAGGAATCGTAACCGCCATGTTCTGTCTTTTGTGCCCAAGTATCATAAGAATATCCTCCGAATTGATAGGAGAATAAGAAATTTAAATCAAGCCATTTATAACGCAATGAATTAGAGATACCTCCGTTAACAGTTGGTTCTGCATGTTTATAAGGAATGAATTGTGCATTTTTAGAGTTCTCGGTAATTTCTTTTATATAATTTCCGTTCTCATCCAATTCATTGGTATAGAATAGAGGATTTCCTGTTTCAGGATTGATGCCCGCAAATTCTTGTACATAGAATGTACGATAAGAACTTCCTACTTTGTGTATTTGGGTTCCACTGACAATTTGTGTCTGTTCGCCATCTAATTTTACAACTTTATTGGAGTTATGACCTAAATTGAAAGTTGTATTCCAATTAAAGTCTTTTATTTTAATATTAGTGGAATTAATAGTTAATTCAATACCTTTATTTTTCACTTCACCTATATTCATTAAATAACTACTAAATCCTGTTGTCATGGATACAGGACAGTCCATTAATAAGTTTTTAGTTGTACGGGTATAATATTCAATCGTGAAGTTCAGACGATCCCAAAAACCAAAATCCAAGCCAATATTCATATTATAATTGGTTTCCCATTTCAGATTAGGATTTGCAATTTGGGACATTTGAATACCGGGTTGCTCCAAGTAACCACCACTAATGGAGCTTAATCCCATATAGCCGAAATAATCAGAAGGAAGAGTACCGTTTACACCGTATGATGCTCTTATACGCAAGTCTGTCAACCAATCTTTTACAGGTTGCATAAATTCTTCTTCAATAGTACGCCATGCTCCGGATACAGACCAAAATGTTCCCCAACGATTGTTACGGTGCAAACGTGAACTGCCATCAACACGAAAACTAGCTCCTAGATAATATTTATTTTTGTAATCGTAATTCAAACGGCTTAAATAGGATACCAGTCTGTACCTTGAATCACTTCCCCCTACAGATACTGTTTTCATTCCATTACTAATGGCATGTTTGTCGGGAGTTGTAAAATTGTAAGCTTCCCCTGATAAATAGTCATTGTAGGTATCATCAATTTCATATCCGGCAAGAAAGTCCAAATGATGAATGTTGTTGAAAGTAGTTAAATAGCTTAAGGTGTTACTCCATACCATTTTTTTATATTCTCTTATGCGTTTTACTACTTCTCCATTTTCATCTTCACCGTTGGAAGTACGTGGGTCATACCATTTCTCACCTTTTACAGTAGTGTAATCATAACTGAATGTTGTTTTGAATTTCAGATTTTTTATGATTTCGTATTCGGCATAAAGCGTATTGAATGCGCGTAGCATTTTTTCATGTTTATAATCGTATTCAGCTGATAATTTGGGGTTGCGGTCATTGGCTTTACGAATAAATTTACGATTCCAACTGCCATCTTCATTGTAGACCGGATCTGAAGGAGTAGCCCAATTACGTGAGGAATAGAAAGGAGATGTATAAGTGAATCCTTCGTCATAAACACTCTGATTTACATTTGAGAAAAGTATCTTGGCGCCTACAGTCAATTTGTCTGTTGCACTGAAATCTGCGTTCAAACGCCCTGTTACACGTTCCAAACCGGAACCTTGTACAATACCGTTCTGCTTCATATATGATAAAGAAGAGTAATATTTAAATTTATCGCTGCCACCGGCTAGTGATGCTTCATAGGTAGAATGATGTCCCTTTTGGAAAAGCTCTTTATTCCAGTCTGTGAAACCACACCATGGAATTGGAGCATATTTATCGATTTGCCCATCTGCATAAGTTTTACTTTGTGACATTAGCTCTTCCTCTGATATATTAGGATTTTTATCAGCTAGTTTACGTTGTTGATATAATATCAATCCATTGTAAATATATTCACGTCGTTCTTCTCCCCCCATAACTGGGCGATAATCCATTGCGAAATCATTGCTACCCCAGTCTGCTTTTAATGAAATTTGTGCTTTTCCGCTTTTTCCTTTCTTGGTGGAGATTAAAATAACTCCATTTGCAGCACGTGAACCATAAAGGGAGGCTGCTGCAGCATCTTTTATTACTGTAATATTTTCAATATCCGAGTTGTTTAATGTAGACATTATGTCAAATCCGGAGTCGGAGCTGGTAGCAGCAACAGAACCGGATTGGACGGGAACACCATCGATTACGTATAGTGGAGAATTGCTTGCATTGAAAGAACCCATACCACGAATACGGATAGAAGTGGAGGCACCAGGCTGACCTGAACTGGAAGTGACTTGTACTCCGGGAGCATTACCTTCTAGCAAACTGGAGAATGAAACTACGGGTAAATCTTTTAATTCTCCTGTCTTCACAGTAGAAGCAGAACCTGCATATGCCGATTTCTTGAAAGTACCATAACCGGTAACAACCACTTCTTCCATAACATTATTATCAGGAGCCATGACTACTTTCAGTATCTTTCCGGCAGTGGCTTTTATTTCCTGCTTGCCATAACCTATATAGGAGATAATCAAAGTGGCAGGTATACGGTCTACATCTAATGAGAAGTGCCCGTCCAAATCTGTAGTAGTTCCATTCGTAGTACCTTTGACTAAGATATTCGCTCCAATAATAGGTTCTCCCGTCTCATCCAGTACTGTACCGGTTAATGTTGTTTTCTGTTGAGGAACAGCAGACTCTTTTTCTTCAATTTGCTTGATAGCAATAACGCCGTTGTGAACTGAATAGGTCAAACCGCTATTCATAAGACATTTATCAAGCACATTGGCTATTTTTTCGTTATTTACATTTAGGTTTTGGACTTTTATTTGTTTTACATCATTGGTGCTGTATACAAAAGTAAAGTCGGTTTGTCTTTGGATTTCCCAAAGAATTTCACTCAACGTGGCATTCTTGAATGAGGCTGTGACAGTGGCTTGTGCAAACACTTTGTTGGCTGCCTGCATAAAACCTGTGGTAATGATACAGAAAAATAGGAACGTAATCCACAAACGTTTACTACTTTTACCGTGATTGGTGTAGTTGTGTTTTTTGTCCATAATACATCATTTTTATTAGTTATAGAATGTGATTGTTTTGTTATTGACTTTTACGTGTACTTTTTGAGTCTCTTCCAACAAACGTACAAATGGAGTGATTTCCGAATACCGATCTACATTGCATCCGAAGCGTAGGTCTTTTATTTTCTCATTGGCAAAAATTACTTCCATGTCATACCAGCGTGATAGTATTTTCATGATATCTTCCAATCGCTGGTCTTTGAAATGAATTTTTCCTTTTATCCATGAGGTATAAAATCCGGCATCTACCATGCGTATCTGTATGCTGCTGTTTCCGAGGCTGATGGTAGCTTGCTGGGAAGGCTTTAAAATACAGCTTTCTCCAGTTTCTGTATTTACTTTGACAGAACCGTTTACCAAAGTTGTCTGATACTCTTCCTGTGGATAGGCAGAGATGTTGAATGTGGTTCCCAACACTTCTACTTGCATGCCTTGAGTGCATACTATAAATGGTTGCCCTGTTTTGCAGACTTCAAAATAGGCCTCGCCTTCCAGTTCCACTTTGCGTGGACCGTTATCAAATGTCACAGGAAAGCGGAGACTGGTCATTGCGTTCAGATGCACTTTTGTTCCATCACTTAACAATAGAGCATATTCTCCACCTCGTGGAGTTTCCACTTTATTATATACAGGCTTGTTTTTTGGGACTGTTTTTGATGTTACTTGGTAATTCAGCATTGTAGAGTCCATGTGGACTCGGGCTCCGTCTATTTTCTCAAGCAGACTCTCTGTTTCTTTATTTATATGGATTGTCTGGCCGTCCTCCAATGTCAGAATAGCTTGGGATTCCCCAGGTAGAATGGATTGTGCGATGAACTGTTTGTCCGAAAGAGAAACGGGCGAGGTGAATTTCATGGAAATACTTACAAAAAGGACAGGTAACAGAATGATTGCGGCATAACTTACTATTTTGATATATCTGCTTCTGTTATTATTTCTTTTGATTCGCTTTTCCACTTCTTTCCATCCGGATGAAGGATTGAATGCCGTATTTTTCCGGAAATGTTGCTTTTGGTTTTCTTCATCACAAATTTTCTTGAATAAAATCTCGTGCGCTGTAGATTCTTCTCTCCAAGCAGTTAGTTTTATTGTTTCTTCCGGGGTTATTTCTTCCGACAGATACCTTGCTATGAGGTTGGCTATATAGAAATCTTGTTTTATCATATTTTGACCTGTTTTTTATCTCTTTTATAATAAAACAGGTCTGTTTGAAATTTGGGTGAATAATAAAACGACTTTTTTTGAAAAAAAACAAATTAATGTCTTTTTATATAAAGAACAAGAGGAAGTAATAGTAGTCTTTCAAGTTCTCTCTGAGTTTCTTGTAGGCTATTTTCTTTAATGTATGGACTGTTTCTGTAGATATGTTTAGTCTGTCTGCTATTTCTGCGTTTTTTTTCCCTTCCAGAGATAGTTGCATAATGGCTTTCATTTGGTCAGGTAATTTATTTATGGCTTCAGAAACGATACGATAAGTTTCCTCTTCAACGATTGCATCGTGAAAAAAGGAATCCTTTTTCTTTTCGATGACATTTTGAGCGTATTCATATACTACTTTTGAATGCTCCAGTTCATTGAGTGCTTTATTGCGTACAGCTGTATATAAAAATGCTTTTACCTGATGCAGATAAAAAAAATCTTCTCTTATTTGCCATAGTTTGGCAAATGAATCTTGTACAATATCTGCTGAAGTTTCTTGGTTTTCTGTATATTGATTGGCAAATAAGCATAGAGTTACATAATATTTATTGAAAATATCATGAAACCCTTGCTCATTGAGCTTAATACTTATAGTTGTATGAGAAGTTCCAGCTGCCACCTTTGCTTTTAATTTTCTCTAATTTTAGTGCGAATATAGAGAAAATTAATTAAAAACAGCCTCTTATTCTATTAAAATATTATTTTAAGTCTACTACAGTAATACCTGCCCCACCAAATTGTACGTGTTCGTCTTGATAGTGTGCTACTCCTGGAACACTTCCCAAATAGCTGCGAATCAGGGTGCGCAGTATGCCTGTACCTGTTCCGTGAAGGATACGTACACGGTCTATTCCCAATAGTATGGCATCATCGATAAAATAAGTTACTGCCTGTATCGCTTCATCGCCACGCATACCGCGTACATCAATATCTTGTTTGAAATTTAGTTTCTTTTCATATACCCGATCTTGTGTTTCACTGCTGACGAAGGTACTTTTTACCATTGTTTTCTGGGTGGGCTGTATTGGTGTGCTACGTTCCAGCTTATCCAGTTTTACATTGGTTTTTATCATTCCGAACATAACTATTGCATTTTTGCCATTAATTCCTAGTACTTCTCCGACACTGGATTGACCTTTGATCTTTACAGTGCTACTTACAGTGATAGGCTGTTCTTTGGGTATTGACAGTTGGGAAGATTCCGTCTTGGCTTTATCCTTTTTGTTTTTTTTCCGCTCTTGTTTTTCACGGAGTTTTTCCATTTTCCGGATGATTTCATCTTCCTTGTTCTTTTTCTCGATATCTTCTATCTGATTTTTAAAATCAGTCAGTTCCTGACGTGCCGATTGTGTACGTTCTTTGTCGGCTTGTGCTTCCTTGATGATACGGATGGTATTTTCAATTCGGGCATTTGATTCCTGTATCAATCTTTCCGCATCTTCTTTGGCCTTTCGCAAAATCTCTTTACGACTTTTCTCCAGTTCCTGTAGTTCTTCTTCGTATTTGGCGATGGTTTCTTCCATCTGTTTTTCTCGTTTGCGGATGTTCTGACGCTTGGTTTCCCAATAACGTTTGTCACGTACGATATCTTGTAGATATTTATCAGCATTGATATATTCACTCCCTACAATTTCGGATGCGTCGGCTATTACTTCTTCCGGTAAACCTATTTTCCTAGCTATTTCTACTGCAAATGAACTTCCCGGATTTCCTATTTGTAATTGGAATAAAGCTTGCATTAAATGCCTGTCATATAACATGGCACCATTAACCACTCCTTCGTGATCTTCGGCAAAATGTTTCAAATTTTGATAATGAGTGGTGATAACGCCGAATGTGCCCTTTTCATTGAAACGTTTCAACACAGCTTCAGCTATGGCTCCTCCAATTTGTGGTTCTGTACCTCCGCCGAATTCATCAATGAGGATAAGGCTGCGTTCGTTACAGCTTTTCATCATTGTTTTCATGTTGGTAAGGTGTGAGGAGTAGGTACTCAGATCGTCTTCGATACTTTGTTCGTCACCTATGTCTATAAAGATACTGCCGAATAATCCGGCATGGCTACGTTCATGCATCGGAACCGGCATACCACATTGTAACATATATTGTAGTAATCCCACAGTCTTCAGACAAACGGATTTACCTCCGGCATTCGGTCCGGATATAATTAGAATGCGTTGATTTTTAGTTAGTTCTATATCTAGAGGAACAACCTTTTTATTATGCTTGGCCAGCGAGAGTTGCAATAGTGGGTGTATGGCCATGGTCCAGTCCAAAATCTGTTTGTCTTCCAATGATGGTTTGGTGGCGTTCGTCTGAATGGAAAAATGGGCTTTGGCACGGATGAAATCAATTTCTGCCAAAAATTCGTATGACTGGAGGATGGCGGGGACCTGTGGGCGGATTATGATAGAGAAATCTGTCAGGATACGGATGATTTCCCGGCGTTCTTCTCCTTCCAATTCCCGTATTCTATTGTTTGCTTCCACTACTTCGGCCGGTTCTATGAAAACTGTTTTGCCGGTGGATGATTCATCGTGTACAATTCCCTTGATTTTCCGTTTTAATCCCGGTGCGACAGGGATGACGAGTCTTCCGTCACGCATGGTAGGAGTTACATCTTTATCAACATAACCTTCTGCTTGAGCGTTGCGTAGAATTGCATTCAAACTGCGTGATATGCTTCCGGCTGTCGAGGCCAACTCTCTGCGGATGCGTAATAATTCGGAAGAAGCATTGTCTTTGATTTTTCCGAATTTGTCTAAGATGTTGTTAATACGCGTGATGAGTTGAGGAAACACGATAATATCTCCTGCCAGTTTTTGTAGGGCAGGGTAGGGGGAGTTTTCTTGTTCTTCGTCATTCGGGGTCAGTGTCAGAAAATGGATGATATCACGAATTGTTTCTAAAGAACGGCGTAAATCAAACAGTTCTTGCTCATCCAAATACATACCTTCTACGCGGATACGTTTTAGTGATGGTCGTACATCAAAAAAATATTGGTCGGGAAAACTGTCTTCCTCTTGTATGATGCGCATGAATTCCATCACCTGTTCCAGCCATTCATTAATATCCTTAAAGGATTCTGAGAAGTTCATTTCATCTACTCTTTCTTGACCTAATGTGCTGAGACATTTCTCTTTTAGTAAATGACGGATGGAATCGAAACCTATTTTCTGTTCGAAATTCTGAGGGTATATCATGATTTATTTCTTTCGTTTATTATTCGTATGCAAAAATACGATTTGAAAATTTTATAGCAAAAAAACTGGTAAACTATTTGCTTATTTAAAATAAAGTCGTACCTTTGCAACGCTTTCAACGGAAAGCACTTCTGAAAAGAAGTCTTGGAGAGGTGGCAGAGTGGTCGATTGCGGCGGTCTTGAAAACCGTTGTACTGCGAGGTACCCGGGGTTCGAATCCCTGTCTCTCCGCTGGAAAGAATTACAAAACAAAGAAAATCCCCTGTAAATTAATACTTTACGGGGGATTTTTTGTTTTTGGTGCATGGCAAATAAGCATATCACTTGCAACGGACTTTACTTTTATAAAGATCATTTTGTTTTCTGATAAATTTCCGGAAGTGTCTTTGACGTATTATCTTTTTCATTAGAAAGTTCGGGAGCATTTATGCCCTCATGCCCTCACTGTATGTATAATGGGTTTATTATGAATGACTTATATGATAATAGTAAAAAAAATTGCTCTCACTTATACTCTCATGCCCTCACTACGTTTTGAAGTTGATTTTCACATAATATGCTTGCTGTCAGCTATATATCCTTTTTTATAGACAGTTCCTGCCTGGTATAAAGTAGGGCGTTTTCAAGCCTTTTCCTCGTAAGAAATGCGCATGAAAGAGGAAACTTCCACGAAATGATAGCTTACGGATTCGCGGCAGCGGTAAAAAAGAACAAGACATTTTAAAAAAAGCTCTTGTTCTTTTAAAAAAAGGCGGTTATCTTTTTTAAAAAGCTCTTGATCTTTTTTTAAAACGCCCTTGTCTTTGATATGGAATTTTATTCTGGACTGAGGCATTTTACATATACATACGCATAAGCTCGTACGTACGTAGGTATAGCCTTGTATGGATGTATGTGCAAAAGCGTGTTTATACCCGTTCTCTTTGTATTTCTTTAAATGCTTTTCACTTATTCTTATTGAATTTGTGCATTGATTTCGTTTCTGAACTTTATAGGATTGGTGATAAAGTCAAATTTGTTGG
>ENA-OROX01002373-OROX01002373.1-human-gut-metagenome-genome-assembly--contig:-NODE-2373-length-13037-cov-3.143969_pt1 | contig 13037 bp, 13 predicted proteins | sample MGYA00242133_ERZ509058 | MGnify/ENA primary metagenome ERZ509058 (study PRJEB26280, sample SAMEA2338751) | human gut metagenome | biome: human gut; feature: human-associated habitat; material: faeces...
ACCGCACTTTAATTCAAGAGCTTCAGCTGTCTTAGCGAAGTTGCTAAGGATTCTAGCCGGAGCTGTTGCATCTGTAGCGCAGATAGCAATTGCTGTAGGTCCTTCAAGCATATCTGTCATTGGCTCGAATTCTGTACCTGCGATAGCTCTCTTTACTAAAGTATTCTTATATACCTTGTAAACGACACCGGCTTCTCTTAACTGCTTACGAAGCTGTGTATCCTGCTCTACAGTTAAGCCACGGTAGTCAACTAAAACAACGCCCTGCGCGCCATTTAAGTGTCCTGAAATTTCGTCTACGATAGGTGCTTTAAGTTCTACCTTTGCCATGAATTTGTTACCTCCTGTTAGATTTGTATCCCACCAGAGGGATAAATTCTGCCCAATTCATAAAAAAGTCCTCCAAAGCACAAGACTTCAGAGGACGTAGATTCATGTCTTAATATACCGCAGACTGTCTGTCTGCCGCATTTCATAATCCTCGGTAGGCGAATAACCTTTAACCCCGGATGGGGACCTGCTGTCTTAGGCAAAATATTGCATTGTGTGATGTATCACACAAACAAATGATAGTATACTATCTTCATATATAGGTTGTCAACCGTTTTTTACAAATTAGCCAACATATTTTGCTGTGCTGACCTTAACACCAGGACCCATTGTAGAAGTAAGTACAACACTTCTTAAATACTGACCCTTTAATGTTGAAGGCTTTGCCTTAACGATTGCATCCATAATAGCCTGGAAGTTGTCCGCTAACTGGTCTTCAGTAAATGAAGCCTTACCAATTGGCACGTGAATGATATTTGTCTTATCAAGTCTGTATTCAATCTTACCAGCCTTGATATCATTAACAGCTTTTGTTACATCCATAGTAACTGTACCAGCCTTAGGGTTTGGCATTAATCCCTTAGGACCAAGTACACGACCAAGACGACCAACAACACCCATCATATCTGGAGTTGCAACAACAACGTCGAACTCGAACCAGTTATCGTTCTGGATCTTAGGAATAAGCTCCTCGCCACCAACGAAATCTGCACCAGCTGCAAGAGCCTCATCAGCCTTAGCACCCTTAGCAAATACTAATACACGTACAGTCTTACCTGTTCCGTGTGGAAGAACAACAGCTCCTCTGATCTGCTGCTCAGCGTGACGTCCATCACAACCTGTTCTGATATGTGCTTCGATTGTCTCGTCGAATTTAGCAGTAGCGTTCTTCTTTACTAATGAGATAGCGTCTGCTGCTTCATATAATGTCTGGCGGTCAATATTCTTGGCTGCCTCAACGTATTTCTTTCCTCTTTTCATTATAAACCTCCTAGTGGTAATATCGGAAGGATTCTATCTTTCCTCCCACAATAATCATGAATCAAATGTAGATTAGTCTTCTACAACGATACCCATACTCTTAGCTGTTCCTTCGATCATAGAAGTAGCTGCTTCGATAGATGCAGCGTTAAGATCTGGCATCTTAAGCTCAGCGATCTTCTGAACTTCTGCTCTCTTAATAGTAGCAACCTTAGTCTTGTTAGGTACGCCTGATCCTGACTTAATGTTGCAAGCCTTCTTAAGAAGTACTGCTGCAGGTGGAGTCTTTGTAATAAAGCTGAAGCTTCTATCAGCATAAACTGTAATAACTACAGGTATGATAAGATCTCCCTGATCTGCTGTCTTAGCATTGAACTGCTTTGTGAATTCTACGATGTTAACACCGTGCTGACCAAGTGCTGGACCAACTGGTGGAGCTGGTGTAGCCTTGCCGGCAGGAATCTGTAATTTAATATATCCTGTTACTTTCTTTGCCATTTTGGCACCTCCTAAAAATAAATGTGGTAATTGGCGACCATCATAATATTACCTTGCTATCCATCCTCCAAGAATTGACCATCAGGCAATTCTTGTGAATGAATTTACGCAGCAAATTCATTCTGGTCTCCCACGTCCCAGGATCGGGACTGCTTCTTACAATAACTTCACATCTGTGAAATCAATCTCGACCGGTGTTTCACGACCGAACATCTCAACATTAATTGTAAGGCACTGCTTGCCCTCATTAATATTGGTAATCTCACCAACTGTATCTTCCCATGCACCAGAGAGGATCATAACCTTATCGCCGACCTTGCCAGCGAACTGGATAACAGGCTTAACTTCCTGTTCTTCCTCAAGGCTTATGCCGAGATTCTTAATTTCTGTTGGTGTAAGTGGTACTGGCTTTGATCCAGGACCAACAAATCCTGTAACACCTCTTGTGTTTCTGACAACATACCAACTATCGTCGTTCATTACCATCTTCACAAGAACGTATCCAGGAAACATTTTCTTCTGAGCAGCTTTCTTAGAGCCATCCTTAATCTCCACTACTGTTTCAAGTGGAACGATAACTTCAAGAATCTGATCGTGAAGATTTCTGTTTTCAACTGTCTTCTCAATGTTAGCCTTCACCTTATTCTCATAACCTGAGTAAGTGTGAACTACATACCATTTTGCGTCATCCATACAATCACCTATTCCTTATTTTACAATGAACTCAATTCCAAAGCGGACAATTAAATCCACAACTGCAATGATTACACCTAATAATACGGACACAGCCAATACAGCTACGGTTTCCTTAGTAAGCGACTGACGGTCTGGCCAAATAATTTTTGAAAATTCAGCTTTCAAACCTTTGAACCAGTTCTTTTTCTGCTTCTTAGCTTTTACAGTATCACCCATGAAATACTCCTCACTGTACTAATTACTTTGTTTCCTTGTGTAATGTGTGTGATTTACAGAACTTACAATACTTCTTTGTTTCCATTCTGTCTGGATGAGCTTTCTTTTCCTTAGTCATGTTGTAATTGCGCTGTTTACACTCAGTACATGCCAATGTTATCTTTACTCGCACAACTTCCACCTCCAATTATTATTTTTGTAGGTGTTAAAACACCAATTGGTTTCTTTGCCCGCCTAATCAATGTTGGGTTGTTGAAATTCAGGCACGCAAAAAAGACCGCTTCCATAGCCGTTCTAATATAGCACAGTACATTCCAACTCGTCAACAACTTTTTTAAAGAAAATATAGTGACAAAAAATGAACTTCATATTATAATATTTGTACAAAAACATACGATATATATAAGGAAATGGATTTCCTTACATTTTCTACCGATTATTACAGACAAGGAGGTGACTGTTATGATCAGCAGCGTGTACAGCTATTATCTTGCCCAGTATGGACATAAGACTAACTCAAAGTACGATACACACACTAAAGCACAATTAAAGAATACATATGGCAGAGTTCTGAAATCTAACAGTCAGACTCCTACATATAAGGCAGATATGTCAGAGGCTGCGCAGAAATATGCAATCGACCTTAAAGAGAATGCCAGAGAATTAAGTAACATTGCCAATGAGCTTTCAGGAAGCGACGGTCACGGCATGGTATTTAAGAAATCAGCAGTGTCAGACAATCCTGATGCGGTAACAGCCACATTTATAGGCGACAGCTCATCTGCCGATGATACAAGCCTTGATATAGAAGTCCGCCAGCTTGCAACAAGCCAGATTAATACCGGACATTACCTGCAGCCTAACAGCCGCACAGTTAAGCCAGGAGATTATTCATTTGATTTGAACATCAATAATCTGACCTATGAATTCCAGTTTAATGTAGATGAGGAAGAGAGCAATTCTGACATACAGAACAAACTTGCCAGACTTATTAACCGTTCCAATATCGGACTTAATGCTTCTGTAAGTGAAGACAGCCTCGGCAATACTGCGCTGAACATTGAATCAGACATGACAGGTGTAAGTGTAATCAAGCCTACAATATTTAACATCAGGCCTAATAACGATATTCAGACAGACAATCCTGATTTCGTGGAAGGTTTTGATGAGCCTACTATGGAGAAGAACACTAACTTCATTGAAACATATGGTCTTGACCGTGTAACACAGTATCCTAGCAATGCAATCTTTTCTGTCAATGGAGAAGAACGCTCATCTGCTTCGAATGACATAACAATTAACAAAACATTTGCAATATCATTTCATAATACAACTGACAAGCCGGCAACCATCAGTCTTAAAGATGATGCTGATTCAATCACAGAAAGCATTACAGAACTTGTTTCCGGCTACAACAGACTTGTTTCCATCGCCGCAGATAAAGAGAACGATAAGTTTGAGGGCAATGCCAAGTTAAAGAAAGAATTTTCAAGAATAATGAAGGCTTACCAGCCACAGCTTGAACGCAATGGACTTACAGTAAGTGATGAGGGTTCGCTTGAAGTTAATAAGGTGGTTATTCAGAAAGCTGCTTCTGACGGCACACTTTCCGATGTATTTAACGCTTTGGATTCATTCAAGAAATCAATCCAAAGAAAGGCTGATGATATCTCCATCAACCCTATGAACTATGTAAACAATAAGATTGTCGCTTATAAGAATCCACATAAGCCTGTGAATGACCCTTATAATCTTTCTGCCTACTCAGGCATGATGTTCAATGGCTATATCTAACTACCATAATATAAAATAAGGCATCCGTCTGGTTCATGTAATACATAAACCGGCGGATGCCTTTATGTTTCTTATTATTCATTAATCAGTCTGCTTCCTGCATCATGTAACTGCTTAACAAATGTACTAAGCCTTACAAGTGCTTTAGAAACAGCCACATCATCATCAGCCTTTACAGCCTCTGAAAGCTCCTTAACGCCAGAATTAGCTTCTGCCTCGTCAACTGCCCCAGCCTCAATAATATCCTTAGTTCCATTATATACTTCAAAAAGCCAGTTAAGCCCTTCAATAATAACATTCACCGCATCATGAGTCTCTGGAAAAGGAACTCCTGAAAGTTCTTCTGAGACTTTCTCTATTGCTCCAATAAGCTTCTCGCTGTAAGGAACAGCTTCCTTAAGTACATCTATCTGCTGCTGTCTGTAATCATCCATGATTCTAATCACCTTTCTTTATGAACTTATAGAATATATATCGGCTGGATTGGTGGAAAGTTAATATTAATCACATGTGAAAATGCTACACTCTTAACCTTCCACTGGCAACTTCTTCACAAAATTCATCAACACTGCCTTTAAAACCAACTCTTCTAATCTGCTTAATCAATTCCTGCTCCATGTGACCGTAAAATGGATACGTATGATACGCTGTGCCTTTTACTGGAATCATATAATCGCCAAACTCAGCCTTAAGCACTTCATCATAACTTTTTGGTGCTTTAATCAAAAAATTCTCAAACGGCATTTCTATTACATCATCAAAGCACTCTTTACGCATCTTATAACTGTCATTATCAATCCATAAAGCCATGCTGCTCACATAGTCTGCTTCATCTCTGTAACATAACGAAGATACTTTATCTATCAGTTTCCATATATAATTCTTAGTATCTTCTCTTAATTCAATATTAACATTACATAATTGACCAAACTCAGAAACAAATTTATCTAAAGAACCCTCTCTATTTAATTCATTCCATTTCCCTAAAATTTCCATTCCAAGCTTTATAATCTGCTTCTGCATGTCTGCAAATTCTTTGTCTTTAGAAATATAATCCAATGGAAAAATATCTATCCCAGCCCTCTGATATGGAAATCCATGAAAATACTTCATATAATCATTAAAATTCCATAATTCTTCATCTGCAATAACTCTTAACTGTGGAACAAATGCTGCATTTTGCAGACGCTCACAATCAGCATACATGCCTGCAACTACAAAGCCGTATGGCAGTTCCCCAGGAAGAATCCTGATAAGTTCATTGTATTCATCTCTCATAAGGCTGATGTCAATATCATCATCCCATGGAATCATTCCCTTATGTCTCACAGCCCCAAGCAATGTACCAAAGTCCGCAAAATACCTTATTCCATTTCTGTTACATATATCAGATACAACCTGAAATACTTCCATCTGCGCAGCCCATGCTCTCTTCATCATAGAAGATATTTCAAAACCCTCTCTTACTTCTGTATTAAAAAAATCATTATCAAACTTCAAACCAGCACCGCCTCGTTTAATCAATCACCAATAAACTCACATACAGCTTCCTCATCAACCGTGCCATCAGACTTTCTTGGCAAAGGTTCTTTTCTTAACACAATCTTCTGAATCTCCCAGCGGTAACCTTTTTTCTCGTTATACTTGTCAATACGTCTCTTGAATATATCCTCAGTTGCACTCTTATCAATAGGCACAATAACCGCTGTAAGCCTGTTATTGTAAAATATTATAAAACCTTCTGCAACTCCATTAATAGCTGTAATCTGTTCATTAGTTCTTACACGGCTTATCTTCTCACCTGTAGGCAGCAGAATAATATCCGGATTACGCTGCAACAGAACAAGTCTGCCGGCATTGTTAATCCTTCCGTAATCACCTGTATGATACATACCGTCTTTTAATACATTTTCAGTAGACTCCACGTCATTATAATAGCCTTTCATGACACATGGTCCACTTACAATAATCTCTCCATCATCAGCAATAGATACTGCATTATTATCAAAAAGAGTATACGAACCATCGTAAAGCTCATTAACCCCTACACAACCCGAAGTCTCTGTCATTCCATATATATTATAAACCTTCAAATCACTGTCACAGAGATTCTCAAAAAGTCTGAACGGGCAGCTTGCACCACCTATGATAATAGTATTGAGTTCTTTATTAAACCCACTTATAGCTCGCTGATAGTCAATCATAGAAGGAGTACCTATAAGAATAGTTGGATTATAATAATAAGTATCTGCATCAACATGTCTTAAGCCTCTGCCTATACACACCATAGCACCATTATACAGAGGCCATATGAGACTGTATATAAATCCAAATTCATTATGAAGCGGAATCTGTGCAAGCACAATATCATCACTTGTACATTCAACCCTGCTGTTTATCGCCATAACCGCATTAAGAATATTATCAACAGACAGAACAACCGGCTTATCACATTCATTAGCTGTAGCCGTAAACATGATAATATCCCCCTCCGGCGTATTCTCATCATATATAAGCCCGTCAACATTATCTTTCTCAGCACTTGATATAATAATTGAATTCTCATCAGAGAGAATATACTGATTAGTAGAAGTCAGTGTATAATCCACCTCAGTCTTCTTAAGAAGGTCAACCCGTGAATCATGAGGCAGGAAGAAATCAACAAGTGCAAGCTCCTTTCCCGCAACAATCGTTCCAAACATATTAACAATCCATCTGTATGAAGCCGGCCCGAATATTGCAATCCTCTTTCCTTCAAATTTCTGAAAATGTAATGCCTTCTTAGTTACATCATCAAAAAGCTTCGCATAAGTAACCTTCATCGTATCATAAACGACAGCCACAGCGTCTGGCTGGCTCTCGGCATTACTCTTTAACATATTATAAAATGTATTCTTATCTGTCATGATTTTCTCCGTTCTTCTATCGTCAATTGTTATGCTACACAATAACTGTTATAATGTATTATATTATCATTTTTAAATTTAATTGCCAACTAAATTAGTATATAATAAGAGCTATAAAACACATGTCAATGAAAGGAAATATATGAATAATATCTCTGTTATAATGATTGCGCACAACAAAAAAGAATTCATTAAATCTCAGATCGAACAATTATCTTCAATTCACAACATCAGTATGGATTCAATAATAATAGTTGATAACCACTCTTCTGATAATTTATGCGATTTTCTTGTTTCTCAATCACGCTTAAACTACATAATATGTGATGATAAAATTGAAAATTATTCTTTAATTCTCAACACATGCATTTCAGAATTTGTTAATACTCAAAATGATATACTCATATTAGACCCTGACAGCTTTCTTCTTCCTGAAACATTAAAAAAACTTTCGTCAGCATTAAACCCTGATAATGGTATATATGCCGTCTGCCCGCAAAATATATTAGATATCAGCAATGATATACACTCTTTTTCAGCGGCATTAAACTACGTAAATAACACCGATGTATCTAAAATAAATTTATTCAAAATTATTAAACCTGAAATCAACACTATTTTATTGAGCCATAAATTATTATCTGAACATACATTATTTGATTCAAAAATTATATCAGATGAGTTATGTTTGACAGACTTCTGTATAAATAACATTTTAAATGATCAATTTACTTATATGGCAGATAATGTATATCAATATTATATTGGCAATCATAATTCCTATTATCTCCCCACTAACCGTAATTGTGATTTAGCATATATCAGACAAAAATGGCACATGAATTACATTAACACTATACCAAGCAGTAATCTTATCAGCATGATTAACGAACCAATTGATAAAGAACTTAATGTTCTTGAAATTGGTTGCGATTGTGGCGCAACTTTACTGGCTATACAAGCACTTTATCCAAACTCAACACTATATGGTATAGAAATTAACCCTATTTCTGCGGAAATTGCTTCGCACATTGCTTCAGTAAAAACAGCTAATATAGAAGAATCTGTAGATCTCTGGAATGACATTAAATTTGATTATATATTATTTGGAGATGTATTAGAACATCTTCATAATCCATCAAAAGTCATACACAACTGCCGCCACATTTTAAAGAAAAAAGGTAAAATAATCAGCAGTATACCTAACCTTATGCATTTTACGGTATTACATGAACTTATCAATGGTAACTTTCATTATACAGACACAGGCCTATTAGACAAAACACATATCCACTTCTTTACATACAATGAAATTATAAAAATGTATGAAGAAAATGATTTTAATGTTATCAACACGGTTGCATCCAATGTAACACCTATGTTATCCAAAAAAGACTCTGAATTCATAGACGCGCTAACTAAGCTATCATCACATAAGAATGATATGCTATTCAAAGCCTTTCAATATATTACACTTGCAGAAATAAAAGATACTTAAAAACGGCTTAAATATTTTATAGCAAAACCACCTCAAGGAGACCATTAATGAAAATATATTTTTACAGATATAACAGTATATGTGAGCCTGATGTTATCGACTCATTCAAAAGACTTGGATTACAGGTTGATGAAGAAACTATCGAAATGTACAAAAAAGACTTACTTCCTTCAGATAATAAGCAAATTGTTCCCTGCCAGTTAATGGCCGGGAACAATCATCTATTTCTTATATTCTTTCAGGAAAATTTTCCGAAACTCATCATATCTTGATAAATTAAGAAATCCATCATCATGAATACACCACGATTTATCCATATATGGCACTACAACTTTATAACCATTTCTTCTGAATTCTTCTCCCTGCGACACATCATAAAAATCCCAGCCTGTGAATAAATCTTCTCTCCACATGATATCATACTGTGTAGCTATAAATAGTCCATCAACTGCTTCCACTTCCATATATGGCCTTTCATTCATGTCAGATGCAATAAACTCTTTCGCTGTTAAGACATTACTTGAATATACTCTTCCAACTCTAGGACCATTCCACATACAGCCATTCTCAGGCATGTTTGGTGTTCCTACCACACCAAGCATTCCAACATTTTTATCTTCGAATATTTTAAGAATATCTTCCAGCAAATTAATATTAACTATAAAAACATCCTGATGCATATATATTTTATACTTTGCATCAGTCTCATTCATTGCAGCATTATAGCCAGAAGTCATTGAGTCAGCATTCTTTACCGTTAAAACATCTAATAAATATCCATCTGGTACAGTCAATCTGTTTATATAATGTAAACATTCGCTAATATATTTATCATCGTTATAACATATAATAAAACATATTTTTTTATCATTCATAATATTATCTGTTAATATCCTTTCCATATTTCAACATTTGAAATGCTTTATCTTCTTTATTCAGTCTTATGTAACACTCACACAATTTTAATAAAACATTCTTTTTATCAAAGCATGCTGTTCTTATAATATACTCCACGGCTATCACTGACAGTTTCTCTTCTTCTATCCTGTTTACCGCCTGCATCAGTGCCTTTGATTCTGTCTGAAACTCAATTCTCCACAAAAGAAATTTAATATCACATATTAAATCACATATTTCTCCCAGACTATCCACATTCATCAAAATATTTTCTTCAATATGTGCAGCTTTTTCTTCCCGGTATATACATATTGCTATATACATATACCCCATCCTTGTATCTTCTAACATATCATTCTTTCTGAATTCTTCATCGGCAAATAAATCTGCTAACTCTTGCTTTGACTGTTCTGTGTTCTCATTCAGAAGACTATTAATATACCGCACATAATCTTTTTTAGCCATGTATCCTCCCTTTAATTAAACACCCTATTAAATATCTCTTCAAATCTGACATCATATGTATGTTTTTCTTCAATTTTGCCAAATCCATTCTGTGCAATCTGCCTTCTTTCCGCATCATGTGACAGATAATATTTACATTTATTCATTAAATCGTCAATTGAATCATATATAACCATATCTTCACCTGGAACGAATACATCATATAAATCCGCCTGATAATTAGACAGTAGAAATCCGCCTGCTCCACATATATCCATGCATCTTAATGGAATTCCACTTTTAATGCTTCTGAGTGTAATATTAAGATTAATTCTGGAATTTCTGAATACATATGGCATTTCATTATAATAATCTACAGTTCCTTTGTTATTTACATTTATGAATCTTACGGATGCATCCGGTGTATAGAGATTAATTTTATTTTCCCTGCCTAATTCCCTGCCAACCCGAGACAATATATCTGTTCTTTCATCAGTCGCCATTCTTCTTGCAAGGAAATAATTAGCATACACATACTGTACAGTTTCTACCCCATCCTCATTAGGCTTAACCGGACACACTCGCATCATTTCATCAAGTACATCACCTTTCAGCATATCTTCTAAAAAGAAATACCCATATATGCTCCTCTGTACTTTCATTATTGCGTCCAGATATCCTTTCGTATAATCATTAACTCCACATAATCTATCATAAAGATTATGTTTTTCATTGTACATAGAACCTATAAATGATATATCTCCAGCATACAACTGATTTTTTTCCTCATATTCATCATTAAACATACTCTTTAATCTATCTGTATTAACAGCCAGAGGGCAATAATACACTGTTTCTATACCTTCATTACTAAGTTCCATATATTGTGTTTTATCAAATATAAACACATAGTTACACGGATTAATAATTGTATATGAATACAATAATATTTGCGGGCTATCATAAACAATTGATATGTATGGAACATTCCTTTTATTACAGTTAATAGATATAACCGGGCTATAATTAAAAGTAAACACGCAGTCAAATGCCCGTCCATCTACACCTTCATCAAATTCCTTTTCAAATATATCATCAAGTTCTGTACATTTTCTCTGGTTTAATTGTTCTGACCATACCACTTTGAACTTATATCCCTTTTTTTCAAAACATTCTTTAACATCTTCAATGCCAAAATTATAATTATAAAAAATCAATACATTCACTTTCAACACCTCATCCGTTCTATTGATGCTATTATACTAAAAAAGGCTGGAACTTAGCAAATATAACTGCTAAATTCCAGCCTTTTATTAAAGTTCTATTGTATATTACTGTAAGAGTGAAAGTACACCCTGTGTCTGCTGATTAGCCTGTGTAAGCATAGACTGTCCAGCCTGTGAAAGAATGTTATTCTTGCTGTACTGTACCATCTCATCAGCCATATCTGTATCACGGATACGTGATTCAGCAGCCTGTGTATTCTCAGCGTTAGTATCAAGATTATTGATTGTGTGCTCAAGTCTGTTCTGGATAGCACCAAGCTTTGATCTCTGCTTAGATACTGATTCAATAGCATCCTGAATAGACTGCATTGCAGCACCTGCCTTAACATTAGTACTTACCTCTACAGCGCTAACCTTCAAGCCCTTTGCTGATACTGCAAGACTAATCTTAACATCCATTGTCTGTCCTTCAAGAGCACCAACCTGAAGCTTTCCTGAAAATCCACCTGTTAATAAGTCCTGCTTATTGAACTGTGTTGTTGATGAAATTCTGTCAAGCTCTTCATTCAACTGTTTAATCTCATCTTTGATAGACTGTCTATCAACTGATGTGTTAGTATCATTAGCTGCCTGTGTTGCAAGCTCATTCATTCTCTGAAGGATTGAATGTGTCTCATTAAGAGCACCTTCAGCTACCTGAATAAGTGAGATACCATCCTGAGCATTATCAGATGCCTTGTTAAGACCTCTGATCTGGCTTCTCATCTTCTCTGAGATTGAAAGACCAGCTGCGTCATCTCCAGCACGGTTAATCTTGTAACCTGATGATAACTTCTCTGTTGACTTCTGAAGTGCGCTTGTAACTACACCCATCTGTCTGTTTGTGTTCATTGCTGATAAATTGTGTTGTACTACCATAATATTTTCCTCCTTGAAATTATATTGTGATACAGCATCCTTGCTGTATCTAGTTATGGTTTACAGGAAACGTTCCGTTCCCTTGTACTTTATATATCGGACCTTAGTCCTAAAACTTTAGTCCGTAATATAACTTTTTTAATAATTATTGCTTGGTGTCCATAAACTGTGGTTCATTGCTCACCTTGCTCATATTCTGATAATATGACTTTGCCATTGATGCACTCCTCTTAGCTTCCTTATGCTCCTGACGCTCTCTGCGAAACATTGCCTCTACCTTGACTTTGTTGCGTGCTTCCTGAACCTCTATCTTAGCTCCAAGCTCTGTAACTTCTGTTATAAGCTTTTTCATAACAGCTATCTCTTCTGTGTACATAGCCTTATTGTTATTGATTTCATCTCTTACTCTGTTAAAGAGTGCCTGAAATCCCTCATCAAGCCTGTCAAGTCCATCTATACAGTCGCCCTTTGCTTTCATGTTAGAATCAAATGCTGCATCATCAAGTATTGTGGTTGACAATATAGCATCCTGTTCATCATTAAGAGCCACTATTCTTGTAAGAATATCTTTTTTCTCTTTATATTTTATCCAAATGTCAAACCTTAGACTAAAGCGTGTTTGAAAATAGCTCT
>ENA-OROX01002380-OROX01002380.1-human-gut-metagenome-genome-assembly--contig:-NODE-2380-length-13013-cov-2.890261_pt1 | contig 13013 bp, 10 predicted proteins | sample MGYA00242133_ERZ509058 | MGnify/ENA primary metagenome ERZ509058 (study PRJEB26280, sample SAMEA2338751) | human gut metagenome | biome: human gut; feature: human-associated habitat; material: faeces...
TTAACAAGACCTTCCATATAATTTTCCTGCCAGCCTGATAATCTTTCTCGAAATAGCTTCCAATCTTTTTTACTTATGTCCATGATTTTGAACCTCCTCAGTCTCATGTTAGTCTCAACAAACGATTTCAAAAATGAGACTGTCTTGAGACTACAACTTTATAATTTACCTGCAAATCCCGGTTTTATCGCATTTTGCTATATCATAGAGTCTCACTCAGTCTCAAATCTCGTGAGACTTCATTGAGACTAACTTCGGAATATTCTTGAGTAAAAGTTTGGGTGTCACATTGAGTGCCATATTTACTGTCATTCACTTACTTAATTTTCCATTTACCACCATTATCTGGACCTTTTCGTTCTATGATACCTTTATCCTTTAATTCTGATATATATCTAGCAATTGTTCTATCTGTGACATCTAAGGCTATTCTTAATTCATCAATAGAAATATTCGGATTTTCGGAAATCATTTTTAGGATGTCACATGCTTTAGTAAGCTTCTTCTTAGAATACTCTGGCATTAACTGCTTCATTTTTTCTTCCGAAATTTCTATGACATTTTCTATGACATTTTCATTCACCTGTGTTGCATAATTAGTGCCATAATTCAGATTATACAAAGTCAATGTAAAATCATCATTATCTGCATCAAAGACTGGCATCTTGGTCTCATCAAATTCTACTTGTCCCTCATAATCTGCCAATATCTTCTTAAATCCACTACCTCTACGCTCCATATATTTTAAACGGCTGAATATATCAGCTAATATCGGATTTCTTCGCTTTGATGGAATTTTCAATAAATCTTTTCCCGCTAAAGATATTCCGCTTACCATTCCACCCGGTGAATATATTTCGATTCTATCATCAAACATATCTATATGGACTTCACTACCTATCTCCAGATAATTTCTATGAATCAATGCATTTACTACACCTTCAAGCACTGCTCTATCCGGATAATCAGGCATTTCAATTCTGCCGTCACCAACCTTACGCCATGCTTTCTTGGAATTATTTCTCACAAAATCAGTTCCTGCCTGCAACAATGTGACAAGACTGCCAGTATATTCCTTATCATCAAGTGCATCCACTATTCCTGATGCTTTAGTAAGTCCATTCCATCTTGTACAAAACAATCTGGAATGACGTACCGGTGATTCATCTGCCAAAAGTGCTCCAGCATTCGTTAGATTTCCTTTTTCATCAATCAGCCCAAAAGATTCATAATCTGTATCTTCAAATGTATTCCCCGTTCTCTGTTTATATACTGATTTTAATTTTGTAAAGGACATATTGTTAAAATCATATCTTGACTTCAGACTATCATAACTTTCACCACTTCCGCGAAGTACCAACTCTCTTAACTGCGAAGGTGTCGCCGGAACACTTTCATTTCCTATACGCATAAATGCAATAAGTTGCCCATCACCCTCATAATAGTATGGAGTCTGCTGCCCTTTCATAACTTCTACAATAACGAATGTCTTGTCATTATCTTTTTCAAATGAAAGCTTAAACTCTGGTATCGGATTAAGGTGTGTTTTAATTATCTCACTAATTTTTTCTGCATCTCCTTCAGCATCCGAAAGACCAACCAACGCATCATCATTTGCCACACCAAATACCAGCTTACCACCATAGCAATTTGCAAATGCACTTATACTCTTGCACCAGCTTTTGGGTTTCTTTGTCTCAAGTGCAACCTTTTTATCGTAATCTGTGGTTTCGCCGATTAGCTGCTTTATATCCATAGTTCTCACCATCCTTCTACATTAAACAAGTGCCTATTTACATCACATGGGTAACAAAGCTTCTTTTGTAATTCCCTTTTCTTCCAATTGTTTCATTATCACATTTTTTAATCTTGCAGGAATGACCACCTTTACCAAAAAATTACCTCCGGCCAATTCTTTAGGAGCTTCCGGCTCATGCGGGCACAATATATTATTCCCCGCATTAACACTTGTTCTCATTTTATCAATCGGAGTTTCAAATTTCACACCACAAACATATAAACACCCTTTTTGTCTTTGTATTCTCATATTTTCCAAATACGGATTACGTGGTTGCATAATCATAAAGCCATGGTCCAAATAAGAAACTAAATCCGTATAGAAATCCTTTTTATAAGTATAATTGTCTTTCAATTCCGGATATTTCTGCAAAAGTATCTCTGCATATTCACTTACACTTATACGTTGCTTTTTTACATTAACAAGTTCACACTGTATCTTTATTCTTGTCCATTTAGGATCATACGGAGAATATGACCATATAAATATAGCCGCATCTTTTTCAATATTTTCACAACAAGCAAAAAACAATGCTACATTTATATCCATTGTAAAGTCAATTAATCTTGTAGCATGTATATAATGCTGATTATATGCCATTACTTCAAATAGTAAATCTCCAGATTCCGATATACTCTCATCCACAGATGTATCTCTGCATATACTTGGAGTGATTTTCCAAGAAGAATCGCTTTGTCCTCTATAAAATGCCTGTAAGTAAGTTCGTTCATCACCTGGGTCACCTCTACCTGATCTTGGTAAATCATAGAACGAATTATAATCATTTGCAATTTGATATATCTGCGAAATATCTTCTACCATAATTTCCTGATAATCATATTTTTCTTCAAAATCTGACATATAGCCACCTCTGCTAAAACTTGCTAAATCAATCGTAACGCTCTATCCATCATTTTATATTCTTTTCTACTTATTATTGGCATATATACATCAATATAGTTATTCTCCGCCCATTGAAGTATCTCATCTAGATCAGCATACATCTCATTCTCTTTTTTATTATGTAACATACGATTATTGTTATTCTCAGCGACTGTTTCCTGCTGTCTACATCCAATATATATTTCTTGTGGCAAAACAAAATCTTTTATTATCCCTGATTTTCCCATATTAATATCATCTTTAATTACTATCCGCCATTCAGGTTGAATGAGACCCGTTTAAGCTAAAACTTTGCTTTTCCTTCCATAATGTCTGTTCCTTTAAGCATTTCGTATTTCATTGAACTCTCTACTGCAACCTCCTCAGCCGCTGCTCCTTTCGCCTTCACTACCGGATCATCTATCATATTGTCACCTTTTACTTCCAAAATCAAATAACTTCCATCGTCCATTTTTACTAAGAAATCTGGATAATACTTCCTTAATCTATTAGATTCCGGATCAATATATGGAACATAAAAATCTGTCTGGTCAGCAGTAAACATTCCAGTGAAATAAGCTTTTTTTACGTGCTCATTTGCAAGCAACTGTAAAAATAATTGTAACTCAGGCTTCGAATCAAAAACATAAGTATCTGCGTGAAAACTCTTGTCTTTATTTTTCACAACAACAGAATCCTCTGAATTCTGCATTATAATCAAATCCTCATTTCCACTAAACTCATAATATCCACCTTCTTTAGGCTTCTTAAGTAATTTAACATCAACATTTTCTTTTACAATCTCTTTGTTAACCCGGTATAATGCCTCAAATATGGTTGGCACAATTTTATCATAAATAATATCATTATGTTCATTGACAGCTACTAATATTTTATCAATACCTTCTTCTGATTTCCTCAGTATCCTAGCAACTTCTGTGCATCTGATATCAGGAAAATATTTTGCTACTTCTGCCACCAACGTTATCTCAGTATACGCTAATTTACTAACCATATAGTTAATATTGCTTTCACGCACAACAGACGAAGTTGTAAGTCCTTCTTTAACATACATTGTTGCATCATAATTTTCTGTTTCTATTTCTTTCAAACCAAACGATAATCTACTATCATAATGCTTAGTTTCCAAAGAATATTTATAATGCAATCTGTTCATGCGCAATGTTCTAGGTGGTTCTTTCACACGTACAGGAACTTTCTTACGTTTTTTATCCTTCTTAACTACAAGTTCCTCTATGCTAGTTCTAAAATTCTTTTTAAGCTCATCATCCAATATATCCATATTCTCTTTTGACAAGTACACTGTGGCCATTAGTTGTTCATCTGTAATTTTTCTCAAGCATCTCATTGTTGCTTGAAGCACAAAAACTTTTGACTTTGGACTTCTAAAAAGAGCCACGCTAAATAATGATCTACAGTTCCACCCCTCTCTACCTTTATTAACAAGCAATATAAACTGCTTCTTACTGCCTGCTGTTCCAGCTATATCAAGATTGTTAAAATCTCTTATGTCTTCAGATTTAGTAATCTTTTCGTCTCCAACATTAACTAAAATTTTATCAAGAGGTATTCCCAATTCAGATAGTACTTCTTCAACAACTGGTCTGATTTCATCACGAACTTCTGCTATCTCTGCCCCAAAAATAGCCATTTTAGGTGCTAATCCCTCATATTCTTTTCCACCATACTTTGCCCAGAAATCGACAATAACAGCTTTTAGGAATTCTTTGCTTTTTACGTTACTATAACCAATAACACTAGTATCTTTTAAGAAATTATTTCTAATTGCCGCCTGCAATCCATAAGCATATATAACTTCCGGAAGAATCTTATTATTGACGTATGGTGTTCCTGTAAAATTATAACAAGCAACCACTTTACTTCCATGCTTAGATAATTCCTTAGACAATTTATTTATAGTATTGCGCAGGCTAGTACCCTTACCATTTTCGTGCAAAGCCTTCTCCAAGTCTGCTCCAAACATATGATGTGCTTCATCTACATAAATACCCATTTGTGAAAGCCTGGTAAGTTTCTCAAAACGTTGATTTGACATCAAATCGTCGTTGTTACTGATTTCCTGTAATATTCCAAGAACATCATCCAATACGGATTGTCCCGGTACCTGATCACTAAACAACTTGTCTACAGAACTTTTTTCTTTATGCTGAGCCTTTAATATAATTTTCTGTGTATTAGAAATAATTATATTATACTTGGAACCATCTAATGTATTTAATGTGGTTCCACTATCTTCAAGAAAATATACCTTAATATTCGCATCTAATACACCAATATATTCCGGAGGTACAACCTTACTCTTATCAAAAGTTACTATTTCTTTTAACGATTGTAATACTGTTTTGTCCGGTGCAAAAACCAATGCATTATGACAATACTTATCATCTCGAGGCCATTTTGAAGAAAGAAGAAACTCATAAAAAATACAGGTAGCCATGAGAATTGTCTTACCTAATCCCATAGTTAATGCAAAAATATAATTTGGATAATCTTCCGCATATTTCTTTATTTGTAAAAAGTAATCATGATACTGTTTTGGTGAATAAACATCATATAATGTCATCTGCCCAGCTTCATCATAGAATCGCCTATCTGAAAAAACACCATTTCTCTTTGACCAGTCATCAAACATCTGATACATCTGTTGATTATTCATAAATTCTTTTACAAACACATACATTTCTAAGGCTTCAAACTGTGGGGTTCGTAAAAATGCGTCTGGGTTCTTTTCCTTGTCATTGTAATCCAGATATTTCTTAGTTATTTCACGATACCTATTTCTTATAATTCCTCTATTATCTACATAAAATGAACGAAGGAACTCAAAAAAGGCAAATTCCATTCCAACTTCTTTTGCCATATCTATACCTCCAGCTCAAGTGACTCAGATAACAAGTCTGTTATCTTTATTTTAATTTTACCTGCGGAATCTGGAATTTTATATATACCAGATACCAACTCATCTTTTGTCGGAATATCACAAATTGTCGGTCTCATTGTCTGACCATCATAATTTAGATAGATTCTACCAACTGCCTCCAATCTTCAACAGATTCTTTCTGCATACTTAATTTCTGTAAAAGGTTCATAGGATAAAATTCTTTTATTATAATCTGATTGTTTTCTTTAACAACATTGGCATCTGCTTCCCTCTTAAATTGTAAATCTTTCTTATCCCTAAGGATATCAACTATCTCTATTTCCAAATTATACGAAGAAAGTTCCTGTTCCAACGATGCCTTCAAATCAGCTTCATGTCCCATGCAAATAATCTTAATTTTCTCCACCACCCCATTCGGATTTTCTTCCTTGCGCTTTTCAAATGTATGATACGGTAAATTAGCCTTGAGTTCCTCTAAATCAGCCTTTGTTGCAATACGATTTGTAGGCATGATTTTAACCATCCAGCCATCTAATTCTCCATCATATACTGTTGATGAATCAAATTTTTGAATACCTAATGCATCAATAATTAATTCTTTCGCCTCTACTGGATTTCTAAAGAAATCATAGTTATTCACATTATACACCTCAAAATTATTATTATTTTGCAATCCTAATAATCTTTTTGTAGTAACCTGTACTGCTCCTAAATTAATATCTGCGCCTATATATTTTCTATTCAACATACCTGCTACCGCACATAATGTTCCTGAGCCCATAAAACAATCAAAGACCAAATCTCCCGGATCTGTAGATGCCGTAATAATTCTTTCTAGTAATTTCTCCGGTTTTTGTGTTGGATACCCTGTTCTTTCTTTTGCCTGAGGATTAATAAATGGAATATCCCATACATCACTTATAGGTTTTCCCTCCATATCTGCATAATGAACTTGATACTTTCCTGAAGCTATCATTTCTTTTACTTTGGGATTATTCTTATCATATACTACTAATCCATTTGATCCATATCCACCACCAATAAGATAACCATTTTCATATTTACTTTTCAAATTATCAGTTACTTCTTTAATTGTATTAAATTTATTATTTCCTTTTGAATACATAAAAATAGTATCATGATTTTTTTGGAAACTATCTCCTGATGGTGCTGTCCATTTTTCATAATGCCATGTGATTTCATTTTTCATACAATCAAATCCAAATATCTCATCTAAAATGCATCGTATATACATCGATTTATGATAATCACAATGAACATAAATTGTGCCTGTTGAACTCAATAGTTCTCTCATTATAACTAAACGTTCATACATAAATTGTAAATATTCATCATTTGTCCATATGTCACTATACTGTTTTTCTTCAAATGACGAGATATCCCCTGCAATTTTTTTTGATTTTATTTTAATCTGCTTTTTATAGTCAACTTTACTATCAAATGGAGGGTCAATATATATCAAATCTATTTTTCCACGGTATTCTTTAAGCATATGACTCATAACTTGAAGATTATCTCCCCAAAATATCTTATTCATCCAACCATCCTTAGGCTCTCCATAGGATTCCTTAAGCTGTGCAGGATAATACCGCGTTGATGTATAAGGCCTTTTCCCCGTCCAATGTAACTCCGGATATCCTTTTATTGGTTGTCTTTGTTCAAATTCAAATGAAATCTGTCCATCCATTAGCAATCTCCTTTTCTTCTACAGTAATGTCTCATATCACAGTTGGCACAAAGATTTTTATCTTTAGCTCTGCCACTAAAATCTTTATGTTGTATTTTTTCAACCACTTCATCAAATTCTTTTATTGTTTTATCAATCATTTCCGTTGACTTATTAAATGTTACTGTTGGTACACCATTATCCTCACCTGTATAATACAAATGCATTTTACTTACCTTTTTGCCTGTCTTTTCCTCAATAAGATGAGCATACACTTCAAGCTGTCTCCTATAACGATTCATCTCCGCTGTTTCAATTAAAACATCTGGTTTCTTCTCGGATTTAAAGTCAACAATCTCTACTGTATCACCTTCGCCCCTGATAAGGTCAACCTTTCCAAGCAATATATAATCAGGCTTTACTAAACTTACTTCCACCTCTGCATCTTGAATTCGACTCCAGTCACTCTGATTTCTCTCAACATACCCCAAAACCTGTTTATACGCAGCTTCTATCTGCGGTTGTCCTAAATAAGAATGCTCACACTTCGATAATGTCATATAATTTGTATCAAACCACTCTCGTATTGTTTCCGGCACTATTGTCTGTTCTTCATGACGCATAGCTGCACGATGAATGTCTTCTATTGTCTCGTGCACTAAAGTTCCAAAGAGTGTTGCACCTACTCTTACCTGCGTAAATCCAAGTTCTTTAAAAAATTTATACTGTAATGCACAATTCTCATACAGAGCGATGTGAAAAGTAAAAGAATATGTATCCTTTATATTTACAGGCTTTACCTTTTCCAACTTTATTTCTGAAAGATTTACATCTTCATAAGCAGGTAGCTTCTCATAGCACTCTTCAAAATATTTGCTTGGTGTGGCTCCATGACCTTTCTTTTCACAACAAGAGAGTACCAATAAATTTTGTGCTCTTGAAAATGCCGTATAATATAATCGCCAAAAATCAAAGAATTTTATATCTTCCCTTGTCTCAAAAACTTTTCTATGAAAATATTTATTTTCTATTTCTTCTAGCAAATGATTTCCACTACTTCTCGGTGTTCCATTTAATGAATCAACAATCACTATCGGAAACTCCATTCCTTTTGACTGATGTATAGTCATAAATGAAACGCACCCACTCGGAGCATACTCCGAATCATCTTCATACTCTGTAATTCCTCCATCAAATAAGAAGCGAAAATACATATTAAAAAAACGTTCTACTGACTCTACAATATTGTTTTCCGTGAAGACATCTATCCTATGTAGATATTCGTACTTTCCCAAAATTGAAGATAAAATTGATAAGTTTCTTGCAGGTCTTTCATCTATCACCCCTGATTTCATATCTATCCCTAAGTATGTACTAAATGGTTCAAACTGTAATAACTGATACAGTAATCCTGTAAATGCGTAATCTGCATTATCCTTTCTTAGATTAGCATGCTTCTGCATCTTCTCTGCAATCCATTTTCCCAATGTATCTCTATACTGTAAAATAAGCTCTCTTGCAGCAGCTATACATTGAGTATCGTAATAATTATAGAGATTTTCAAAATCATACGAAAAATCTCTTTGTTGTAACTTACGAACATACTCTGGGAAACATAAGATCATACACCCTATTACCTGCTTTATCTCTTTTCTTTCAAAGAACATTTCCGAACGAGGTGAATAAACTTTAATACCATGTTCCTCAAGATATTCAACCATACCTATGATTTTATCCCCTTTTACAGACTTGCAAAGAACTGCAATCTGATTGTAATCAGTTAGTACACCACTACTTTTTAATTGTGTAATAAATGAATACACTTGTTCATACCAATCATCTAACAAATCTTTTCCTGAACATTTAATAACACCTACTTTAGCATCCTTTTTCCCTTCCGGCGGAACAATCTTCTTCTCAAACCTAAAATTCTTCCACATAAAATCATATGCCCTACCATCTGTTGTGCTCATCCATTTATTGTAAAAATCAATAATTTGTCTCTCTGAACGATAATTTGTAACAAGTTTAACCTGCTTACATTCTCCTTCTGCAAAATGGCCTGGAAATTCCAATATATTTCTTATTGTTGCTCCTCGAAAACGATACAAACCTTGGTCATCGTCTCCCACAACACATATATTTCTATTTTTTCCGGCAATCAAAAACACAAGTAATTCCTGTATGTAATTTGTATCCTGATATTCATCCACCATCACATATTTAATTTTCTGCTGTATTTCTTCCAATATGCTTGGTTCCTCGATCAATAATTTATATGCTTCTGTTTGAATACTTGAAAAATCAATTAAATTCTCATCTTCCATCAGGATATTGTACTGTTTCATAATATTTGCAACAGCCACAATATGTTCATCCGAGTCTTCCTGCATTTTATCAATATCAACCAATTCTTCAGCAAGATTATTAACATACTTAACTATTTCTCCGGCTTGTCTCCAAGCTCCTTGCTTTTTATCAAATATAACATCAAAATAAGGCAAGTTCCTAAATCTATTAATCTTTTGAAACACCATATACTGCTGATCAAAATTATCTAGCATCCTATAATTTTTCTTAATCCTTGTATATTCAAGATGATCTTTAAGAATTCTCAAACAAATTGAATGAAAAGTACCAATATACATTTCATTCAGATTTACGGATACTCCTATTGCATACAATTCATTTGTGATACGTGTAATCAGTTCTTTCGCAGCCTTTTCTGTAAATGTAGCAATCATTATTTCCTCAGGAAGCACATCTTTTTCAGTTATAAGATAAACAATTCTCTTTACTAATGTATATGTTTTTCCTGTACCAGGGCCTGCAATAATTAACAACGGACCATCTGTTGTAGAAATAGCACTTCTCTGTGCTTCATTTGCGTTTCCAAAATCAAATGCCATATCAGTACCCCCTCTGCATTTAATTATATATTCTCATATATTTATAAATCCTGTTTCGTATTACATCTTACTTTTCTGATTTTTCTTGTATCGTCCATCAGCAGGCTTTATTGCATCTGAAGGAATTAACCATGTTTTTCCTTTTTTTATTGCACCTTCAATTCTTCCTTCTGCACATAAAACACCTATTCGACGTGAAGTGATATTCCATCTTTCTGATAATTCCACAGTCGTTAAATACTCCATAATCTTACCTCTTCAAAATCATACATAAGCAGAAACATAAAACTAGTTTGATTATACATCGTTTATCGGAATAATACAAACAAAAAAGAGAAGGATTTCTCCCCCGCTAATTCATTACTCCAATACCTCATCTAACATATCATTAAGTTTCATATACTCTACACCTAATGATTCACATACCATTGGAATTCCATTATTCTTGTTTCCTTCATCAGTTACTATAATCCCATCTTCTAAAATAGCTGTTGCAATCAAAAATGGATCTCCATTTGAGCTTCCCTTTGTTTGAATTTTTATTATTTGTGGAAATTGTTGTAATATTTCTGTAGTCTTTAACTGTACTTCTTTTGATAAAGGCAAAAAAGCATCTTTGTGTTCCTTTGCCCATTTTACAATATCATCATCTTTTAATTCTTCAAATATTTCCGAACTTGAAATAAGTTGTCCATTTTCTACAAGTTCATTAAAAGCCTGCCATATATGTGAAAATGCTTTCTTAGTCATATTATAGTTCTTTGATGCATTAATAAGTGCACAGGCATCTATTACATACTTTTTACTCATATGAACATCACCGCCCGTTCTATATTACTTATGTGTTTACCTTTTATACTAAGTGTACTACACATCTCACCATATGATATATCGCCTCTGCTATAAGCAGATAACACTTTCTTTGGAAACAAATAGCCTTCTTTACTCAAGTAGGTAATATAATATTTTACTTTGAATTCTCTATCTTTCTTATTCTGAATAATAGAATCCTGTTCTTCTTTAAATGAGTCACTAATCCTCTTGTATATAGAATAATAATCTGACCCATTAATAATATCTAATTCTCTTAACCTTCTTACTACCGAAAATGTGCTTACTGCATACTTATCCGCAATAGATATTAAACATAAATCTGACCAATCACCATATAAATTAAGCGCATTTGATGACACATATCTAAAACTTTCTTCTGGCATTAATACTTCTGCAGCAATTCTATCACATATTTTTTCTTCTTCATCATTACGCTCATCAAAATCTATTAAGCATAATGATGAAGACCTTCTAACCAAATGTGCAACTTCATGAAATAATGAAAAAACTTTAGCTCTCTCAAAATCTTTATTATTAATTGCAATGATAGGAAATGTATCATAATACATAGAAATGCCTCGCATCTCAGACAATGATACTCCAGTTATCTGAGCAACCATTATCCCATAATGTTCTAAAAGGGCTCTATAATAATTAAATCCATTATTTCTATATGCTGATTTATTCTTAAATGGCAAATCTAATTCAAAATACTTTCTTATTACATCTGCTATCTGTTTTTCGCTTAATTTCGGGTCAACGCTGGGCAAGCTCCTATATTCCGTATCATCAGATAGATTAACTATAATTTGCCTATTACCAGTTATTCTACCAATTTCAGACCACAATTCATAACTTGTTTCTCTATAAACAGTATCATTGTATGTCCTACGATCGGTATAAGCTTTTGTTTTTTTCTCAGGTGGATTAGATAAATAAAATGTTGCAAATGGAACTTTGTATAAATTAGCAAGTTTCTTTGCTTCTGTAATTGAAGGCAACTCTTCGCCTCTTTCCCATTTATCAATTACTTCTGACCTAAACCCAGAAATATGATTAGCAACATCACTTGTTGTGCCAAATGGTGTTTCAGAACGTGCCCATACAAGCATTTTATAATTTACATATGCATATTTTTTTGCACCCATACAAGTATGCACCTCCCTTTGAAAATATTTGGCATTATAATATATATTAACAAAACAGGCTAATTGTCATGTTTTCTGAAATTATAATATCACACTTTTCGTTTCAAAGATATTAAATTTACCACTTTTCATACAGGTTTAACATATTCTTATTAAAAAAATCCTTATTTAAAACCTAACCATTTCCGCTTCTCATCCCCTGTTTTGCGTCCTATCTTCCACTTTTTTCTTATCAGTATCTCTGCCAACACTCTCATCATAAATTTTCTGAAACTCCTCATACATTTCATCTCCATCCTTTTTTATCCCCAGCCTTTTCATTACATCTGAGAACAACCTTATGCTTCCACTTACATCAGCAATATCAAATCCGAATATGTCAGCCTTAACAGAATCACTGACATTCTCATAACCACCAAGCTCTGATATTCTCCTGACAATCCAGTCTGTTTTATCCACAGATTCAGTTTCTCTAGTTCCCACAAATTCACTTTTATCTGTTACATCAGTTATACTTTCGTCCATTCTTGTCACATTCACATCAGACGAATTATGAATCTCTGGTTTTCCTATGCCATCTAAATCAGTCTGTTGTTTTCTCGCACTATCAGCTTGCTCTCTCAGTCTGCCTATTTCATTCTGCTTATTGTTAGGATTCATCACATCAACATTTGCATCATGCTCAACAACTACTGCCGTTGCTTTCTCAACCTCAGTCTCTTCATCCATCCCTGGTATCTCAACATCCCTGTCTGCAACGATTTCTTCTTTCCCTGTCACCGCATAATAAGCCGTATACAAATCTTCTTTTATAATGTCATCAGCAAGCTGT
>ENA-OROX01002385-OROX01002385.1-human-gut-metagenome-genome-assembly--contig:-NODE-2385-length-12996-cov-2.268990_pt1 | contig 12996 bp, 10 predicted proteins | sample MGYA00242133_ERZ509058 | MGnify/ENA primary metagenome ERZ509058 (study PRJEB26280, sample SAMEA2338751) | human gut metagenome | biome: human gut; feature: human-associated habitat; material: faeces...
CGGACCGTGGAAATATCAAGAGACTGTCTATGTAATGTGCAAAGACCTTCCAGAATTCCTGTAACCCAGGTGGAAAAACTGTCCACTGCAGTAAAATAAAGCAAAAAAGCAGGCACATCAAGACCGCGGTATAATACCAAATAAATTAAATATGCGTAGACCGCTCCATTGCGCAGAAAAGTAAAAGTCAAATCTGCAATTCCAGCCCAGATATAAACACTTTCTGCTTTTCGATGAAATGCTGTAAATTCCCTGGCTGTTTTGCTGTATAATTCTTCCAGCCAGAAACGAAGACCGAAAATGCGGATATCTTTTGCTGCACCAAAGTCAGCTGCACGGTTTAATAAATATGCCATTTGATGTATATATTCAGCTTCTTCCTCCCGATGTTGATACTTATATTCATCTAATCTTTGAGAGATAAAATAACTGATTCCGGCAGTTGACAGAATGACCAAAATCAGAATTGGATGAATTTGTGTAAGAAGACCGGCGTAAATAAAAAAACAGACAATATTGATCAAAAGTACAGTTAGTGTATTCCAGATTGCTTCAGTGGCCTGATCGTTATTGTCCGTATATTCGGCCGATTTGGTCAGTAATTTTTTGAATTTCATATCGTCTATATTGGGATAAGATGTTGTGGATGCTTTTTTGTTTAAAAGATTTACAATCTCACAACGGACACTGATCCGTCCGCAAATTACGTTTTGATTTGCATAAGCCAATGCAGCTGATACCAGCATTATCATAAGCACAAAAATTACAATTGTAAAAAGCAGTTCCTGAATGGAAACATGATTTTCTATTGCACTTAATATGACAGGAGAAACATAAAGGTTAAGAAGGTTCTGTATAATGGTTAACAGTGCGATAAAAAAGCTGATCACCAGAACTTTCTTCTCCTGAGAAGTGCAGGCAAGTTTAATCATGAACCATATATTTTGAAAAGTACTGTATTTTGATACAGGATTTTTTTGAAACATGATTTTCCCTTCTTTCTTATTTTTCTTTTGATACCAGATTGCTACGTGCTTTGCACTCCCGCAATCTTCAAAAACATTCGTAATCCGCTCATTTTTCTTCGAAAAATGGCTACTTACTCATGTTTTTGGCGGGTCAAGAGGTCAAAAATCCTCTTGCAAGCGAGCTTGATCGGTTTTTTGACCTTTTGACTCTGGTATCATTAAAAAGATTCTTAATATGATTTTACCAGAAAAAATATCCCCGGATTAAACCGGGGATGAATTGCATGTTTCGGGGGATGAATTATAACTGGGGCAGTAAAATCTCAGTGGTAAAGGCGCCCTCTTCACTGTTTCGGCTGATATATCCATCAGATCGCTTTACTATATCATCAATACGGATCAGCCCCAGACCATGACCATCACCTTTTGTACTTTTAAAAAGATTTCCCTGTTTTTTCAACTTCTTTCCCGCTGTAAAATTAGTGAAAGAAATGTATAACTGCGTGTTTTTCATGTCCATATAAATGCGGATCAGCCGTTTTTCTTTGGGAAGCTGCAGGCTGGCGTCTATGGCATTGTCAAATAAATTTCCGATAATACAGCAAAGATCAATCTCAGAGGAATTCAGCTTAACAGGAATGTCAGCATCTGCAATTACCTGAATATCTTTTGACCGTGCCAGTGATATTTTAGAATTTAAAATAGCATCTGTCATGGCATTTCCGGTTTTTACCACAGTATCAACTGTGGTAAGATCCTTGTCAAGGAGATCAAGATAATGCCTGATCGCTTCCCAGTCTTCTGTGGCAGCATAAGCCTTCATTGTCTGGATGTGATTGCGATAATCATGGCGCCAGCCGCGTATCTGGCGGTACATATTATCAACCTCCTGATAGTGAGTTTCAATCAGTTCCTTTTGATATGCAGCCATTTTTTTATCAGCTTTTTTCGAAAATAAATGCATTTTAATCTCCCAAATCAGCCATATTAATGATTGCCCGATTAACCTTTTCATAAGCACCGCGTGGAAGGGGGATTATACTTCCATCCTGTAAATAGATCTCTTTTTTGGTGACCCGGCTGATTTTTTCCAGATTTACCAAAGCAGAACGTCCCGCTCTGAAAAAATGAGAATCCAGCTTTTTTTCCAACTCGCTTAAGGTCATTTTCAGGGTGATAGTCTGTTGACTGTGAATCGTAATATAATTGCTGTTTACCTCTGCATAATTGATCTGACAGATGGGCAGACGAATCATCTCACCCTGACTGATTATGTTAAGAACCTTCTCATTCTTGATAAGCTTTGTGACTGCACGGTCAAGAACTGCAAATAGCTTCTCTTCTTGTATGGGCTTCATCAGATAGTGAAGGGCATCTACTTCATATCCGTCAGAAATATAGTCTGCGTATCCGGTGATGAATATAATTTGTACGGTATGATTATCCTGCCGCAGCTTCCTTGCCATGGTAACACCATCCATAGCGCCCATTTCTATATCAAGGAGAAGGATGTCAAAATCTTTTTTCTCGGCATAATTAAACAAAAAATTTTCGGCTGATGTAAATTCTGAAATCTGTATATGATAACTGTTATGACTGCCCCATATTTCGCACAGAGAAGAAAGATAATTTCTGTCTGTGGCAAGGTCATCACAAATTGCAATGCTATATGTTTGACACAATTTTTTAATCCTCCATTTTACAGAAGTATAGCACGTATGCGGGAAACATGTCCAGATTCTTCACGAAGAGAATTGTAAACCAAAAATAAATAATAGGTTGACAATTGTAACGTAACTGTGTTAGATTGTATCTGACAAAAATAATATTTACTCGAGGAGGAGAATATGAGTACCGTAACCGCAACAAAGACAAAAACATACGACCTGGCGTACATAGCTATTTTCGCCGTACTGATCGCAATTTGTTCCTGGATTTCCATTCCAATGACAGTGCCGTTTACATTACAGACATTTGGTGTATTTATGGCTGTTGGTGTGCTTGGTGGAAAGAGAGGCAGCCTGGCTGTACTGGTTTACATTTTACTTGGAGTTATTGGTGTTCCCGTATTTGCAGGATTTTCAGGAGGACTTGGTATTCTTCTTAACAATACCGGCGGTTACATCATCGGATTTCTTTTCTCCGCCCTGGTAATGTGGGCAATGGAATCCCTCTGGGGCAAAAAGCCTGTTATTCAGATACTTTCCATGGTAGTCGGCCTGATCGTCTGCTATGCAATGGGAACTATCTGGTTTATGGTTGTATACACACGTACAACAGGAGCTGTTGGAATTGGAACCGTACTGGGCTGGTGCGTAATTCCATTTATCATTCCTGATCTTGTGAAGATTGCTTTGGCATTTGTTTTGTCCAGAAGGGTACGCAAGCTTGTACCAATGCAGTAAAAAAGAACGTCAGACATATCCCATTCGCCCTCATCACGGGATGTGCCTGGCGTTTTTTATCGGAAACGGCTACAGCACTGGATTTACAGCCCATATGCAGGAAATGCTGGAGCTTTTTACAAAAGGGGCAGATGTTTGTCTCACAGTAAAAACTGACGAAATCTGCTCAGCCTGTCCAAACAATAGCCAGGGAATCTGCGAGGCAGCCGAGAAGGTGAAAAGATATGACAATGCAGTGCTGGCAGAATGCGGCTTAAAAGAAGGTCAGAAACTTGCATTCCCGGAATTTACCGAAGCAGTACAGAAAAAAATCATTGAAACGGGAAAAAGAACGAAAATCTGCGGCGATTGCCAGTGGAACCGGATCTGCCAGGAACAGCCGAGTCGGTGGAGTAAATAAAGCAGCTCTCGCGGAAAAATACAGAGAACCGGATATCCAGCACTTTGCGGAATCCGGTTCTTTGTGTTTTAAAGATTATTTATTTGACTTTAGCTTTTTTATTAAGTCCCCGTTTCTTAAGGATCTGGTTATAAAGAGCTTTCTGCTTTTTCGGAACTTTTACAGTAGCTTTTGGACTTGTATTTTTGAATGCGTTTTTGCCAATGTTCTTTAATGTAAGCCGGCTGGATTTGATGGTAATGGAAGTAAGTTTTTTGCAGCCGTAGAATGCATTTTTACCTATTCTTACAATATTCTGACCAATTACCACTTTTTTCAGCTTACGGTTATTTTTGAAAGCATTGGTGGAAATTTCAGTTACTTTGTAGGTGGCACCTTTTATTTTTATTGTAGTTGGAATGATGACACTGGTTTTTACTTTATTTCCAATAAAGGCAACTGTCTGGCTGGAAGAACGGCTGCTTGTAACTTTGTATATGTTTCCAGTTTTTTTATCTGTAATTTTTGTTCCAACTGAAACGGATGGAGTCGGTGTTACAGTTGGGGCAGAAGTGATTGCCGGTGTTGGTGTGGCTGTTGGAACCGGAGTCACGGTTGGCATTGGAAGCTTGGCAATTGTCTCAGTTCTCGTTACACTGCACTGGATTATTGCGGACAAAGAGGAATGTATTACCCTGGAGTCGTTGGAGGAAGGCATGAAAATATATGATAATCCAGTAGGTGTTCTCACGAACAATCCGCCTTTTAACTATCAGATGTTTAATCTGAACAATTATATGCAGCTGGCTGTGGAAAACCGCAGTAACACTTTTTCAGAAAATCTGAAGCTGAATCAGTACAGCCGGGGAATGGGTGGCATGGGAATGCCGGGAGATCTCTCCTCCCAGTCAAGATTTGTGAGAGTGGCTTTTGTAAAAATGAACTCTCTGTCCGGGGATTCAGAAGATGAAAGCGTAAGCCAGTTTTTCCACATTCTTGGCAGTGTAGACCAGCAGAAGGGCTGCTGCAAGCTGGGAGAAGACAAGTATGAGATTACGCTATATACTTCCTGCTGTAATACGGATAAGGGAATTTACTATTATAATACTTACGGCAACCACCAGATCAGTGCCGTGGATATGCACAAGGAGGATCTGGATGGTGAAAAGCTTTATACCTATGCGCCCATAAAAGGAGAACAGATCAGAATGCAAAATTAGCTCCCGTTTCGAAATAAATGTTTCAAAAAACTACCATGTTCCAGAAAGAATGTTCGATTCTTATTGCAAAATTTTAATTTAGTGCTATAATGAACTATCATAGATTCAGATGGCGAATTCATATGAGTTCGCCATTTTCTATAGAATAAATCTGTCACTCAAATTGAAAGAGTGCTGACAATACAAGGAGGAAACATGTATGATTACAATACCTGTTTACGAACTTCTTCTTTTACCGGGAGTTACATTTTTCTTTAAAAAAGATATGTTTCCGGAAGGCAGAATTAAAGAACAGAATATCGGAGAAGAAATTCTCTTCGTTTTACAGAAGAAAGAAATAGCCCCAGAGGAAATTTCCATGGAAAATATTTTTCCAGTGGGCGTGATGGGAATCATTGAGAATATAGACGAGGAAGGCAGCGTCAAGATTACTACCAGAAAAAGAGTGCAGGTGACTCGTGTAGAATATACTGACGGCATGGTTCAGGCAGAAGCGGTAGATCTTCCGGATATCCAGGATATCTCCCCGGAAGAAGAAAAGGAGAAATTTGATAAGATCAAGAAAGAACTGATGGATTTTGCAAAAGGCTTTCAGTGGGGCGTCTGGGTACGCAGCATGATCTACCATTGGAAAAGCTATCCGGAAGCCGTCAGTGCCCTGGCTGGTTACATGAGCCTTTCCTGGGAAGAAAAATACCATATGATCGAGGTGGATTCCAGGAAAGAACGCATGCATCTGATGGAAGAGGCTGTCTATGAGCTGATGGAGATTTTCCGTGTCAGTGAGGAAGCTGAGACTGCGCAGAAGAACTCCAATGAGAAAGTTTACCGGGAGTCCGCTATCCGGAAGCAGATCGAATTTCTTCAGCAGCAGCTGGACGAAATGCATCCGGAGAATATTTCTGATGTGCGCCGTTTCCAGAAGAAAATCCAGGAATCCGGCATGAATGAGGAAGCACGCAAAGAAGCTGAAAAGGTGCTGAACCGCATGAAGCAGGAAGGAAAAGACAGCCATGAGTATGGTATGCTGTATGATTATCTGGACTTTGCTACAAGTCTTTCCTGGAAGACAGAGGAACCTGCTGAAATTGATTTGAACGAGGCAGAAGAAATCCTGAATGAAGACCATTATGGGTTGAAAAAAGTAAAAGAGCGAATTATCCAGCAGCTTGCTGTTATGGCTCTTAATAAGAAACAGTCTGGTTCCATTTTATTGTTTGTAGGTGCGCCTGGAACTGGAAAAACCAGTATCGGACAGAGTATTGCCCGTGCGCTTCACCGTAAATACGTGCGTATCAGTCTTGGTGGAATCCGTGATGAAGCGGAAATTCGAGGACACAGAAGAACCTACATAGGTGCTATGCCAGGCAGGATTATGGAAGGAATGAAGAGAAGCGGAGCTGCAAATCCGGTTATGGTACTGGATGAGGTGGACAAGCTCGCCAAAGATTACGGCGGTGATCCGGCAAGTGCTCTTCTGGAAGTGCTGGATCCGGAGCAGAACGGAAGCTTTACAGACCATTATATGAATGTTCCTTATGATCTTTCCAATGTGCTTTTTGTGTGTACAGCCAATTCCACCGATACCATTCCTGAGCCATTGCTCAATCGTATGGAAGTAATCCAGTTTCCTGGATATACTGCAGTAGAGAAGTTTCAGATCGCGAGACGTCATCTTTTGCCGAAAGCAATGAAGAGCATGGGAATCAAAGCCCAGAATCTGAAGGTGACAGATGAGGCAATCCGCCGCATTATTGAAGAGTATACAGCGGAGGCTGGTGTCCGCGGACTGAAGAAGCAGATGGATGTGTTATGCAGATATGCAGCTGTGAAGCTGGTAAAGGGTGAGCAGAAGAGCATTACGGTAAGTGAGAAGCGTGTAGCAGAATTTTTGGGACATGGAATTCATCATGAGAAGATTCTGGAAAACCCAGTGCCTGGAGTTGTAACCGGTCTTGCCTGGACCAGTGCTGGTGGAGAAATCCTTTTTATCGAAACTTCTTTTACAAAAGGCGATGGAAAGGTGATCATTACCGGACAGCTTGGAGATGTGATGAAAGAGTCCGCCCAGATTGCCATTACTCTTGTGAAGTCCCTCTATCCGGAATTTGCAGATAAATTCAAGGAAAATGATCTTCACATCCATGTGCCGGCAGGAGCAGTTCCCAAGGATGGCCCATCAGCAGGCATCACGCTGGTAACTGCATTATCCTCTCTGGTGACAGGAAAGCCTGCACCAGCAGAAATAGCAATGACAGGAGAAGTTTCCCTTCGCGGCGGTGTTATGCCTATTGGCGGATTGCCGGAGAAGCTGATGGCTGCCCAAAGAGCTGGCGTAAAGCATGTGTTTATTCCATATGAGAATATGGATGATCTTGATGATGTGGCCGATGAGGTAAAAGAGAAGCTTGAGATTACACCAGTTAAGACCGTGCAGGAGGTTCTGGATTACTGTTTACAGCCTGCACGGTAACAGGCTCTGGAAAAGCTGCTGATATAATAATTTTTTTACCAAAACATATTTTCAGGTTCAAAGAGAGAATTAACAATTAAAATTACAAAAACTATAAGAAGTATGTTATAATAAGTGTACTAAATGAAACAACTGCAAAGACAGAAGTGCAGTGCATGGAAGCCGTTACAGAGTATGAGGCTTTCATTAAAGATCAGATTATAACCCAGACAGAAAGTTGGAGGAAAAGTTATGAAGAAAGGCAAATTATTAGCTACGCTGCTCTGCAGCGCATCAATGGTTATGGGAAGCTTGGTTCCCACGGTACCGGCTATGGCAGATGCTATGAAGGTTGTTACACTTGGCGCAGATCTTTCAGATGAGCAGAAGAACACCATGCTGAAATATTTTAAAGTAGATTCCAGCCAGGTACAGATTATCTACGTTACCAATCAGGATGAGAGGGATCACTTAAGTTCCTATGTTCCGCTGGAGCAGATTGGTACAAGAACAGTGAGCTGCGCTTATGTGAAGCCTACCACATCCGGTGGCATCAAGGTTCGTACCGCCAATTTGAACTGGGTTACCTGCAATATGATTGCAAGTTCCCTTTCCACATCTGGTGTTACCAACTGTGAGGTTGTTGCTGCATGCCCATTCGAGGTATCCGGTACAGGAGCACTGACTGGTATCCAGATGGCATATGAGACTGCCAGTGGACAGAAGCTTGACGAGACCAAGAAGGAGCTTGCTACTGAGGAGATGGTAGTTACAGGTAATCTTGCTGATTCTGTAGGACAGAATGACGCTACCACTGTTATTAACCAGGCGAAAATGCAGGTTATTGCAGACAATGTTCAGAATGCAGATGATATCTACAATATTGTCGTAAATATCTCCAATAATAACAATGTAACTCTTACAGATGATGAGATTAATACCATCGTAAACCTGCTTCAGCAGATTTCCCAGCAGGACTATGATTACTCTGAGATGCAGGAAACTCTGGAACGTGTAAATGATAATGTAACAGGTCAGGCAGAGGAGAGCAGTGATTCATCAGATGATGAGGACAGTATTGTGGATAATGTAGACCAGAGTGCTCTTGGTGACAATGTTATCGAGAGTTCTACAGAGGATCCGGGACTTGCTGAGGAGACTGGAGCTGCAGACGAATCCGGTGAAGAATCCTGGGAAGAATTTCCGGCTTCTGATGATTCCGGCGAGAACACAGATGGAAGTACAGATGAGCCAGCTGATGGTGACATCAGTGAAGTTGGCGGAACAGATACTGGTGATGGCAGTGATTCTTCCGAAGAGATCACAGATATATCCCAGCTGAATACAGATTTCCTTGGCGATGATGCGAAAGCGAAATTTGAAAAAGCGAAGACCTTCTGTCAAGGAGAGTACAGCGGTGATGAGGATGCTCTTTACGAAGTAATGGGAGATGATGCTGCAGTTACTGTAACACTTGATTCCGACACAGCCAACAAGCTTTCCATCAAGGTTCTTCAGAAATACCTTGGTATCCTTGGAAATGGTGCTGTTTCCTATCAGGAGGATGGAACTGAGAAATACATTACACCAGAACTGAATATGCTGGATAAAGAGATGAAGAAACTTTTCGGCATTGATGTGATCGATGATGGTGAGTCTTCTGAGGATATTGATGTTCTTGGCGATGCAGTATCTTCTGATGATAAAGATACCCTGTATAAAGATACTATGAAGTTCTTTGAGAAACTTTATGGTGAGAGTTCAGAATCCAGTGATTCAGCTGACGGCTCTGAAAATGTGACAACAGATGAAAGTGCTACAGATGAAGTAGGCGATGAGTCTTATGACGAGACTATTGATGAAGAGTCCTACGAAGAATAACAGACCTGAATTCGGAAGAATACTGTTGAATAGTATGTGTTGATGCTCCAGGAGATGACATGTCTGCTGGTGGAAAAGGTACAGAAACTGATATCCAGTGGGATATTGGGGACTGTACCTTTTTTTGCAGAAAATAACTGTCCTCTTAAAAATAATCAAAACTGTCTATTGAAGACATACCAGTATCTCGCTATGATAAGTGCTAATTAGATACTGCAGTATAAAAAGCAGTGATTAAACAGGAAACATTGGAGCTTGTTTGAGAAATCATTCCTGCAACTTGTGAGGCACATCTTGCAGAATGTTTTTCAATATGTACCAGGTTTCCGGGAAAGAGAGAGAAACCTATGAACAAACAGAATTCTACCATTATGAAACTTGCAGAGACTGCACTTCTTGCAGCACTTTGCTATGTATCTTTTACATTTTTGCAGATTAAGATTCCGGTACCGGGTGGAGATGCTACTTCTCTTCACATCGGAAATACCTTCTGCGTGCTTGGAGCTCTGCTTCTTGGCGGTTGGTACGGCGGTCTTGCTGGTTCTATTGGAATGACTATTGCAGACCTTATGGATCCGGTTTACATTACAGGAGCACCCAAGACTTTTGTCCTGAAGCTTTGCATCGGTCTTATAACAGGTCTTGTAGCCCACAAGATTGCAAAGATCAATGAGACGAACGACAAGAAATACGTATTCAAATGGAGTCTGATCGCTTCCATTGCAGGTCTTGCTTTTAATGTGATCGCAGATCCCATCGTTGGCTATTTCTACAAACAGTACATTCTTGGTCAGCCCCAGGAAGTAGCGAGCATCCTTGCAAAATTAAGCGCCGGTGCTACATTTGTAAATGCAATTGTATCTACAATCCTGGTTGTGATTATTTACAATGCAGTTCGTCCAGCCCTTATTAAGGCAAATCTGATTCATGTACATGTAGCTGCAGCGAATGCGAAATAAGAAGAAAATAACCTTCTGGAAAAGCCAGAATATAAGATAAGTGAAAGCTCTGGAATGTCTGAACCGTGTACCGCCATTGAAAGTCAGATTTAGAATCTGACGATAGGAAGCGAGTTCAGGTAGTCCGGAGTTTTTTTGTGTTGTTAATGAGACTGAGATGTCTGTTAAAAAAAGAAGATGAATGGCTGGCAGTTTATAAAATTTTAAGATTAGTGAAATTTTTATGACATTTTCTCAGAACCCCTGGAAACACTGGCAAATTGAGAAATTGTGTGCTACAATGTTACCTAAATCGCAAAAGCAAAGGAGTAGTGCTATGAGTCTGGCAGTAGTAACCCTGAAAAAGGGAGAAGGACGTCTTTTGAAATCCGGCGGAATGTGGATTTTTGATAATGAAGTAGCTTCTATTATGGGAAGCTTTGTAAATGGAGATATTGTACTGGTTCATGATTTTGACGGATATCCTCTGGGAAGAGGATTCATCAATACGAATTCCAGGATTGTGGTACGTCTTCTTTCAAGAGATGAGAATACTGTGATCGACGAGAAATTTTTTGAGAAAAGAGTGCGGGATGCATGGGAGTATCGTAAGAAAGTAACGGATACTTCAAGCTGTCGCGTGATCTTCGGAGAGGCAGATTTTCTGCCGGGTTTTATTGTGGACAAGTTTTCTGATGTGCTGGTGGTACAGTCCCTTGCACTTGGAATCGACCGTTATAAAGAGATGCTGGTGGAACTTCTGAAGAAAGTTCTGGCAGAGGATGGTATCCGGATCTGCGGCGTTTACGAGAGAAGTGACGTGAAAGTACGTAAGCAGGAGGGAATGGAGCCATATAAGGGCTTTATTGGTGAAGAGTTCCCTACTTTGGTTGAAATTGTGGAAAATGGTGTAAAATATCAGGTAGATATCAAAGACGGACAGAAAACAGGATTTTTCCTTGATCAGAAATACAACCGTCTTGCAATCCAGAAACTCTGCAAAGATGCAAGAGTACTGGACTGTTTCACTCATACAGGTTCTTTTGCCCTGAATGCGGGAATCGCCGGAGCGAAAGAAGTTACAGGTGTGGATGCATCGCAGCTTGCTGTGGATCAGGCAACAGAAAATGCAAAATTAAACGGGCTGGATGACAAAGTAAAATTTATTTGCGAAGACGTATTTGAACTGCTCCCGAAACTGGAAGAAGAGGGAGAAAAATATGACGTGGTGATTCTGGATCCACCGGCATTTACCAAATCACGCAGTTCTGTCAAAAATGCAGTCAAGGGATACCGGGAAATTAATCTTCGCGGACTGAAACTGGTAAAGGACGGAGGATTCCTTGCGACCTGTTCCTGTTCCCATTTTATGGAATATGAACTGTTTACCAAAACGATCGGTCAGGCTGCCAGAAGCGCACATAAGAGACTGCGTCAGGTGGAATACAGAACACAGGCACCGGATCACCCGATTCTCTGGGCATCTGATGAATCTTATTATCTGAAATTCTATATCTTCCAGGTATGTGATGAGAAATAGTCGGATGAGCAGACAGAAAGAAGGACTTAAATGAGAGACAAATTTAATAAATTTATGCAAGGACGTTATGGAGTGGACGCATTTGCACGTTTCACAATGGGAGTTGCACTTGTAGCAATCATTATTTCTATCTTTTTCCCGGGTGGAAACAGAATTGGCGCGTTATTTGACACGATAGGGCTTTTGGTGCTTTTATATACATACTATCGAATGTTGTCCAGAGATATTCAGAAGAGATATGCAGAAAATGAAAAATATCTTGCAGCAACAGCAAAATTCAGACAGAGATTTAACCGGGAAAAAAATATGATGAATCAGAGAAAGACACATCATATTTATTCATGCCCGGGATGCGGTCAGAAGATCCGTATTCCAAAAGGAAAGGGCAAGATTGAAATCGAATGTCCGAAATGTCATACGAAATTTGTCAAAAGAAGCTGATAAACTGACAGAGAGGTATCTGTATGTTTGGGTATGTGGTGCTGAATAAGCCGGAAATTAAATTTAAAGATTTTGATATGTATCGTTCTTTTTACTGCGGATTGTGCAGGGAGCTGAGAGAGCGTTACGGGATAAGCGGGCAGATCACACTGAGCTATGATATGACATTTGTGATCCTTCTGCTCAGTGCATTGTATGAGCCACCGACCAGAAAAGGTACGACCAGATGTATTGTACATCCGGTACGTAAACAGACGGTACGGAAAAATGCCATAACAGAATACGGAGCCGATATGAATATCTTTCTGACTTACTATAAGTGTAAGGATGACTGGAATGACGAGAAAAAAATCTTAAGTCTTGCATATGGGAAGCTTCTGGAGAGTAAAGAGAAAAAAAGCGAACAGCAATGGAAGAAAAAAATCGATGTGATCATTTCCTGCTTGAATGAACTTTCAGAGATGGAACAGGAGGGAGAGACAGATATCGATCGTGTTTCGGGCTGTTTTGGAAGAATCATGGCAGAAATCTTTGCATACAGAGAAGATGTCTGGGAACCAACACTTCGCCGCATGGGATTTTATTTGGGTAAGTTTATTTACCTGATGGATGCCTACGATGATGTGGAAGATGATGTAAAAAAAGGAAATTACAACCCTTTTGCAAAAGATTATATAATAAAAGGGTTTGATGACCGGGTAAAGAGTATGCTTATGATGATGATGGCAGAAACCTGCCGGGAATTCGAGAAACTTCCTATTATAAAATATAC
>ENA-OROX01002391-OROX01002391.1-human-gut-metagenome-genome-assembly--contig:-NODE-2391-length-12973-cov-3.370026_pt1 | contig 12973 bp, 9 predicted proteins | sample MGYA00242133_ERZ509058 | MGnify/ENA primary metagenome ERZ509058 (study PRJEB26280, sample SAMEA2338751) | human gut metagenome | biome: human gut; feature: human-associated habitat; material: faeces...
GAATTATTACAATAACACGGATGTATGAAAGAGTAAATATCTACTGTGCAGGACTCAATTCCACCACCCTGTCGGGCAGTGGAATTTAAAATTTCATTTTAGGAGGACAAATGAATTGACGAAATTCGTTGAATTGTGACAGGAAAAATGATATATTAGTAGCATGGCGAAAGCCATAGGAAAGTACCCATGACAGGGTGGTAGCCTCCCAACACCAATGACCGGCTTGCCGGAATACATAGGAAGGGAGGTGGCGCCAATGACAGCTTTTGAAATCCTTTCGATTTTCCTGGGCATACTGACATTGTTATGTGCCTTCGGTAGTCTTGTTATAGCGTTGCTTGCCTTTCTCGACAAGAGAAACAAGCGAAAATAAAAATGCCTATCCTGTCTGCAAACAGGATAGGCGGTGTCCGTAAGGACATTTAGCACTATGCGGGAGCATCCACTTTGGAGTGGGTGCTTTCCTTTTCTAATATCAATATATCACATTTCCCCAAATGATTCAACAGAAAAATGAAAATCTCACGAAATCCTATGATGAGAAATCGGAGGTGGTGATCGATGGATCAGCTCGACAGAGAGGTCATTGAATCCTTGAGTGAGCCGGCAAAGAGAGTATTTGGGAGTCTGGATTACCGTTCCAGACAGCGAATGTTAAAGAAAGCCAAAGCAATGGCGAAGGAAGAAAAAACAAGAAACCAAAAGAAAAGCCGGGTAAAGAAAAAGGGGATTGAAAAACAGAATAAAGCCAAAAGAAAGAAAAAGGGCAGTTCATCCAAAAGTGAACGAGTCCTTTTTTCTATTTATGAAACAAAAGATCTTATGGTGCAATCCATGCATCTGATGCTGCTTGGAAGCAGCGTGGCAGACAATGCTTATGAAGAAAGAGACTTTGCTCATACGGATGAGCCACAAGTTGCTTTATCCAGAGAGGCGGTTCAAAAGAGCAGTCGGGTGGCAATGGGAGGTATGCGGACTTTAGTACAACGAAACCGATACAAAAAAGCACAGAGAAGGGCTGCAGGAAAATCTACACAGAAATCTGCACAGGCGGTTCAGACAGGTGCAAAAGCGGGAACGCAGGCTGCAAAAACACTTGCTAAGACAATGCAGAGCATCGTGAGGTCAGTGGCAGCGAATCCGGTCGTGTGGATCGTGCTGCTTGTCATTATCTTGCTTGCTGTGATTGTTGGGGCAATCGGTACTGTTGTTGGTTCCGGTGGAGCTGCTAATGAATCACAGGATGGAACCTATCAGGCACAGGTATCGGAAAAGACAGAAAGTTACCGGGAGATGGTTTCAGAGTATTGTGAAAAATATGGTATTGATGATTATGTGGATCTGTGTCTTGCTATGATCGAGCAGGAGAGTGGAGGAAATCCGCCGGATGTGATGCAGACAGCACAGTCATATTATAATGTAAACCCGCCTATTGACAGTGCAGAGGAAAGCATAGACTGTGGGACGCATGAACTGTCAGACTGTCTGACAAAGGCGAAGTGCAAAGATCCCAATGACATCAACGGAATTTCCCTTGCCCTGCAGGGATATAACTTTGGCAATGGCTACATTGACTGGGCACTCAAAAACTATGGCTGTTATACCAAAGAAAATGCACAGATCTTTTCGGCAAAGATGTGTGCTGAGCTTGGTTATGCTTCTTACGGGGATGTGGAGTATGTGCCTCATGTCCTGCGGTACTATGTGATGAATGAAGAAACGAGCGTATCCAATGAATCTGCCAAAACAATCTTAGAAGAGTTAAAGAAAAACAATACGGCACCGGCAGAGGCATGGGATGTGGTCGAGAAAGGTGCCTCCCTGATCGGAAGTGTAAAATACAGCATGGAGAAACGGCAGGCAGACGGAAGAGACAAGCCTGAGTTTTTGGACTGTTCTTCTTTTTCGGCATGGGCATTTCATAAGGCAGGAGTGACCAGTGTGCCATATGGCTCCACGACGGCAACCTTTATCGGCTCCAAAAAGTTTCACGATATTTCTGCTGATCAGTTGCAGCCGGGCGATATCGGACTAAAAAGCAAGACTGGTGAAACCGGCGGAGCAAACCATGTAGGGATTTACTGTGGAAAACTGAAAGATGGCAGAGTAGTATGGCTTCACTGTACCAGTTCCAGTGGATCCTCTTTGACAGGGAATACTGAAGGTGCGATGTTTGGGGTATATACGAATTTTACATATTTCAGGAGACTCAAGAAGTGGGACAAGAAGTAGCGTTTAGACAAATTGTCCAGACGCAGAAAGAGAGGAAACTATGCTTAGAAAAATACGGCGATTTTACTGGAAACAACGAGACAAAGGACTTGGCAGGCAGACTGTTATGGCGGCGGTGGGCGCAGCTTTATTTCTGATGATCATTCTGGGAGCAGTGACAAAAAGCGTGATCATGCCAAAGAATGAGAGTCGGAAAAATGTTGCGAGAACCGAGACTGCCAGTGGAACTGCTATCGGAGCTGAGGCAGCATCCGGAGGAGGTGTTGCGATAGAGGGGGCAGAAGCATCCGTTGATCCGGATGACGAAACAACGGATTACACGGCAGATGATACGAATAATGATGTGTCTGTAGATATGACGGATCTGGAACCCTTTTTGGGTTTTATGTCAGAAACAGCCTATGAAGAGTTAAAAACGCAGTTGGTTCAGATATGTCAGGAAAGAAATTGCAGCTCAGTCAGAAAGCTGACTTATCAACAGACACAAGCCTTTGATGTGACAAGTTTTATCCTGTTGCCCGATGGCAGTGTTTATCAGTGCAATTACAATCTGAAAAGTTGTCAGGTGTCTGTTTCTAAAACGGATTATACGGAAGTCCAGATCAATCAGATGAAAGAAAAGCAGTTGCAGGAGAAACAGCAAAAACTGGAACAGGAGCAGAAAGCGGAAAAACAGAAGCTGCAAAAGAAAAAGGTAGAAAAGAAAAAAACGATTAAGAAGAAAAAAGCAAAAAAGAAGCCGGTGAAAAAGAAGGTTAAGAAGAAAAGAACAAAGAAGTAATATTATATTCATTATCAGAGGGTGTAAGGGATCCATCCCTTACAAGATAAAGCATAGATGTGTCCACATTATGCGTATCTTGCAGGGCTTGAATGGGAGGGGAAAAAGGCACATTTTATGTGCCAAAATAAAGCAGATAAAGCTCAGAAAACACTATGTTTGGACAAATTGTCCAGACAAAAAAAGCAAAAGAAGATATTTTCCAGCGTTTGGACAAAATGCCCAGACAAAAAGAAGCAAAAAAGATAAAAATAGCGTTTAGACAAATTGTCCAAACAGAAGAAGGGAGTGACCGCATGAATGACGCAAAAACAGAGATCCTTCGAGTGAGAATGACACCGATGGAAAAAGCTGCCCTGTCAAGACAGGCAAATGATCAGCATAAAACTATGAGTGAATATATCCGCAGTATCGCCAAATGTCCGCCGGAGGTGACAAGGGACGAGTTTGAAGGTTCGATTCTGCAGATGATCTATGAGATCAACAAGATCGGTGTGAACATCAATCAGATCGCCAAAAAGTATAATGAACACAATTATGTGGAACCGAGAGCAGATCTGTTAGAAAAGCTGGATGAAGTTTATGGAATGATGAAAAGCACCATCCGGCTTATGAAAGGAGCATAAGGAAATATAAGAAACGGAGGGAGCGTGATGTCGATGATCATCAAGATGGATGCCATCAAGACGAAGGAACATTTAAGAAAGTCCATTCCGTATATCTTCAATGAAAGAAAGACGGATGGCCTGTGCTTCAGCAATGCAGGGGTGACACCGGAGCAGATCTTGGATACATTTTTTTTGACAAAGCAGCTTCGTCCTACGCACGGTATCAGAGAAGGTTATCATTTTAAGTTTTCTTTTTCAAAGGATGAGACGATACCGGCGGAGCAGGCTATGGAGTTTGTAAAGGAATGGACAGAAGAATATCTTGCCGGGGCGTATGACTATGCCTGTTCGGTTCATAAAGACAGAGACCATATGCACATGCACTTGGTCTTTAATTCTGTCAGCAGAAGTGGTGGAAAGTACCGTTATCAAAAAGGAGACTGGGAGAAAGTGATACGACCACTGACAAACCGGCTGGCAGAAAAATATCATACCGGATCATTAAAGGAAAAGGATCCGGCATTGGATTATTCAACAGATTATGAAAAAAAGGATGGCAAACGGACCGGAAAAGAGCAGGTGGAACGGGACATTGACCAGTGCATCCTCGAAAGCAGATCCTATGCAGATTTTAAGAGAAGAATGGTGCAGGATCACTATTACCAGTTGTGGGAAGGAGTTTCAAGAGAGCATGGTGTCTACCTTGCCCTTACACCGCCGGGGAGAGGAAAAGCAATCCGCAGTTACCGATTAAGTGAGGGGTATATGCCGGTGGATATCGACAGGCGTATCGCATCGCAAAGACAGGCACGAAAAGAAGAACTGCCCACAGGCAGAAATAAAAACCTTGATTGGGCAATGAGCAGAAACTATCAGTTTATCCCCTATGGTGAAATGTCAGAGTACCAGAAAATAATGGTGCGTCAGGTGCTGGAGGCAAGACGATTGTACCGGCGGACAGGTACACCACTTTATATGCATGAGCGGAGCGTCGGAGTGCTTCAAAAGATGAAGAATGAAACCAGAAAATGCGGTATTTATGTAAAGCGTAAAGAAGCACGCAGGGTACAGAGGGAGTTGATACGAGTGATGAAGCAAAGGAGGAATAAAACAAGGTGACGGAAGAACAAATGACATTGATAAAGACATTGATAAAAAAGCACGGTATTTCAGCAACAGATGGGGAATGGACTTTAGTGTTTCTTGGTGCCAGCTACGGCTTGACGGAAAAACAGATCGCCAGTTATCTGACAGCAGACACATCGGATTTGCTTGCAAAGCATGAAAAAATGCTCTGTATATTATTTGGGATAGAACCGGAATCTAATGGTGAAATTCAAAGAATGGAGAATCCGGCAGAGAGACTGCAGATGATCCTCGCAGAGTATTTGGCTCACAATCAGTCCGTTGGTAATCAGTCAAAACAGGGTTATGAAGAAGTGATGGAGTATGTTATCAGAGACACCGGATTGTCGGCGGCACAGATTGAGCAGCTTCGCAAAGCGGTGGAGGCAAAAATGCCGGCAGAGGATGTCCTTGAGATGGCGAGAAATCGAAAGGATGTGCTGGAGATACGACGGTGTATCGAATTTTATGAAATGATGGAGAAGGAACAGGAACCACAGGAGAAAGCAAAGAAAAACAGGAGGGAACGCAGATGAGTGAAGAATTACAATCCTTAGTGCAGATCATTGAATTGTATGGAAGAGGGCTGGGCGGTTTAGGAAAGGCTATCCGCTTTTCAGCGAAAGGAGCAGCAAAAGGGGTGCAGATCGCACAGGTAAAAGCATTGCAGCACCGGATGAAACTTCATTATGCCAGCGAGGGGACACACAATACCATGAAATTGTCTGATCTGGAGAAAATGACAGGCGGAAGATATACGATCTTGAATATTCCTCTGGAAAGGGAAAAAGAGCTGATCCCCTTTTATGACCGTTTGAAAAAGATGAAAGTAGCTTTTGCGGAGCTGCCGGACTTAAATCTGGGAGACGGCTATACACAGATCGCATACAATCCGGAGCAGGTGGAGAGTGTGCGGATGGTCATTGAATACTACAAAAAGAAATTCAGGGAAGAAGCGAAAGAGATCGATCTGGACGAATATATGGGAATGGCAAGTCCCGGAGGACTGGAATATCTGGATGAACTTGCCGCCAAAGGATATGAAGGCAGGATGCATGAGGAGCAGCTTGAGGAGCTTCAGCAGCAGATACAGGATAGAGAGTATCTTCCGATCAGTATCAATGTGGAATCCCTTCTTTTGCGTGAAGAAAAGGATGCTTATCTGTTTCGTATTCCCCGTGGCAGATTGGGAGAAAATCTTTCCAGTGCCATACGGATCAAAAAGTCAGACTGTATTCTTTTGGATGAGGGACAGACTGTGATCACCTGCCTGAAACGAGAGGGAGACATCTGGGGATATGCACTGGATCAAAGTCAGAATATTCATGAGAAAGAAAAAGTGAAACTGGATATTGAAAAATTGGAAAAAGCATTTGCCCCGGTAGGCGATGACCGTGTGAAAATGATCGAAAAACTGAAACCGGAGTATGCAGCGATCTTTCCCTCTTTTAATCAGGGACAGGAGATGAAAGAAAAATCTTCTGTCCCTGAACCGGTTCCAGAGCAAACAGTGGGAAAAGTATTGGCTCTGGAAAAAATGAAAGAGCGTTATCAAAGTCCGGAATACATCCCGGTAACCTTTGACATGGAAACACAGATGGTGGCAGAATCGTCGAATCTCTATATTGCCAATCTTCCAAAGGAGCCGCAGGAATCCAAAGACTTTATCCGGTGTATTTCTTTGGATAAGACAGAGGTAGGTATTTCGGAGGATGGAAAACGGCTGCAGGCATACCTAAAGCGGAGCGAAACTTCTGAGGTTCGGGAAATTGATCTGGAGGGAAAAGAACTGCGAAAATACAGCAAAAAGAATGAAGACATTGCAGCGGAGTGTCTGAAGTATCAGAGAAGCAGAGGGAAAGAGAGGCGGCCGGTGCCGGAAGAGATATTGCGGCACAAACCGGATGTAAACCTTAAGAAACGATAGGAAAGCAGTGTGAAATAAATGATCAGATTTTTCACACTGCGAATTTATAGTTTTGGCTCAAACTTTGTGGGCTGAGAAAGGAATATAGAATCCATATGAAACGAAAGAAAGAACACTCCCGTGCAACGCATGTTGCCGGTGACAGCAGAAAAAGAAGATTACACCAATTATTCAAAGTGTGTGCGGTTTTGTTACTGCCCACGCTTTATTTATTTTACAGTCTGAGCGGCTTGTATCTTATGGATGTGGAAATATCAAAATTGAAAGAACAGATCGTCTGGTGTCTGCTGCATCCGCTGAAAGTTTATAATGACAAAAGCCTCAGTATGGTTCTGGTGGGAGGTTTGCTGTGGATGATCTGCAGTTTTCAGGCGTACAGTAAAAGTGACCATAACCGGATGCCCGGCAATGAGTTTGGTTCTGCCAAATGGGGCGAAGTGCGGGCATTCAATGAAAAGTATGCCGCAAGGACAGAAGAAACAAAGTTCGGTCTGTCTCCGGAAAACAAAGTGTTATCGCAAAATGTGCGTTTCCGCTACGACTCGGATACTCTTCGCAATAACAACATCGTGGTTGTTGGGGGCAGTGGTGCCGGCAAGACAGCGTTCTTCCTGACACCGAATCTGATGTCGTTACACGACTGCAACATCTATACGGATCCGAAGGGAAGCCTTGCGGAGGAGCTGGGAGCATGGCTGGCGAAACAGAAGGATACCAGAGTATATACGCTGAACTTGTGTGAAATGGAGAAAAGCATGCATTTCAATCCGTTTCCGTATATCCGCAGTAAGAGCGATATCACGAAGCTGGTGACGAATCTGATCCAGAATACAAACTCAGCAAATATCAAAAATTCTTCTCAGGATCCTTTTTGGGAGCGTGCCGAACAAATGTTCCTAGAAAGCCTTTTTCTCTATGTATGGATGGAGTGTCCGAAAGGTGTATATAACCCGAAAAGAGGGAAGGCAGAGCTTCTGCAGAGAAACTGGAAATCCATTTTTTACCTGTTAGATGAGGCACAGTTCGTGGATGAAGATACACCGCCAAAGTTAGATGAACGCATGAAAGAACTGGCGAAGAAAAAGCCGGATCATCCGGCCGTAAAAGCATACCAGCGTTATAGAGGCGGTCCGGATGAAACGATCCGTTCCGTCATTATGACAGTCAATGCCCGGATGCAGCCTTTTGATAATGAGGAACTTTTGGAGATCTTTTCATCCAATGACATCCCGCTGGACGAGTTTGGAACGGGAATGGATGGAGACGGGAAAACAAAGAGCAACCTTTTTATCATCATTCCGGATGATGACGATACCTTTAACTTCGTACCGGGGATGGTGTACACGCTGCTTTTTCAAGAACTGTACCGGCAGGCGAGATTCTTTGGTGGAAAACTGCCGATGGATGTGGGATTCTGGCTGGATGAAATGGCGAACATCAAGATGCCGAATAACTTTGATAAGATCCTTGCCACCTGTAGAAGCCGTGGTGTGTACTGTGTGCCAATCTTACAGTCCCTGGCACAGCTAAAAACGCTTTTTGCGGACGGAGCATGGGAAGGCATTGTCGGAAACTGCGACACTTTTATCTATCTGGGCGGTAACGAAGCAAGCACCTATGAATATGTCTCAAAGCTGCTTGGAAAATGGACGATCGACAAACGAACCAGTGGAGAAAGCAAAGGAACCAGCGGTTCTTACAGTGAGAATTACGATGTGCTTGGCAGGGAGCTGATGTTAGAGTATGAGCTTCGCCTGTTGCCGGATGATGAATGTATTATTTTTGTGCGTGGGGAAAATCCGATTCGGGATAAGAAATGGTTCCCGTGGGAACACGAAGCATATCTGGAAGCAAGAAAATGTGGTGCTTTTGTCCCGGCGGAACAGAAAGAAAAACAGAAACGGCAGATGGAAGAATGTGACTTTATCGGGGAAGAGTCATTGAAATATCTCAAAAAGCAGCAATCGAAAAATGAAAACATCCGGCTGTATGAACTGGACGCCTTTTCTTTTATGATGATGGATCTGGATGTGATGGAGAAGAAGATTCATTCCACACCAAAAGATGTCAAAGGGGCAGAAGTGGAAAAGACAATCACTGCCGGCATGATCCAGTCTGCGGTAAATCATGAAATGAAACGGGAAGCGGAAGAACGAAAAGTATGGTTTGTCGAAAACTTTGATAAGCTCACACTTCTTGATATCTATGCTTCCGAGTGGATGAGCGAGACGAGAAGAAAAGTAATCCGCGAACTGCTGCAGGCAGGAGCAGAGGAAGAGGTGATCAAGTCCATCATCCGTCCGGAGATTGAGGAAGGACAGGTGCTGCAGAAGAAGGGGATGTGGCTGGAGATGCAGCAATGTAGTTGTCCTTAAAGGAGTCGAAATTGCAGAAAATATGTGTGCGTGGTATTCTTGTTTGAAAAAGGAGAATATCATGAAGAATCAACAGGAACTAATAGATGAATATTTGTATTATTGTTTAAAACAAAGAAAGTTGGACGAGAAAACAGTTCGTGCATATCGAATTGATTTAAGACAATTTTCTGAATTTTGTGTTCAAAAGAAATTGGTAACTGAAAAAGCAGTAATTCGTCAATACATTTTGCATCTACACGAATCATACAAACAAAAGACAGTGAAACGTAAGGTTGCTAGTATAAAAGCATTTTATTCTTATTTAGAGGATGAAGAAATCATAGATGATAGCCCTTTGAGAAAGATTCGGACAGAATTTCGGGAAGAAAAAATTTTACCACGCTCGATTCCGTATTCTGTCTTGCAGTCATTATTAAGTAGTATGTACTCAAAAAAAAGCATAGAGAGTACTATATATGAAAGAAAATTGCTAAATCGTGACATAGCGGTGGTTGAAACGCTATTTTCTACAGGAATAAGAATATCGGAATTGTGTAATTTGTTGCAAAAAAATATTGACATTGAACAGGGGATATTTTGCATAAAAGGAAAAGGTGGGAAGGAACGCTATCTGCAGATAGGAACGGAAGAAGTGTTAGTGCAGTTGAAAGAATACAAGAGGCATTGGGAAAAGGAATTGGATGCGAGCGAATTTTTCTTTCTTAATCGCTATGGGGAACGATATTCTGAGCAGTCAGCACGCCGAATGATCCAGCGCTACACTCAAGAAGCAATGATTGAAATACATATTACACCGCATATGTTCCGCCATGCATTTGCTACATTACTCTTGGAAGAAGAAGTTGACATACGTTTTATTCAGAAAATGTTGGGGCATGCGTCAATCATGACAACGCAGATTTATGCTGAGGTTGCATTAAAAAAGCAGATGGAGATTTTGAAAATGAAACATCCTAGAAATCGAATGGAAATTTTAGAGAAACATATTGAAACAGAAGGTAAGGGGGTGGTATAATGGAATGGTACTGATAATTGAATATTATCAGGCGTTGCTAAAAGAAGAAAATGGAATGTAATAGACAGATAATTAGAAGTTATCTATTGTTTTACAGCTGATAAAATATGAAAGAAGGAGCGTAAAATCATGAAAAAGAATGAACAGATAAAAATATTATTGATTTTTTCCGATGAAACTGTTGCTAATGAGATTATTCATGCATTAAATTCACACATAAAAACAGTTTTTTTGAACCTTGATTATGTCGTAAATCCTTCCCGGCCGTCACTTGAAACCATTCTGTTTGAAAATAAGTATTTGTTTGTCATTCCATTTGGGCAATATATCAAATCAAATGGAAGCTCATATCATTTGATACATTTTTTAAATAGTCTTGATATTAACTATTATGGATGTGATTATACTCAATGTCTAATGGTTAATGATACATATGCATTTCTCAAAAATGTTAATGCCGGTATTCCTACGAAAATAGTAACAAGATATTATACACCTTCATTTGAAAATGATTTTTTCCCAGCTCGCATAGTTTTAGAGGAAAGCAAGAAAGGCAATGCCTTAATCTATAATCAAAGCCAGCTAAAAGAAATAGTTGACGAAATGTTTGAAAGTAGCAAAAAAGCAGAAGAAATAGTTGTTCAAAAAGCATTTGACTATGACAAAAAAATTGTCATAACCATTATTGGAAATTCTCCGTATTTATTGAAATGTATAAACATATACGCTACAAATAATCTGGCTGAAAGTGTAATGGAAAATGATGCAAATATTATAAAAATGTTGAATAATGCATGCGAAAAATTTGAGTTTCATTCTTTCAGAGATTATGCACAATTCATATATATGTTTAACAGCACCAGCGGCGAGTACTACCTGTCAAGCGTAAATGTCACAAACATATTAAATGAGTATATTGAAGACTATTTTACCCAACATTATGCCTTATCAAGCGAATATATTATTTATACTTATATTCTGGCGTATTTGATCAGACAAAATGATGTTGATCAGTTTTGCAATGCAATTGATAACATTTTAGAAATTTTCCCCGAGGAAATCATCGCCTCTATGCTACCGCTTGAAAACAAACTGCACAAAGCGTCTTATAGCTATCAAGATATCTGCAAAGAGATGCAAAAGCGATTCCTTGCGCCGGATGAAAGTAATAAATGTCAAATTACATCATTTTTGCAAAAAGCATTGACTTCGCTTCCTAACATTCAATCTGAATATGCTCCTTTGCTTGGCGATGATAAATCAGGTCATGAATTTTTACATGAACACGAAGATATTCCTATTCATCCACAAAGTCAAGAAAAAACCTTATTGACATCCTTGCAAATATTAAATGGTCAAATGAGATGGCATGCACCGACATCACTTCACAATGTCAATCCGCCAGTTATGTTTAGCACTGTGGTTGCATCCGCAATCACTCACTTGTATAATCCGAATGCTTTGGAGAAAAAGACGAGTGCAGGATTATTAAAAATGGAACAACAGATTGTCAGGCAATTATCTGGTTTAGCAGGTTGGGATATAAATAAATCCGGCGGAACTTTTACAACTGGTGGCAAAATTTGCATGACATATGCAATCAAATGTGGTATAAACAGATGCTCGCAGATGATAACAAAAGATAAACACCCTGTTGTTATCACATCAGAAATCAATCACTTTTCTGTAGATTCTTCATGTCAGCAGTTGGGGTTGGGTTCAGAAGATTGCATCAGGATTCCGACAGGAGCAAACGAAACGATAGATTTTGAGTATTTTGAACAGGTATTGACCGAAAAAATACGCAACCACATACCTATTGCATGCATCGTTTTTTCCGGAGGTAATACCACACATTGTAATGCGGAAGATATAAGAGCGGGTGTTGCGATCGTAAATAAAATAAGAAAAGAAAACCATTTGCCATATAAGCCATTTATCTATTATGATTTAGTTGTTGGCTGGCCCTGGCTATTTTACAAAGATTATGATTTTCCCCAAAATTATTTAAATATACCTTCTTCCACATTGGAAAAAATAGAATATTCTACACAAAAAATAAAATACACTTATTTAGCAGATGCTTTCGGTGTAGACTTCCATAAAGCGGGTTTTTCCCCCAACACGAATAGTGTAATAGTTCTAAAAAACCGCACAGATTTATACGGTTTGGCTTTGGGAGGAAATGACAGCGACTATCTGGAACCTTACCGTTATACTTTTAGTAATTCAAGAACTGCAACGAGCATTATTTCTGCATGGAACGCATTACAAAGTGCTGGAAGAGAAGGATTTCAGGCATATATTGCAAATATAATAACAAGCACGAATATATTCGCTGCTATATTACCCGAATATCACTTTGAAATCCTGGGGAAAAATGTTACATATGGATTTACAACGATCATTTGGTGCTGTTTGCCCACAGAAACAAATTCATTTTACGAAATGAGTGACCCTGACATGATTAACCGTAATAATAATTACTTATTTGCGCTTTCAGAGTATTGGTCAAAAAATGAACGTTTTAGGTTTTCATTGCGGTTCATGCCGAATTATAAATCTATTTCGGAGAATGTGTATCTAGCGGCTCTTTCAATTTTACCAATGACCTTAAATTTAAACGAAGAAAATGCATCTGCTATTGCAAAAGAACTCGGCAATGAAAAACTGGATTTTGACCAAATATTTAAAAAAGATCAGAATACATCATATGGCGAGATTCCATCCGATGTACCGAAATAATTTTTTTATATCTATACCCTCATTATAGCTATACTATTTTGGGGGTATAGATAAATATAATTATGCAGTAAACTGATCCAGTTTATTTCTTAATGCAATATCATCCTCCAAACCACGGATTTTAGAAATACGTACTCCTCGCTCCGGAGTGATTTCGTA
>ENA-OROX01002397-OROX01002397.1-human-gut-metagenome-genome-assembly--contig:-NODE-2397-length-12957-cov-1.874361_pt1 | contig 12957 bp, 10 predicted proteins | sample MGYA00242133_ERZ509058 | MGnify/ENA primary metagenome ERZ509058 (study PRJEB26280, sample SAMEA2338751) | human gut metagenome | biome: human gut; feature: human-associated habitat; material: faeces...
GCCGCGCTCCCATACCCGCATTTGCAGTGTCTTATTATTGACTACTTTTACAAATTCGGTGTTCACCCGTTCCGGAAACAGCGGATCGTTCTCAAACTTCGGACCGAGCTGCTCCAGAGGGAAATGATCCACATCATCTACAAACACGATGCAATGCGGATTTCCCATAGAAACGCAGGTAATATGGTAAGGCTGTCCGTCAATTTCAACCGGTACATTGACTGCTTTGTCTCCTTCTAACCGAACCGGAATCTTCTCCGGAGTTAATACCGCCTGCCCCATATCCACACTGACAGCATGCACCAAGCCGTTTTGCATGGTCAGCTCCAATGTTTTGATTCCGCTCAATGTTTCTACTGTTACAATATCTTCGTTAACTAATTTATTCTCATACAAATATTTTCCGACGCAACGAATCGCATTGCCGCACATTTTTCCTTCGCTGCCGTCTGCGTTAAACATTCTCATTTTAGCATCCGCAATTTCAGACGGACAAATTAAAACAATACCGTCCCCGCCGATGCCAAAATGACGGTCGGCAAAACGCTTCCCGAGCTCCTCCGGGTTCGGCATATTTTGATGAAAGCAATCAAAATAAATATAATCGTTTCCGCATCCCTGCATTTTGGTGAAAAATAATCTCATGACATTTACCCTCCTTGTAATTAGGCTTATCGCCTTTCCTTTATTATAGCTGTTCGATATTTGCTCGTCAACTCTTTTTATGGGTATCTATCAAAGTCATAAAATCATCAAACATAAATTTGGTATCCTGCGGTCCGGCTGACGCTTCGGGATGAAACTGCACCGAGAACGCAGGCATATTCAGATACCGGATTCCCTCGCAGCTTTCGTCATTTACATTGGAATAACTCAATTGCGCGGTTAACGGCAAAGTGTCGGTGGTAACTGCATAACCGTGATTTTGACTGGTTACATAAATGCGGCCGTCCTCACGATTTAACACCGGTTGATTGGCACCGCGATGCCCGTATTTCAGTTTGTGCGTTTCAGCTCCCTGGCAAAGAGCAAGCAGCTGATGCCCCAAACAGATTCCGAAAGTCGGGATTTTTGCTTCGCACAGTTTTTTCAGCTGCGCAATAATTTCGGTATTCTCCGCCGGATCGCCGGGACCGTTCGACAACATGATCCCATCCGGATGATAGGATAATATTTGCTCGGCAGTAGTGTCCGACGGGACGGTAATAACCTCACAATTCCTTTTCAGTAGTTCTCTTCCAATATTTGCTTTTGCGCCGAAATCCCAGAGAACAACCCGCCGCATGGGATTTTCCGGAGAAACATCGCTTTTTTCACCGCCGCCGACGCTTTTTACGGCATCTGCTACGCGATAACTGCAAATATCTCTGTTTTCTTCTTCGGTATATTCCGGATTGGGAGAGATTTTACCGTTCATAACTCCGTATTCACGGACAATACGGGTAAGCGCTCGGGTGTCAATCCCGCAAATGCCGATGATTCCCTGAGATTTCAGATAACTGTCCAAATCTCCTTCCGAACGGAAATTAGAAGGTTTCTCACACAGTTCCCGCACAATATACCCTTTTAACCAAGGCTTTTTACTTTCAAAATCGGACGGAATGACACCGTAATTTCCAATCAAGGGAAAAGACTGGATGACGATTTGCCCGTAAAAGCTCGGATCGGTTATTGTTTCCAGATAGCCGGTCATCGCTGTAGTAAACACGACTTCACCGGTTACCTCTCCCTCAGCACCGAAATATTCCCCTTTAAACAACATACCGTTCGCTAATTTTAAATACGCGGTTCTTGCCATTTTATGACCATTCCTTTCTGAACTTTTGCGCATCTCAGAAGACCTTTGGCGAAAACACAAAAGCGGGAATTGAAAGAAACATCCTGCATTTCTTTCAAACCTGATTCCATCTCCGACCCTTTATTAAAACAGAGCCGTCTCTTTTCTTTCTATACGGAAACTTATCTCATCATTAAGATAGACAAGTTTCAGGATTCTCATACGTATTTAAGTAAATTTGCACTCTGCATTTCATTAGTTATGTGTATACAATTGTCGATACGGGTTTTGTGTATTCGGTGTCAAAACGAAAAAGGTTTCATTTAACAATTGGCTTTTGTCGACGCTGAAATATTGGCAATACATTTCCAAATAGATTTCTATTTCATTCATATCCTCTTGCGTTGCTTTGTTCACACACACTTGCGGCGGTAATTTTGAGGGCGGTGTTTTGCTGCGCATCACAATTTTTCCGCCATGCATTCCTGTCCCGCAAAAATATCCAATCGGAGGCTGATCGGAATCGTTATTTAATCCCAATACAATGATTATGCCGCCTGCCTGATATTCCCCCAAAAAGCTTCCTGCTGTTCCGCCGATTACCAAAACCGGCAATTTATCTTGATATGCTTTCATATGAATACCGGCACGATAACCGGCATTGCCTTCAATAAATATTTTTCCGCCTCTCATCGCATAGCCGGTCGCATCCCCCGATGAACCGTAAATAACAATCGTTCCGTCATTCATGGTATCTCCGGTAGCGTCCTGCGCATTGCCGTTCACTACGATGTCAGCACCGTTTAAATAAGCGCCCAAAGCATTACCGGCTGTTCCGTTAATCGTAATCTTTTTCCCCGACAAGCCGCTTCCGATATATCTTTGACCGATGCAATGATCAATTACTACTTCTGTATCCGCAGTTGACTTCACCTGATCATTTAAATCTTTAAAATGCATCAAATTCGCAACTATATTCATCATAACCATCCCTTTCCTATGATTTTCAAGGAATCTTATTTAACGCCGGCGAGCTGCTTTGCACGTTCTGCTTTTGCAAACGCCATCAACTGCGGCTTTTCTTTAATCAATTCAAAATCAATCGTATCAAGCGGCACCTGTTCCCGTATTAATTTGGTATATATTCCCGCACGCCGCACATCGCCGATCAGGATATATCCTTTTAGCACGCCGTCTTTTACAACCAATTTTTTATAGCTGTCACCGTCAGCGGACACATATGCTTCTCCGTCATAGCTGCCGGCGGTGATGATGTGATAGCCGAAAAAGCCGATTGCGTTCATCGGAATTGCTTTATCATAAGGCTTTGATGCCCCAACCATATCATATCCGGCGCTTTCCCCCTGCATATAGGCGTTGGGAAGCAACGCTAAGATGCGATGCTGATTGACAGTGATGTCATAGCTTTCGGTGCAATCACCGGCGGCATAAATATCCGGAATACTGGTGTGACAGCGCTCATCGGTAATGATACCGCGGTTCACGTCGCCTCCGATTTCTTTTACCAGTTCCACATTCGGACGCACGCCAACTGCCACCACAACAATATCAAAATTCAATATATCATCATTGGTCAGGAAGGCCGTATTTCCTTTAAATTCTTTGACGGAATTGGACAGGATAAATTTTACGCCTTTTTGTTCGATTGATTTTTGCACCAGTGCAGAACCTTCTGCGTCTAATATACTCGGCAGAATACGGTCTGCCATATCCACTACCGTTACCGACGCGACTTTATCTCTGATTCCCTCGACGCATTTTAATCCGATCAAGCCGGCGCCTACCACCAGAACGCTGGCACTCGGAAACAATGCTGCTTCCAATGCCTTTGCATCATTCAAGGTCATGAACGTAAATTGCTTTTCTACGCTATCTAATCCCTTCATCGGCGGGACAAACGGCTTGGAACCGGTTGCAACCAACAGTTTATCATAAGCTACGATCTGCCCGTCATCAAGCTCAACCTTTTTGTTATCCTTATCAATTCTGACAACGCTTTTCCCTAAAACAGCGGTCACGCGATTTTCTTCATAAAAGCTGTCCGGACGGTATTTCATTCGCTGCTCATCTGTTTTTCCGTATAAAAGATAAGAAATCAGCGGTCTGGAGTAAGTATGATGCGTTTCATTGGAAATAACCGTAATATCAGCTTCCTGATTATTTTTCCGAATTCCTTCGATACAGCCGACCGCCGCCGCAGAATTCCCGATAATAACAATATGCAAATCGCTCACCTCTCTTCAAATACAATTGCGTGATTCGGACATCCTTTTACACATGCCGGCTCTCCGCAGGAATTTTTAATACACAACTCGCATTTTTGAATCACACCCTCGTCGGACGGAACAACAGCACCGTAAGGACATGCCATGATACAGGTATAACAGCCGACGCATTTGTTTTGATCAATTTCTATCACGCCGTCATGAACGGACAATGCGCCGGAAATGCAGGATTTCACACAAAGCGGTTCCTCGCAGTGACGGCAATTAACTGCAAAACAAACATCCTCATGTTCTTCTACTTGTATTCTGGGATTAATCTTGATACCTTTCAGCTTTGCCATATCGTTCTTTCCGCTGTTGGCAAAAGCACAGTTATATTCGCACAGGTGACATCCCAGACACCATTTTTCGTTGACATAAACTCTTTTCATCTGAATGCCCCCTTATTCTCCGGCGTGTTTGATGTCTAAAATGGAAAGTTCTTTATCATTTAGCCCTAAGCCTCTGAGCATCAATCTGTTTCCCCGCAGGCTTTCAATGGAGTTAATCCCCATTCCGCCCATCATTTCTTTGATTTCATGATTCCATGCCTGCATTAAATTTACTAAACGCTGAGAGCCGACATCAGGATTCAGCCTTTTTACCAAATCAGGGCGTTGTGTCGCAATCCCCCAGTTACATTTTCCGCTGTGACAGCTGCGGCACAAGTGACATCCCAAAGCAAGCAGCGCCGCCGTTGCAATATATACAGCGTCTGCACCGAGCGCGATCGCTTTCACCACATCCGCACTGTTACGGATGCTTCCTCCGACAACAATCGATACATTATTACGAATTCCTTCTTCACGAAGCCGCTGATCCACACTCGCCAAGGCAAGTTCAATCGGAATACCGACATTATCCCGGATTCTGGTCGGAGCCGCACCGGTTCCGCCGCGAAATCCGTCGATTGCAATAATATCCGCGCCGCTTCTGGCAACGCCGCTTGCAATGGCAGCCACATTATGCACTGCCGCAATTTTAACGATAACCGGCTTTTTATACTCGGTAGCCTCTTTTAAAGAATAAACCAGTTGCCGCAAATCCTCGATTGAATAAATATCATGATGAGGAGCAGGCGAAATAGCGTCCGAGCCTTCGGGTATCATTCTGGTCTTGGAAACATCTCCGACAATTTTTGCTCCCGGCAGATGCCCGCCGATTCCCGGCTTAGCGCCCTGCCCCATTTTAATTTCTACCGCAGCACCGGCTTCCAGATAATCCTTATATACACCGAAACGTCCAGAAGCCACCTGAACAATGGTATTGGCTCCGTACTGATAAAAGTCCTGATGCAGGCCGCCCTCGCCGGAATTATAAAAAATTCCGAGTTCCTGCGCGGCTCTCGCCAAGCTCTCATGCGCATTATAGCTGATAGATCCGTAGGACATGGCGGAGAACATTACCGGCATAGAAAGCTCCAGCTGCGGCGGAAGATTGTCGATAATTTTTCCGTCTGCGTCCCGTTCGATTTTATTGGGTTTCTTTCCCAAAAAGGTTTTCGTTTCCATCGGTTCTCTCAAAGGATCAATAGACGGATTGGTAACCTGAGAAGCATTAATTAATATTTTATCCCAATAAACCGGCAACGGTTTCGGATTTCCCATGGAAGACAAAAGCACCCCGCCTGAATTAGCCTGACGGTAAACTTCCTGGATATTTTCTCCGGTCCAATTTGCGTTTTCTTTAAAAGTATGATCGGTTTTAACGATTTTCAGCGCTCTGGTCGGACAAAGGGACACGCAGCGGTGACAATTGACACATTTGCTTTCATCGCAGACCATTTTTCCGAGCTCTTCATCATATCTATGTACTTCATTTGCACATTGCCGCTCACACACACGGCAAGCGATACAACGATCCATATTCCGAATGACTTCATAATCCGGGTATAAATAATTTATTGCCATTACAGATTAACCCCCTCGTTGAGCTTTACAATAACCGGCTCGCCGCCCTTCGGCGACCACAGCTTGTCTAATTCCGGCTGAATCACCCGAATTGCACATTCTTCGCTTGCAATATACACCATATCGTCCTTTTCTCCGACAACCATGGAACGCAATTTCAAACGATCGTTCAGCGCCATCAAACCGCCCTCAAAACCGAGCAGGATAGAGAAAGGACCGGTAATCAGCAGACTGGAATAAGCGTTTCTCAAATAGGTCAGCATTTTGCGTTCTTCTTCCGATTTTCCGGCAATGGTTTCCCAAAACGGCGCCGCAATCACTTCCGCCATTTCGGTTAATGACAGTCCCTGTTTCCTTACCAGGTAATCGACGATATATGTGATGACTTCAGTGTCGGTCTGCAGCGTACATTGGTAGCCAAACATCTCTATGTAACGGCGGTTGGCATCATAAGAAGAAATTTCACCGTTATGTACAATAGAATATTCCAGCATAGCAAACGGATGCGCGCCGCCCCACCAGCCCGGCGTATTGGTCGGATATCTGCCGTGTGCCGTCCAGCTGTAGCCTTCATATTCTTCCAATCGATAAAAATCCGCAACATCTTCCGGAAACCCGACGGCTTTAAAAACCCCCATATTTTTACCGCTTGAAAAAATGTATGCACCTTGAATCGTGGTGTTTACTTTAATCACGCTTCTCGCTACAAATTCCTGTTCGTCCAAATGACTGGCGGCAAGCTTTGTCGGCAGCGGATAGACGAAATAGCGCCAAATTAACGGCTCATCGACGATTTTCGGTGTTTTGCGAACGGGTATTTTGGAAAGGTTTACAATATCAAAATGGTGCTCCAAAAACGTTTCGCATTCCTCTTTTGCCGTATTGCTGTCATAAAAAACATGAAACGCATACAGCTCTTTATATTGCGGATAAATACCGTATCCGGCAAAACCGCCTCCCAATCCGTTGGAACGATCATGCATCACCGCTATGGATTGCCGGATTGCTTCTCCGTTGATTAATTTTCCGTTTTTGGAAAAAATCCCCGAAATGGCACATCCTGACGGTATTCTGATTTGTCCCTCTTTTTGCAACATCGATCTACATCCCTTTCTGACGAATAAAATATCCGCACTTTTTTCTTTATCATATAATGTCTTAACACAGGCATTTTTCAAAGTAAGAATAGGCAAAAAATAAAGGCGTTCATTAAAAGATACCCATTTCAAGTATCCTTTAATGAACGCCTTTGTTCATCTTTACACATTATAGTATAATCTTTAAATTTTGTCAACTAAAATTATCATTTTTTTTAGCTTTGTATTGATTTACAATAAAACTAATGATTTCAGTTAAATTTATGTCATTATAACACAAATATTTACTTTTTCAAAAAAAACTGCAAAAAAATGATTGACAAATCAGAATCAAGGGATTATACTGTGGACATTAACAGCAAAGGCGCTGTGGGATTTGTTCCCGCGGCGTCTTTTTTTGTTTTCTTTTTGTTTTATAAAAAGCCAACTGCCGCAGCAAATTGGCTTTTAGAGTTTCATTTAAATCACATGATAAACTGCGGAGAAATGGAGATCGCAATGCAAAAAGTAACAGAATTATTCGGAAGCATGGTATTTAACGACACCGTTATGCGGGAAAAACTCCCGAAAAACACCTATACGGCGTTGAAACAAACCATCAAAGAGGGAAAAAGCTTAGACATTTCCCTGGCAAATGTAGTCGCTCATGCTATGAAGGACTGGGCGATTGAAAAAGGTGCAACCCATTTTACACACTGGTTTCAGCCGATGACCGGTATTACCGCAGAAAAACACGACAGTTTTATCTCTCCTACCGATGACGGCAAAGTAATCATGGAATTTTCCGGAAAAGAGCTTGTTAAGGGAGAACCGGATGCTTCTTCTTTCCCGAACGGCGGATTGCGCGCAACCTTCGAGGCAAGAGGCTATACCGCGTGGGATCCGACTTCATACGCGTTCATCAAAGACAACACCCTGTGTATTCCAACCGCATTCTGCTCTTACAGCGGCGAGGCATTGGACAAGAAAACTCCTTTACTGCGCTCCATGGAAGTCATCAATGAGCAGGCGCTACGCATTTTAAAATTGTTTAACAGCGATGCCACCAGCGTAAAAACAACGGTCGGACCTGAACAGGAATATTTTCTGATAGACCGTGCCCTTTATGATCAAAGAAAAGATTTAGTTTTCTGCGGAAGAACTTTATTGGGCGCTCCCGCTCCCAAAGGTCAGGAACTGGAAGATCATTACTTCGGTGTAATTAAGCCCCGCGTATCCGCTTTTATGAAGGAATTAGATGAAGAACTATGGAAACTCGGCATTCTTGCAAAAACCAAGCACAATGAAGTTGCTCCTTCTCAGCACGAGCTGGCACCCATTTTTTCCACCACCAATATTGCCGCTGACCACAATCAGCTGACAATGGAAGTGATGAAAAAGGTTGCCAGGAAGCACGGTTTGGCCTGTTTGCTGCACGAAAAGCCTTTTGATGGCATTAACGGATCCGGTAAACACAACAACTGGTCCATTACCACCAATACCGGTGTAAACCTTTTAGAACCCGGCAAATCCCCTTATGAAAATGCGCAATTCTTATTATTCTTGTCTGCTGTTATCAAAGCAGTAGACGAGTATCAGGATTTATTGCGTGTATCTGTTGCAAGTGCTGGAAATGATCATCGTTTAGGAGCCAACGAAGCTCCGCCTGCAATTATTTCCATGTTTCTCGGTGACGAGCTGACCGAAATTCTGGAAGCAATCGAATCCGGAAACGCTTACGACGGTAAAAAAGCAGGCTTAATGGAAATCGGTGTCCATGTCCTTCCGGATTTCCCGAAAGATACAACCGATCGCAACCGTACTTCCCCATTCGCTTTCACCGGTAACAAATTTGAATTTCGTATGCTCGGTTCAGCTCTTTCTATTTCGGGCCCCAACATCGTATTAAACACCATTGTGGCAGAAGAATTAGAACAGTTTGCAGACATTTTAGAAAAAGCGGATGATTTCCAGGCCACCTTAAACGAACTGGTAAAAACAACCATTAAAGAACACAAACGGATTATCTTTAATGGTGACGGATACTCCAAAGCTTGGGAAACAGAGGCTGAAAAGCGCGGATTGCTGAACATGAAAACAACGGTGGACGCTTTGCCGACCTTTATCGCTCCGAAGAATGTCGCGTTGTTTACCAAACACAAAATTTTCACCGAAACCGAAATGCACTCCCGTTATGAGATCTTAATGGAAAATTACTGCAAGATTATACATATTGAAGCGCTCACTATGCTGGAAATGGCCAAACAGGAACTGTTGCCGGCAGCCAGCAAGTATGTCAATGTGCTGAGCAACACCGCCAATGCGAAAAAATCACTTTGCGCAACGGTGAACTGTACCTTTGAAAGCGAGTTAGTGTGTAAGTTATCCGATCTTTGCGCCGATATGTATCAAAAAACTACGGCATTGGAAGCTGCTGTTAAAAAGGCGGAAACATATTCTGATGCAACTGAAATGGCGGTGTTCTACAAGGATTCCGTTCTATCTGCAATGGCGGAATTGAGAGCGGCTGCAGATCAAATCGAGCCGCTGATTGCAAGAGAGCATCTACCCTATCCTACTTACGGAGATATGCTATTTAGCGTATGATCCATGATAAACGGGATAGATAATCGAGGCGGTAACGCTTCTGATTATTTATCATATATTTGCCATCATCCATCTCTTTGGCGCCGTACATAATATGTACGGCGCACTTTTTATGGAAAAATTTTGAATGATGCGTTATATTACCAAGAAACAGTCCATAATATTATAAATGTATATGGAAAGGAATGAATAAAAATTTGTCAAATGAAAACAGAAAAGTTGTCCTGATCGGTACCGGAATGGTGGGCATGAGTTATGCATATGCACTCCTCAATCAAGCAGCCTGTGATGAATTGGTCTTAGTTGACATTGACAAAGATCGTGCCGGAGGAGAAGCTATGGATCTCAATCATGGACTTGCCTTTTCTACCGGAAACATGGAAATTTATGCCGGTGAATATTCAGATTGTGCCAATGCCGACATTGTTACCATCTGTGCAGGGGTAGCACAAAAACCAGGTGAATCAAGAACCGATCTTTTACAGCGAAACGCACAGGTTTTCCGATCTATTATCGAACCGGTTACAGCCTCCGGTTTTCAAGGTATTTTCTTAATTGCAACCAATCCTGTGGACATCATGTCCCACATTGCCCTCAGCTTATCCGGTTTTCCTGCAAATCGTGTATTCGGAAGTGGCACAACCTTAGATACTGCACGTTTACGATATCTGCTGGGGCAGTATTTTTCAGTGGATCCGAGAAATATCCACGCTTATGTATTCGGAGAACATGGCGAAACGGAATTTGTTCCGTGGTCCCAGGCAATGCTGGCAACCAAACCCATTCTGGAACTTTGTAGGGAGTCAGGCGGGCATTTTTGCCAGGATGAAATGGAAAAAATAGGAATTGAGGTAAAAGACGCTGCTCAAAAAATTATTCAAGCAAAAAAAGCGACCTATTATGGCATCGGTATGTCTTTGGTGCGTATTACCAAGGCAATTTTGGGCAATGAAAACAGCGTGTTGACACTTTCTGTTATGTTAAACGGAGAATACAACCAACACGATGTTTATGCAGGTGTTCCCTGCATCGTAAACAGGAGCGGAATTGCAGGTATTCTTCCCCTATCACTAACTGATGAGGAGCAACAAAAACTTCAACGTTCCTGCGATACTCTGCGCGAACTTTATCATGAATTAAATCTATCCGGCGATAATTTGCAGTAAAAATAATATTTGCTGCGTTTTGTGACCATGGCGTGACTGCCGGGCTTTATGATAAAGACATGACAGAAAATAACATTTAAAAGGAGTTGTTCTATTATGAAATTCAGAAAAGGGATCGCGTTATTGTTGTCCGTTTTTATGATTACATCAATGATTGGAATCCATGTATCTGCGTCGGAAGGCGCTGATGTAGCAAAAATCGGCACGAATCTTTATCCATCACTGACCGAGGCAATTAACAATGCACAGGACGGAGACACTATTACTCTGCTCAAGGATTGTAGTTTTGGCTGGAACTCTGCATATCAATTCGAGAAAAGCTTAACTTTTACCGGTAATTATACAATGACAACCAACACCTATGGTTTTTATATAAAGCCGGGAAAAACGATCAAACTGGACGGATCCAAGCTGAATATGGTAAATATTTCATACTCGCATAATGGGGACGGCCAAGTGAACTGGACATCTATCATTATGGGATCTGAATCCAAACTTATACTCGATAACGAGGCAAAATTGTCTATTGAGGGCGGCAATGCGGAAGCAGCAATACAAGGCATTTCCACTTGCGGAAACGCCGAAATCACCTTAGACAACAAATCAAAAATTAATATCAAAGACTGCGGAGAAGATGCTTTTGAGCGTGTAAGCAATGACCTCAATACCAAAGACAAAATCAATGTGCTCAACCACTCTGAAATCGAAGTAGATCATTGCAGAGGCGCTTTCATCAACACTTTTGACATTACAATTACAGAATCCATTGTTAATGTGCATGATTGTACCGGCAATGCTTCCAACGGCAGTAACTTTTATATTACCGACTCTACGGTATCTTTCATAAACAGCGGTGCGCACGGTATTTCTGCTTCTGAATTTATCGTCGATAATTCTACCGTTACTTCCAATAAAAATGGAGCAAACGGAATCACTGTCAGCGGTAAAATGGAAATCAAAAACAAATCCAAGGTAGAAGTTTCCGAAAACAAATGCGGTATTTCAAGCAAATGGACTCATCCGGGTGCTTTAGTTGTAAAATCCGGTGGCACAATTGACAAAACCTGTGACGTTCGCATTATCTACAATCAGGGTTCCGGTATCAGTGTGTTAGACGGAACGCTTACCATGGATGCCGGCGTTGTTTCCAAAAATGTTGCCGAAAAGCTTACAATCGGCGGAGGCGTATATAACAAAGGGACATTTATCATGAATTCCGGTGTTTCCATTTACGATAATGATGCTTCTGTTGCCGGAGATGATCTTTACAACGAAGCCGAGGCCACCTTTACTCTGCAGGATACAGACACCATGAATGTTACCGATCCTCAAACATCTGTTGACATCACGGGATGGTTCTATGACGGAAAGAAAAATGCAGAAAACACACCGCGCTGGAATGTAACCGAGAAACCATACTATTATGAAGAAAGCTCCGAACTTGCCGGCGTTTCTCAGCTGACTGCCTTAAAGGCTGCCCATCCACTGGAAAAATACACTGTTACTGTAAATTATCTTGACAAGTCAACCAACGAAAAAGTAGCGAAGTCTTATACTTTTACAAATTATAAAGGCGAACAATACGATGTAACCGCCTATGATAAAATCAAAGTAGAAAAATATAGTTATAACTCCACAACCGGCGACAAATTATCTGACGTTTTTGACAAGGACAAAGTTATTAACGTATGGTATTCTGCAGTGGTAGATATTGATGATCCAGATGTTCCTTTGGTTAATCCCGATAACGACGGCAACAACAATAACAACGATATTGCCGTTGAAACCGGAGACAGAACTAATACTGCATTTTACTTGTTGCTTCTCGCTCTTTCCTGTACTGTTATGATATCTCTTTTATCCGTAAAAAGAAACATGCACGCTAAATAAAGATAAAATAGCAAAAATAAAATAAGCACCGGGCGTCTCTTTATGGAGATCGTTCCGGTGCTTATTTTATAAAATTTTACCGATCATATTGATTCAAAATATACTCCGCTACTTCTCTGCGAGTCATTCGATAATCCATTGCCTGTTTTTCGATCTGCCGGTGAGCCTGTGACTCCGTCAATCCCTGACATTCTATCAACACACATTTTGCCCGGTCTACCAGTTTGATTTCTTCAATTTTATTAT
>ENA-OROX01002428-OROX01002428.1-human-gut-metagenome-genome-assembly--contig:-NODE-2428-length-12829-cov-2.708235_pt1 | contig 12829 bp, 19 predicted proteins | sample MGYA00242133_ERZ509058 | MGnify/ENA primary metagenome ERZ509058 (study PRJEB26280, sample SAMEA2338751) | human gut metagenome | biome: human gut; feature: human-associated habitat; material: faeces...
ATTATGTCACACCAAACGATGCTTGTATTTTAGATGTAGCAAAATTGTTTGTCAATAACCTTTCGTTTACAAAAAAACAGAGCGCCAGTCTTGATTTGACTGACGCTATTTGTTTATGTGTTATACTTTTCTGAAACATCGTCGAGAAGTTTTTTCATTCCATCAATGGCTTCCTGTGGAGCGGCGATTTGGATTTTCTTACCTAAACCAAAGACCCAAGCATAGAAAGCGTTGCTTAAAGCAATCGGCACGATGACTTTGGAATGAGTATCGTCAAAACGTGTGATGGTGATATCAGAACCAAAGCGGTCAATGATGGTATCGGTAATGTGATTGATGAAAACAAGAGTGACATTTCGCACTTCGCCGCCATACATCGAAAAGGTGTAATTTGTGTAATGGTCTATATCGCGGATGGATTGATATGCTTCCAGCCCTTCGCGTTCAGCAACCACAATGCCCACTTCTGCCATTTTATCCACGCGGAAGTGCTTAATCTTCGGCGGGTGATTGGAACTTTCATAAGCTAAGAGAAAGTAGTTATCATCGGTGTAGATGAGTTTATACGGACTGGCAAAGTAGAAGCCGTTGGTATCAGCTTTTTTGCGATAGCGGCGTTTTTTATGCTCATCATAATAGGCGTATTTGAATTTGATTTGAAGGTTGCTGTCAATGGCTTTGAAGATGCAGTCAAGGTTATTTTGAAGGTCGCTATTGGTCTTTTTAGCACGGTTCAACACAGTGATTTGGCGTGATAGAGCGAGGGCTTCAATCCCGCTGACGTTGTTTTTGAGTTTTTCAATCAAGAGAGAAGAAACCTGTTCGTCCATAAATTTCGATGAGCGGACGCAATCACAGATGAGCTTTAATTCGGTGAGAGATATATCTTTTTCAGGGTTCTTAACATGATAATAGTGAGGTGGGCGCTTGCTGTCTTTTTCAATACAAAAGCCATAAGAACCTAAAGAATCGAAGTCAGAATAAAGGCTTTTTCGTTCGGGTGTATAGCCGAAAGCACTCATTTTTTCAGCAATTTCGTTGATGGTCAATCCGTGGGTTTCATCAGTGTATTGCCGAAAAATATCCATTAAATAAACAAGTTTTAACTTCTTATCATCTATCCGCACAACAATCAGCAACCTTTCACAACTTTTCATCATTATAGCACAACTTCCATCAACTTTGGGCGCTGGGCGTTCTTTTTTGATTTGATAGAAAATTTTTGTTATTATAAATTTGTAAAACCCAGTTGGACAAAAGACGAAAACGAAGCCAATGGGATTTTCAAAAGAGAATGAAGGGGGATGAGGATGTGGCACACATCGGTATTCGACTCGATGAAAGAGAAAAAGACCAAATTACGGAGTTAGCACAAAAGAAGGATTTGACCCTTTCTCAAATTGTGCGGAAGCTCCTTCGAGACTATTTGAATAAGGAGGATGAAAAAGGTTGAGAAAACAAACTCAAGAGAAAGAAGCGGAATTTGAAAAAGAATGGTTGCCGATTGAAAAGATGTAGTTCAAAATTCTGACAATGATTGTTTTACTTGCGGATAATCATTTAGCCTATCGCGGGACACTGACGGATATGTGTGAATTTCTCGGCGTAGCATCAAGAGACAGCAGAACAAACGCAAAGATAAAAACGGCGATTGAGAACCTCGAAAAGAGAGGAAAAATTAAAACCATTAAAGATGGTAATACTTGGACGCTTACTCTTGCGAGGAAAGCGGAGCGCGATAAACAAATTATACGGATAAGAAAAGATTGGATTACAGCGTTACGAGAGTGCGATAAATGCGGTGTGGACTGGTCGGCTTCTCTGAAAGTATGGCTGTATTTTATAGAACACGGTAATGAAATTACGACCAATGAAAAAATGAGGGAAGAACTTGCGCTGTCCGAAAGCACGATTGTAAAAGCGAAGAAAGTATTGAGTGGCGAACTGTGGGCGATTATGACAGATAAAATCGTAGAGAAACAGGGAGACGGACAGTATAAGTGTATGGGAACGTGGATTTCGGCAACGGCGTGGATTACACCGCGAAAAGAAAAAGTGTGATTTTTGGCTGTTAAAGCAATAAATTTAGCGCGAAGCCAAAATACACACATATCATCAATGAAATATATTTGTTTAATGAGTAAATTTGTTGAATGTCAACCGAGAATAGAAAAGGAGAAATGCTAATATGAACAGCAATTTAATGCGTGCCAATATGCAGCGGCACACTATGTAGATGAAAAACGCTTTGAACGGGGAGAACCCCAACCATACGCCGCACATTCAGGAATTTTGTGATTATGCGGACGCGGTTTCTTTAGGGCACGCGGAAGAAGTGAAAGAACAGCTTCCTTCTATGATTCAACAGGCGTTGGACAGCAACCAAGTTAGGGGTGAGGTGGATAAAAAATCTGTTCAACAGGCAAAGAAAACCATAGACGACCTTTTCAAACATCTTCAAAAAGTATTCCGTTAAGTCGATTTCAAATTAAATTTAGCGGGAATGTAGACCAGACAGGGGGCATATTTTGAAAAGTGAATTTTTTTCGCCCAGAACATACGCCCCCTAGACACAATGAGGGTTGCCGCGCAGTAGTAGCAAGGCAACCCTGATTTTTTCATATTCAGATTTTTGTACCGTCTTTGAACTCAAAACCGAAGAAATAAGACGCTTCAAGGGCGTCGGCTATTTTGTCCATTTCATCGCTTGAAAACTTCCCTGTTTTCATTCTTTGAGTGAAAGCCTGTGGACTGGAACCAACGGCGCGGGCAAGGTCGGCTTCACTCATTCCTTTATACGCTAAAGCCATTTTGATTTTTTGCGAAATCGTCATTTTTTCATCCCCTTTTGATGTTATTATACAGATTCTTCTTTTGTTCGTCAATGATAAATGGAAAAAATAAAGAGAAATCTTTATAAATCACTTGACAAAATAAACGAAATCCTTTATAATATACTCGTAAGGTTGATAAAGAAAACCTCAACAACAAAAGGAGGACAAAACAATGAGCATCAACGAATTGGAAGCCAAGGCGCGCGAACTGATGGAAGTTCGCAAAGAGATTGAGGAACTGGAAGCGATGAAAACCGCTATTGAGGACGCAATCAAATATGAAATGGCGCAACAGGGCGCGGAAACGCTGACAGCAGGCGATTACAAAATGACTTGGAAGGTCGTCACAGGAACGCGCTTCGATAGCACAGCGTTCAAAAAGGCAAATCCTGAATTGGCAAAGGCATATACCAAAGAAACCAGAACGTGCCGATTCACCATCAACTAAAAAAGCCGAACATCTACCACAACGTTCGGCTCATCGCCCACATCAGCACCTACCAAGAACCAACGGGAGCAAGGATATTCTACCACACTTTCCTTGCTCCCTTCAATCAAAAGGAGCAAAGAATTATGGATATTTACGCAGAAATCACAAATCGTATCATCAATCAGTTGGAACAGGGCGTTATTCCTTGGCGTAAGCCGTGGGTTGCCTGTGGCGCGGCGATTTCCTACGCAACAGGAAAGCCCTATTCCCTGCTGAATCAAATGCTGTTGGGCAAGGCGGGCGAATACCTGACCTTCAAGCAGGTTCAAAGCGCAGGCGGGCGCGTTCGCAAAGGTGAAAAATCGCATATGGTTGTGTTCTGGAAGTTCCTGACGGTTGAAGATGAGGACACAAAAGAAGAAAAGCAAGTTCCCCTGCTTCGCTACTACAACGTGTTTCATATCGACCAATGCGAAGAAATTACCGCGAAACATATTCAGCCCTTAGCACACAGCGCTGAACCCGATAAAGAAGCCGAACGCCTTATTTCCAACTATTGCGCACGGGCTGGCGTGACGCTTATTCATCAAGAGGGAGACAAAGCGTTCTATCGCCCTTCCAATGATACGATTGTTCTTCCGATGATGAGCCAATTTGCCGAAACCGCTGAATATTACAGCACAGCATTTCACGAGATGGTTCACAGCACAGGACACAGTAACCGCCTGAACCGCCTAACTCAAACTGCGCATTTCGGCAATGAGGAATACAGCAAGGAAGAATTGGTCGCCGAGATTGGCGCGTCGGCGTTGGTCAATCAAGCAGGACTGGAAACTGAAAAGAGTTTCCGCAACAGCACAGCATATGTTCAAAGTTGGCTGAATGTTTTGAAGAATGATAAGCGGTTTATCGTCAGCGCATCTGGCAAAGCGGAAAAAGCCGTTGAACTCATTCTGGCGGGAGTGTAACTCCCGCTCATTTCTTTAAGAAAGAGGAACGCATATGAAATCATTCTTCAAAAATGCGGTTGATGAAATCGCGCGCAGACGCATTGACCAAATCGAAATTGAAATGACGCAGAATCCAGCCCAATACCCTGAATTTGCTTCGGCATTGCGCGAATTGGATGGAACGGACAACAGCACAGCATACGCGCAGGAATTAGCGGTTGAAGCCTATAAACAGGGTTTCCGCGATGGCGTTCAGGCGTATCAAGCGCTTATTGTAAAGTAAAGCCCAGTTTGAATTTCCTTTACAGATTTTGCATCTTATGTGCCTGAAAAGCGGGAAAAAGCCAGCACGAAATTCTGTAAAGGAAATCACTTGTTTGATTTGACAGGGGGAACAATGAAAAATGGTCTATGGTTATGCGCGATGCTCTACCAATGAGGATAAGCAGGATATCAACAGACAAATCAGGGAGCTGAAAAGCGCGGGGGCAGAAAAAGTCATTTTTGAGTTTGAACACGGCGACGCAAAAGTAAAAGAAAACCTCCATATGCTCCTTGAAGCGGCGAATGTGGGCGATACCATCATCACATTAGAAGTCAGCCGCTTAACACGTTCGACCAAACAGCTTTGTGAAATCGTGGATATCATCAAACAAAAGCGGTTGCGGCTGGTCATTGTCGGCTCGATTACTGTTGATTGCCGCAATGGTCAAATCGACCCAATGAGCCAAGCGTTTATTCAAATGAGCGCGGTTTTCGCTGAATTGGAATTGTCGATTATCCGAGCAAGAGTAAAAAGCGGAATGGCAAACGCCAAAGCAAAGGGGCGGCAGGTCGGGCGCAGACCCACAAATAAAGATGATATTCCCGCGATTTTCTATAAGCACTATCCCGCCTATGTAGCGGGGCAAATGAATGTGAGCGAACTCGCGCGGATTTGTGATTTGAGCAGACCGACGGTTTATAAATATTTGAAGATGGTCGGATAAAGAAAGCCCCCTTTCCGAAGGGGAAAGAGGGAGAATTTACTTATGCAAAGCAGAAAACCATACTCATAATTAAATTTGATTCGGATATCTTATGTTTAACGTTTTATTCAAAATAAAACATTATAGTCCAAGATTTTCCCAATGTTCTTTAATTGCGCGGTTAATATTTCCTATATCAGCATCTGGAGACGTCTTAAAAGTAGGCTCGGAATCAAGTTCTACATAGTCACCTCTTTTACAGTTCCTGCTTTTATTATCTGCTAGTAGTGCGCTTCCCATCTTTAGTCCAAGCGCTTGCGTATTATCTATAAATTCTTTACATTTTGCCCCATCTACCGGATTACACCAAGTTGATAAAAATAACTGATATATTCCCGTTTCTTGAGCACCTAATCCATTTGTCGATTGAACTTTAATTTTAATACTATCTGCGGCGGCACGTTGGATGTTGATATCGCTCGTAGAAGGATTTTCCGTTAATTTCTTCCGATTTTCTTCATTGTTTTTATAATCATACATTTCATATATTCTAGCATCTTTCGGATTATGGAAATTGGAAACCATTATCATAAAACAATCATAAATTTCTTTTTCGAGGTCATTAAGTTTTGAATATGCTGTATCCTCAGCAAAAGCTACTGTACCAAACAACATCAAGCAACAAATGAATAAAGTAACAATGCGTTTCATATTTTATTTTCCTTCTTTCTGTGCAATCTTTTTTGTTTTGATAGGTCGTGGACAAACTGCATCTTTGGGAATATGCCAAGGGCTTCCTTGTTTATCCTGATTAGCATCTAATAGTTTCGATTGACACCATTTGCGAATAGTTTCAGTAGAATAACCCCATTTTTCAGATGCTTCCTTTGTTCCCATTGCGTCACTCAATGGAATGTCCTCCTCTCTCACTCATTTGAGGTAGTCAGCCTTCTGCCCTCCTTTTGTTATAGAATAGAATATCTAAGCACATCACGGTGATATGCGCCTATGACCACAATTTATGCAACTATTCGTGCGTTTGGAATTTCGCATTCCACAGACAGCACATTCCCATTCATCGTTAGAATGAAGTGATTCGATAGACTGGAATTGGGACGTGCGCGTAGGATGAGCCTCAGTCGTTGAACTTGCATTTTCTTCTTTTGGTTCCTTTAATAATTCCTGAATTTTTAGATTATCTGAATGAATAGTATTTGTATTTTCAATCAACTGACCAAATCCATAAGTGAAAAATGAACCTATCCATGAAGCCAGCGAACCCAACACCAGCACCAGCACGCCTATAATTGTCGTCGGGTTGTAATTGCTGTTCTGCATCCAAAGCGCAATCGCGCCAATGATAGATGCAGCGATACCCAGCCCACAGGTTATTTTTGCCAGCGTTTTGATTTTTCCACCGATGTCGTCAAACATATATGTTTCCTCCATATCGAATCAAACAAATTATTTTTTATCTGTGAATTTTGCGCCGCAATTCCAACACATATTTCTATCAGGCTTTTGTGCTTGACCGCAGAAAGGGCATATGATTCCGTTTTCAGAACGCACTACTTCATAGACTTTATTTGGGTCAGGCTTTGCAGGCTCTCTTTTAAATATGACTTTGGGTGTAGGAACAGAGACCGACGCTTTGCTTTCTTTTTCTTTTGAGAAGCGTTGAACTTCTGAAATGTCATTACGAAGCTGCACCATATTTTGGTTGAGTTCTTTTGTGGTTTCAATCAATTCACCCAAACCATAGGTGAAAAATGAGCCAATCCACGAACCTAGGAGACCCAATCCTATTGTAAGAATACCTAACAGCACATTTCCAACAGACATCACGGAGATTCCGGCAATGCAAAAAGCAACTACTCCAATGCCGAATTGTGCTTTTGCCAGTGTTTTAATTTTTCCTCCGATGTTATCAAACATATATGTTTCCCTCCGCTTTCTTTTGTCAATATCATTTGACGTTGTTTGAATTATAACATAAAATTGATGTCTATTCAACGAGAATAGACAAAAATTATTCGACTAATTCTTTTCGGAAGTCCGCTATCATTGAATCAAGAGGTGATAGCGATGAATGAAGATTTTGTCCGTGAACGAATAACCGCGCTTCGACTGAAAAAGGGCGTTTCAGAATACCAGATGAGTTACGATTTGGGGCACAGTCGCGGCTATGTCTATAACATCTCGTCGGGCAAAGCACTCCCGCCGCTCAAGGAGTTTTTCGCTATCTGTGATTATTTCGGCTTAACCCCCGCGCAGTTTTTCGATGAGGGGACGCAGAATCCCGAATTGATTCAAAAGGCGGTCAGCGGCATGAAACAGTTAAATGAAGCTGATTTGCTGATGCTATTAGGGCTGATTAACCGTCTGCTCGAAACCAATAACAAAAGCGAAGGAACGTAAATGCTCCTTCGCTCATTTTTTAATTAGTCGGAAACTTCATCGGGGAAAAAGAGTGTTTCATAATATCGACACGCCAGACCAAGTTTGAACGCATCAAAGGCTTCGTCGGACATTACGTTTCTGGCGTTTTGAATAATGGTATCATAATCGTTGTCAAAAGGATGAGGAATCATAATCATTTTCATAAGTTGCTTGCTCCTTTTCAAATCGTTGGTTGTGTTATATTGATTTCTTGTCATTTTTGTCTATATCACTATTCTTTTAGACAAAAACGGCATTGTTTCCATTTTGTGCCAGTTTTGTCTATATGACTAATGTTTTAGACAGAAATGGCATTTTTATGTTATGCGCTCATATTCGCGGGTAAGGTGATAATTGAATAGCGCCGATTGTTCTTTCGTCCGTTGCTGATACAATAGTCACAGTCGATGAGCATATCGCTGATTGTGCGCCATCTGTAAATGCGTCCAAAGTCATTGCGCAGGTTGATAATGGTATATAACTTTTCCTTATCTTCTCTAAAGAGTGGACGACTTAAAAATTCATCGGGTACAGTTAAAGCATTTAGGCAATTTGAGGGGAGGTAGAGCCTCGATAAATCGCTATTGACACGACCTCGAACCTGAATTTGAGTATCTTCATTTTTACTGTGAACAATAACATAATCAATGGGAGATTTGATTTTTATGCTGGTTTCGCTGCTTGCGTTAATAATGAGAAAATTGTATTTGGATGGTAAAGTAAAGTTTTCGAGAATTTCATTGCGAACATCCATTTGTTCCCGTGTCATTGGATGAGCTTCATTGCGGATACTCCAAATAGAAACGGGATGAAGTCCTTCTTGGCGGGATTCTTCTTCAAGGCGTATCATATCGCTGATTCGTGATACATAGCAAATGCCTGTTTCAGAACCGTCGAGTGTTGTTAATAAATAGGAAAGATTTGTATAGGGAATGATTTCTTTTGTTTCATAATGCTTCAAATCAGTATCGTCAAAAGGTACTGTATAACAAGGTGCATTGAACATCTTTGCGATGCTATCAGGTGTAGCAGATAGCGCAACAACTATGGTATGCCCATTCTGAACAGCTCTTTCTATTCCTTTATGCGCGATGGTATGTGAATTGGGTTGTTCTGAATAATGTTCAAATTTGAAAAGGCTGGGAAGCTCATCACAAATGATATAATCAAAGTACTCGTGAAAATTCGGATATTCTTCCAAGACTTTTCCAAATTTGGCATAGGTGATAACGACGACAGATTCACCGACTGGCTCACACTCTTTATCAAAATAAAGAAAGTGATGAGAGGTTTCGTTTACCCAATCCATATAATCACGCTGGGCGTGATAGTTATTGAGAATTTGCTCTTTGCCGTTGGTAGTATCAATCAAATAGACCAGTCTATGTGTAGCGTCTGTAAGCGTTTGGGGGATTGCAGTCAGGGCAAAGTAAGACTTGCCGCTTCCTGTGGGAGATTTGATAATGTTCAGTTTGCCTGCTTGAAGCATTTCGGGCTTTACCAATTCAGATAAGTATTTTGTTCCAAGCATAAAAAGTATAGTCTCCTTCAAAAGTAGGGTGCTTACTCATTGTTACTGACATTTTCAGACGGAATAGTATTTTTGAGCTGTTGGACGTTTTTTTCCATTTCCTTATCCAATTTTTCTATTTCGTCATTATTATTGTTATTGTTGCTATCATCTTTTGTTTTCAAAATAGGCTGATTGTCCTTGTCGAAAGCAATCTTATCATCGTTATAGTGCGGAAAATAGTCATTGAACCAATCCAACACATATTTATACGGGCTGGCGTGGGTTTTGCTTAGCGCGCGGACGTGGTGATAACGATTCATCAAATCCTGCTGACGGTTCTGGGGGAACTGTGCGATATAATGCTCCATCTGCGCAAAGGTGATGTTATGATGAGGGCGGGTAGAGGAAGGGCGCTGTTTGATGGTCATACCTGGGTTATCAGCACGCAGCTTTTTGATGAGATTGTATTCGGTGGTGTTTACGCGAGAAGCCCTATCCAAAAAACCCTTGGTAGCGGACAGTGTGTTGGTAAGAACATCATAATTGTGACCCATAAATCATTGCCTCGTCTTTCTTTTCTGTTGGTTGTTTGTTTCTTTCTTTCAACTTTGTGACTATATTATACAAAACTGATTGTCCGATAATTGGGACAATTATGAAGCGGCTTTCAAAGTGTCAGCATCGTGTCCCTTGGGCGTGACAATAATGCGCCCGTTTTCGTCGAACTCTGGCAGTTTGTTGTAGTTAGGGAAAGTGGCGTTAAACCACTTCCGAACTTTGATAATTGGATTGTTATAGCTTTTGGCTGCTTCACAAACAGTTTCATACCGTTTCTGATAAATTTCAGATTCAGCAAGGCAGGAAATGTACTGCTTCATTTGGGCATAAGTCGGCGTAGGCTTGCGGTTCTTGGGAGCTGTATGTTTTTGATTTACGATAATGAAGCCCTGCTTTTGAAGGTCGTTCAGCATCGTGTATTCTTTAGAATTATAGGTGTTGGCGGCGATAGCAAAAGCCTTGGTGATGGTAACAGTGCGGTGGACGAAATCAATCTTATAAGCGTTCATAATCAATAAATCCTTTCATATTTATATCAATCAGCAGGACATAGGGAGTGCGGCAGAAGCAGGCTGTTCAACAGCAGGAGCAGGGGGATTGTCGTCGATATTGGTATCAGCGTCGGCGTATTCATCTTTATATTGTTCCAAATACCAAGATTTGATTTTTGCGTAGCGGTTGCGATGGGTCTCGTAGAACGTCATCAGATAATCAAACTGCTTGAGCCTGTTGCAGTCTTGGCAAAGAATGATGTGTTCGCGCATTTTCTCAAAGGTCAGATTTTTATAGGATTGCTTGCCCTTCTTTTGCGTAATTTGCTTTTCCTCAAAGGTAAAAGTGGGAAAGTCAGTGCGAAGCAGAATCATCGTTTTGTATTCAGTGGAACCGTAGACGCTTGCGGCTTTCAGAAACTTCTTAGAAGCGGTGATGGTGTTTTTGATGTAGTCGATTTTGTATGGATTGTTGTTCATCATTGTGAGATTCTTCCTTTCAGTTGTTTGATGTTGTTGATTGTTGTTCTTTTGTTTCTCTCAACCTTGTGTCTGTATTGTATCAAATCAACTGTCCGTAAAATTGGACAGATAGAAAAATGTGTGTTTTTTCAATTTGAATATATATAAATAATATTTGAAGCGAAATAGCACACTTTTGTTTGGGCTGGATGCGGAAATAGAAAAAACGACCTGCTGAAAAGGCAAGTCGTTTGAAGATGGTGTTGAGTTGCATACTGTTGATGGAGACAAAAGGAAAGTTGATTAAAGTTGCTCCAAATTCTTCTTTAATGCTTCAATGCCATCTTTTGAAATGGCGATATAGTAACGCTCGGTGACGTGAATATTTGCGTGTCCCATTTGCCTACAAAGGAGATGAGCAGGCGTATTTAACACGGCTAATTGAGTGCCGTATGTGTGGCGAAGGTAATGATATTTGAAAAATATATCATATTTGTCTTTAAGCGTCCTAGAATGATATTTCATTGAATTGACGGTTTGAATTTTTCCGTTATAAAGGCAATTTACAAGTTCAAGGCAGGAAACCTTTTTTCCGTTTGTATCTTCAATGAACTTTTGATTTTGTTCCCGTTGAGTGAGAATAAGGGGAGAAACATCATTCCACTGTGAAATAAGAGCAGAAAGATAATCCTTCATCCTTTGATTAAGGTAAATGGTTCGTCGGGCATTTCGAGTTTTGAGCGGAACAAGTTTGATAATTCCTTTTTGATATTGTTGCTGTTGTTCAATATGGATAACGCCATTCTCCAAGTCAATCTGATTCCATTTCAGACCGTAGCACTCATTGATACGCAATCCGCAATAGCGTCCCAACATATAGGCGGTTTCTGCGTTTGTTCCGTGAAAATAAGCATCCAATTTGGCACATTCTTCATTTGAAAAGGCGACGATATCCAAATCCTCGTCGGTTTTCATCTTCGGCATATGAATCTTTGTATCTTTGTTTTTACAAAGGCGATTGTAAAGGTCAAGAGGAAGATAACCGCGTGAATATGCCTGACCGAAAATAAGGTAAAACATCTTTAGAAACGATTCGACATAGCGATAGGCGAAACCATCTTCATAATATAAGCGGGTCAGATAATCTTGAATATCTGTTGTTTTGATTTCATCAACGAACCTGTTGCCAAATTCGGCTTTCAAATGATTTTTCCAAAGGCTGTCTTGTTTGAGCTTTGTATTATAGGCGCGGTCGGCACGTCCTTTTTCGCGATATTCCTCAAAGATGGCAGATACAGTTGTTCTTTTGATGATTTCATCTGTTTTGACTGGTTCAGGCGGGTTTTGCACACAACTGATAGCCTGTTTTCTGGCTCTTAGAGCATCGCGTTTGGTCTTTAACGGATTTCCGTCTTTGTCTTTACTGGAACGCCTACAAACATTCTTTCCATTAATACGAACACAGTAACGAAATCCCCACATCCCATTGCTTAATTGATAGACACTTTTTTCAGGTTGATTGCCCACTTTTTCCACCCCATTGTCATGCCGCGATTATGTCGCGATTATATCGTTTGGTGGATGGCGAGCGTGGCGAATTAAAATTATGTCGCGGATTATGCCGCGAAGCTGGCAGCAGAAAGTCAGTGTATATGGGCAGCCGCAGGCTGAACATATACACATAACCTCGACGCGATCCACGACACCGTGCATGAGATGGCGCGCGATGAAGCCCGCCATGGCAAGGCCTTCGAGGGGCTGCTCAAGCGGTACTTCGGCAAGTAAGAAATTCAGATATTGTTTGAAAAATGAGGGTTGCATCTTCAAAGAGGTGCAGCCCTCTTTTCGCGTAGAGTGGTACAAAGGTTGTACGCTGAGTTTCAAACTGCGGCAAAAAGAGCGCGAAAACAGCCCAAAGTGGTACATCGAAGAAGGGGTACATATTTCGTAGTCACAGGATGGCGCAGAACTTATAAACGAAAGCAGAATATTCGGATTGAGCTTCAAATAAATAAAGCGAAAGAATCCTTCACGTTCCTTCGCTTTTGTTATTTGTATCGAGCAGGCGGTTGATTAGACCTAAGAGCATCAGCAAGTCGGCTTCACTTAGCTGTTTCATGCCGCTGACCGCCTTTTGAATCAATTCAGGATTTTGTGTTCCCTCATCGAAAAACTGTGCGGGGG
>ENA-OROX01002433-OROX01002433.1-human-gut-metagenome-genome-assembly--contig:-NODE-2433-length-12823-cov-2.841557_pt1 | contig 12823 bp, 15 predicted proteins | sample MGYA00242133_ERZ509058 | MGnify/ENA primary metagenome ERZ509058 (study PRJEB26280, sample SAMEA2338751) | human gut metagenome | biome: human gut; feature: human-associated habitat; material: faeces...
AAGTCGCTGATGCTTGCGCTCTCGCAGGATCTTTCCCAGAACCGTCCGGCGGAAGCCAGGGAGCACGTGAGGCGCTTCCATGAACTCTTCTTCAGCCTTTCGCCGCAGAAGGACGCCATCGAGCACAATATCCACCGGGCTCTGCTGCTGGCCGACAAGAGCGCCTACCATTATTATGTGGACCTTGCCGAGAAAGGGTATTACAACCGTCTGATTTCGGGTAACATCAACCAGGTTGTCCAGGTGGACAGCGTGGCCTGCGACTTCAACAGTTATCCCTATAAGGCGAGGACGTATGCCCGGCAGATGATCATCCGTGAGAGCAACGTGACGGAACGCAGCCTGGTGACGGAGTGCCGGCTTCAGAATGCTGTCAGGTCGGATGACAATCCGAACGGGTTCATTATCGAGCATTTTACCATTATGGAAAACAAGGATTTAAGGAGTGCCGACCGATGAGAAGAAGAAAATACCCGTGGAAACAGGCGGACATCCTGATATACCGATACTGCCGCAGACTGACGACAGGGCAGCGGTTGGCTGTCATCGCCGTTGCATTTGCCCTGTTTATGGCAGGCTGCCTGTATATGATCCTCTCTTCCCTTTCCGGTTTCGGAGAACCGGGCGGGGGACTGAAAATTGAGCATATCCGTCCTTTGGATATAAAGCCGGAGAAAGATACAACCATTCACTTTAAAGACTATTATGATTATGGACATTCAGAAAATCAGGACACTGTTAGGCTTGTCTGCTGACAGACCTTTGAGTCCCGAGGAAAAACGCAGGCGTATCAGGTATATTGTCTATCCCGCCATGTGCCTGCTCTTTGCAGGTTCGTTATGGCTGATTTATTCGCCGTCTGAGAAGGAAAGGGCGGCGGAGGAGAAAGAGAAGGGATTCAATACGGATATTCCCTCCCCCGGACAGCAAAGGATGGACGGCAACAAGGTGGACGCTTATGAGCGTGAAGAATTGGAGAAAAAGGATAATTGCCGTAAAAATGCATTTCAGGAGATGGCCTCGCTGTTCGGCAGTTCCGGTAAGGATACGGTGCACCTGCCTGAAGGCATGGCGGAATTACCGGTGGAAGAGGCGGATAACCCCTCTACAGGTTCCCATAATACTGTCCGTTCTTCTGCCGGTGCCTACCGTAACATGAACCGTACGCTGGATAATTTTTATACCCGTGCGGAGAACTCCGAAAGGAATGAACTGCTCCGACGCATCGAAGAGCTGGAGCATGAACGGCAGATGAAAAAGCCGTCGCAGGAGACTACGATGGAAGAGAAAATGGCGCTGATGGAGAAATCCTATGAACTGGCTGCCCGGTACAACGGGAAACAGGCGGCGACGACTTCTCCGGCAATGGATAAAAGGCAACTGACGGCTGTCAAACCGGTAAAACAGGTCCGGCATCAGGTGGTGTCTTCCCTGTCACAACCCGCGAGTAACGGGGAATCAGGGAACGGATTTGCGGGGGAAAGGAATGTAGGGTTCAATACTCCTGTGGGGAAAGTGCTGACTTCTGACAGGAATACCATTCCTGCCTGCGTACACGGTACACAGACTGTTTCGGACGGTCAGGCGCTGCGTATCCGCCTGCTGGAACCGATGGTGGTCGATGACCGGTTTATTCCCAAGGGGACGATCCTGACCGGCGGAGCCCGTATGGAAGGTGAACGGCTTGATATCCTTGTTCAGGCGGTTGAATATAAAGGTACGGTAATTCCTGTAGAACTGGAGGTTTACGATGCGGACGGCCAGCGGGGAATACCGGTCCCCAACTCGATGGAGTATGATGCGGCACGTGAGATAGCAGCAAATATGGGAACCTCCATGAACGGCAGTATCAATATCTCTACGGATGCCGGGGCGCAGATCGCTTCGGACCTGGGAAAAGGAGTGATACAGGGCGTGTCGGGATATGTCGCCAAAAAGATGCGGACGGTGAAGGTCACTCTGAAAGCAGGGCACAGGCTGTTGCTTCATTCTCCCGAACAGTGAGACACAAAAGCAGTAAAAGAAAATCAATCATTAACCAACCAATCAAGATGCAATCGGATATGAAAAAGATTCTGATGATGTTTTTTGCCCTGATGACGGGTGTGACGGCTGCCAGTGCGCAGTTGAGTAGCGGGGATTTTTTTGAGGGGCTGAGCCGCAAGATCGGCTTTAGCCGGATGATAGCCCCGCACGGGCTGGAAATCACTTATGATAAAACGGTACATGTCATATTTCCTTCCCCGATCAAGTATGTGGACTTGGGGTCCACCAATCTGATAGCCGGAAAGGCGGATGCGGCGGAGAACGTGATCCGTGTGAAAGCTGCTAAAAAGCATTTCCGGGATGAGACGAACATGAGCGTGATCACTGAAGATGGAAATTTTTACACGTTCAATGTCAGGTATGCGGATGAACCGCTCCTGCTGAACGTGGAGATGTGCGATTTCATCCATGACGGTGAAACGGTGAACCGTCCGAACAATGCCATGGAAATCTATTTGCAGGAACTGGGCAATGAGTCCCCGCGTCTGGTACGCCTGATTATGAAGTCCGTGCACAGGCAGGACAAAAGACGGGTCAGACATATCGGCTGTAAACGTTTCGGGGTTCAGTTCCTGCTTAGGGGGCTTTATACCCATAATGACCTGCTGTACTTTCATACACAGCTAAGGAATGAGACGAATGTCCCGTTTGATGTTGATTTCGTGACCTTCAAGATTGTCGACAAAAAGATCGTGAAACGTACCGCCATGCAGGAACAGATGATCTATCCCTTGCGTGCCTGCAACTATGTGACCCGTGTGGATGGAAAGTCCTCGGAACGTACGGTGTTCGCGTTACCCAAATTTACGATACCGGAGGACAAGAAACTGGTGGTGGAGATGTATGAGAAACAGGGAGGACGCCACCAGATGTTTGAGGTGGATAATGAGGACCTTGTGCGTGCTGAACCCGTCAACGAATTGAAGGTACGATGAGAATGACTGGAAAATTTGTGTTGTTGTTTGCGGCTATGCTTGCCCTGTTTCTGGGGCAGGCGCAGGCCCAACGCTGCCTGCCGGGTATGAAAGGTGTGCAGCTAATGGCGGATATGGTTGACGGTTTTTATTGCGGGAAGGAACGTAATGATACGGGATTCGCCTTCGGACTTGCCGTTTCTACCTATGCCAAGGGAGGAAACAAATGGGTATCGGGTATTGAAATCATGCGGCGGTATTATCCCTACCGTAATACACGTATCCCTTTGGAGCAGTATACTGCGGAAGGCGGCTACTATTACAATTTCTTTTCCGACCCGGGGAAAAATGTATTTCTGAATATTGGTGCTTCGGGATTGATGGGGTATGAAACTGTAAACGGTGGAAAGGGACTGCTCTTTGACGGTGCCGTCCTGAAAAAACACGAATCGTTCATTTATGGCGGTGCAGTGACACTGGAAGCGGAAACTTATCTTTCAGACAAGGTCGTCCTGTTACTGCGTCTTCGTGAACGTGTTCTTTGGGGGAGTGCAGCAAAGCATTTCCATACCCAGTACGGCTTGGGAATTAAATACATTTTATAATGACTAAATCCATACGAAAAATGAAAAAGATACTTGATCAGATAATGATATTGTGCTGTATGGCAGCCTCCTTGTTTTGTTTTGGCTCTTGTAGTGATGACCTGGATATTCAGCAGGAATATCCGTTCACGGTAGAGGCGATGCCCGTAGCGGACAAGATAGCTGGCGGTCAGACGGTGGAAATCCGTCTGGAAATAAATGAAGAAGGCAGTTTTTCCGGCACACTTTATACTCTCCGCTATTTCCAGCCTGACGGGAACGGGATCTTGAAGATGGAAGACGGTACAGTCTTGAAACCCAATGACCGCTATCTGCTGGGTGAAAAGAAATTCCGGTTGTATTATACTTCAAAAAGTACGAATGAGGCACAAACGATTGATTTGTATTTTGAAAATAACTGGCAGGATGTCCGGCAGCTGAGCTTTAGTTTCAATAATAGGAATGACGAGGCGGAGAAAACGGAAGGAGGAACCCGTTTCCAGTAAATTGAGCAGGATGTTCTTGAACTGCAGTGACGAGAAATACACTTTTGGATACGGAGTGGCTTCCATCATCGAGTATCTGCCTGAAGGGAAGATCATATGGTGCCCTTTTGACACGTGCCACAGCGAGTTCGTGCTTCATCTGCAGGAAGCCGGATTTCAGGTAAAATACTCGCATATAAATACCGGACAGGATTTTTTTTGCTTACGAGCCGGATTGTTGGGATATTACTGTATCTAATTCGCCTTTCATGATTAGCAAGGCGGTTGCCTTCATCAAGGAGTGAAAGGGAGCATAGGAGACAGCTGCCTTATTATCCGAAGTAAAACATTAGTATTAATCATGATATACAAACACAAGAATGAGATTAGTTGTAATAATGCCAGATTTTTCAAGATAGAAGTGAAAGCATGGATTACTGCACTATTATGATAATAGGTGAGACGTTACTAAATTCTCTGATCGAGATGGAGTCAGAACGAGAATCTTTATAAATAGTGAAAGTAAAAATGGAAAATAGTGAGAGCTTAATAATTTTTCGACTACTTACGATTGTTCACCCGAATCATAGAGAAACTTAGTGAAGCGATAATTCTGCAATATATTAATTTCAAAAATGAGAAACCTATTGAAAGAGTGAAATATGCGCTAGTTTAATTTCGCCAACGGGTTTTACATGGAAGTAGAGTCGGGCTTTTCAGAGAATTGTATCTCTTTAGTTTCAGACTAACTTTGTTGGTATCCTTCTTTAGTTCATAATTCTCCATGTCTCTTATGTCTTGATCATTAATCAGTCCGCTCTTGATTAGGTATTCTATAAATTCTGTAGCTTTTGAGTTTCCTTTCTTTTTTGCCATCTTTGCAAAAAAGTATGCTCGTTCATAGTTAACTTCTGTTCCCAAACCGTCATGGTACATGAAAGCTGTGTTCAACAATGTTATACTATCGCCATTGACTGATGCTAAGAGAGCATATTCTAAAGCTTTAGTATTATTTTGTACTCTTTTGTCAGCGATTCCCTGTTCGCGATACATGTCGAAAGCGAACACTTGTGCGTCTTCCAGTCCAAGATTCGCGTATTTTTTATAGTCGTCAGGTATGTCATAAGTTGGTCTGATTAGGGAGTTTGTTGGAGGAATTTCTTTTTTTGGAGAGATTAAATAATTTATTCCTATTGAAAGGACTATTATCATTGAGATTACCAATATCCCCATCGTTTTAGTCATGGCAATACTTTTGTGCAGGACTAATTTCCTGATTCCAAGATAAATCAGTGATAAAACAGCTAGGGAGATACATAATATCAATAATTCCTCTTTTATTTTTGAAAGGAATGAGTCAAAAAATAAAGAATCGGCAGCTAGTGCAATCCCTCCCAGCAATAGTTTAAATTTATTGTCGTTCATGTGTTTTCTTATATGTTTTAATATAAATATTATCGTCTATTTTTCTTTCGCTGACATATCCTTTTATACTGTCGATTTTCTGTTGTTCCTGTGACCAGTGTTTATATTTGGTAGAGTCTCCAATTTCATGATAAAAATGTGCTAGATTTTGTATAGGAGCTTCTTCCTCTGGATAACATTTTACCTGCAGTAGGTAACACTTCTCTGCATGCTGTATATCTTTTTTGACTCCTTTGCCATATAGATATAAATGCCCTAAAAGACCATACGCTTTGTAATTTTTCCTTTCCAGTGCTTTCATGCCCCATTCTAATGCTTTTTTATACTTACCTTCTTCTAAATAAAATTGAGCTTTCCAACTATAGGCACTAACATCTCCGTGGTCCGCAGCCTGGGAGTACCAGTATTTCCACTTATCCCTTTTCTTATTGAAACCATAGATATTCCCGGCTTCTATCATGGCATCAGTGTTTCCACACGTAGCTGCATCTAAATAGTATTTCAATGCTTTGTTCAGGTCTTTCTCTGTCCCTATTTCTCTCGAAAGGAAGTACCCTACGTTGAACATAGCAGCAGGATATCCAAGATCCGCAGACTTCTTATATGCACGAAAGGCCTCTATTTCATCAACGGCTGTATTGTGACCGGCCATATACATATTGCCAAGATTGAACCATGCGATTGCGTCTCCTCTGGCTGCCGCCATATTGAGATATTTAAAAGCTACTTTAAAATTACCGACATTTAGGTCGTTTAAGTATATACCGCATGCTGTAAGATATGCAGTATTATTGGTATCAACTTTGCTTTCATCGAATATAATGGATCCTTTTCTGAGTGAGTCATATATTGATGATATTTTTGTAAAATGTCTCTGTATGTTTTCGTGATTCGCTATCAAGCTTTCTTTCTTTAGATGCTCCGAATGTATATTATAGATATAGGGCAATATGAAGAATAAAAATGTCAGAGATACTGTATCCAGTATCTCTTTTGATTTGTTAAGGTTGGGATTCTGTTTCTTCTTGTCTTTGTCTTTTTTGTCAATCCATCTATAATATAGGTGAATACATAGGAAAAAAATAAGCAACGATTAGATGATATAAATAATAGGTTCCCAATATTCGTTATAGTAGAGATTTAAGGTGAAGATAGCGGATATATTTCCAATGGAAATAAAAGCATTATTTTTAACTATATCAGTCAGTCTTGTGTATATAGCTGTTATCTTGTATAGTTTCATAGTATTCTTGTTATAATAAAAAGTTGTGTGTTTCACAAAGATAAAAATACTTTCGGAAAAAGTATGGTTCTAAGCGTTAAATCTAAGTGATTGATTTTATCTTTTCGAAAATCAAAAAGTAAGGAGTAAATTTAAAGGTAACAGGTAGCACATTAGTAGCAAAAGTCTTGCTGCATATTGCGTTTCTCTGCATAATTTCAAATATCTCTATCATAAAGAGAACCGATATTTTCGAGTGCAACAGATCAATCGGAAGCTTTTTATTGAAGGCTGGTGTTTTTTTACATTCCTTTTTTTATACTTTACGGTAGAAAGAGAGATAAATGGCGAACGAAAAAGAACAAAAGATGGAAGCAAGAAATGAAGACATCGAAATGCTGAAAGTATTAATCCAGGAGAGTTTCTCCGAGTAACATGAACTCGTATCCTGGCTGGATGGAAACAACTTTAGAGGTCATGACCAGCTTCAATGGCAAGCAGATACTGGACAGCTGCGACATGCGCTTGCAACTGAAAGTCTGTAATCGGCCCTTTATTCGCTGGCGTAACTCGAGCAAGCTGCCTTATTTCAGATTGAGCGGCAAGATATGCTTCTAGGCTTCCGATGTATATCGGTTCCCGTGAAGAATACAGGGATGAGAGTCCGGACTTCAGAAATAACAAACTCGTAAAAATCATAGAAAATGGAAAATCAAAGTAAAGTCGTTACAATCGAATGCTATAAGTTTGCGTCTCTTGTCAAAGTGTATCTCAAATGCTTGCAGATACTGAGTATCTTGGTCTATGTCTGCACAACGCAGGAAGCGCAACTGACTTTCACATAAGAAGAAATCTGCGAACTGCTACAAATGAGCCGTGAGGAAGTGGAGAGACAAAGACAGAAAGACTACATCCACCTCGTCCATCGGAACGGTATGACAGTCTATGAAATCTCTGGTATCCCCTGTCTCAAGAATATGCTTGAGATGGGGGATACCGGAAGATAGATGAGAAAGCCATCATTTTGGATTTGATGGATAAAGGAAAAAAACGTAACTTTTAGTTGGTAAATAAATGTGAGACTGCTGGTATACGCCTCGCCTTTCTGCGGGTTCGGAGCGGCGGATCTCACCGCTGAATGAATGGGATGGAGTAACGCTTTTTATTGTGCGATAGATGAATTTTGCAACCGGATTTTAAATTACTAGTTCAACCATGCAGAAAGTTATACAGACATTACCACTGCAGATTTGGGGTAGTGAAGGGGACGGATCAACGTTTTCACGTAAGGTTTCCCCTGTTAACCGTTTTCTGTCACCGGCCAGCACAGAGGTGCGGAAGACAGCCGCTACTTATTCCGACTTGTGTCGTCGGCACTCCGTACAGAAGGGAACGTATATGGTTTGTTGCCCACGCTGATGGCTTCGGACTTTAAGGTACGGAGGATGGGCAGCCAGCAGAATGGGGCGAAAGTTATCCGTGAAAGGTTCCTTTCCACCTTCAAGGTGATGGAGATACACCACTGGAAACAGGTGGAGAAATGGAAGCGGCAGGGTCGCATATCGATGCACGAGTCGGAGGGCGGGGAGAAGAACTTCAAGAGTCTGGTCGATTTTCTGGATTTTTACGGCCTACTCCCCCCCCGACGGCAAGGGCGTGGAAAGGTGCCCCGACATTAGAGAATTTTGGGAGGAAGGGCAAGAACTCACATCAGAGGAGCCTTCTCGATTTCTTTGCCCTGGCTGAGAAAAGTTTCCAGCTTAGTCCTGTTTGTAGCTAAGATGATAAAATTTCCCGTCAAAATCAGAATATTCTGATTTTGACGGATTATGAGATTGTTTATCCTAAATCAATTTTATATCTTTCTTTATCTGTTCTAATATAATATATCTATATCGAAGGTACTGGACACAGGTGTCGTTATTGCTTCATAGCTCATTCCTTCCACTTTTATTAGTCCCCCTTGACCATTGCCGGAGGTACCGCTATTGGTACGTACATACTTTCCACAGATAGCCATATCCCAATCAGTACGCTTTTTCCATTCTTCATCACTTTTGGTAGAGCCGAAGGCAGAAGTTCCTACGATAGTTCCTGTTGATAAAGAGAAATAAGTCCAAACCTGGTCGTTTACATTTGATAAAACTAAATAGGAGTCTTCCTCCATGGTAGGTGTATTATCTTCTGACGTACATGAGGTCAGAATAAAACTGGTAAACAAAAAGATGCTGATAATTTTGATGATTTCTTTCATTTTGTTTAATTTTTATGGAAGTTTCTGATATTTGATTTTCACCTGTCCAGATTTTTTAGTATATTCTTCAAATTGCAGTTTGATCTGCTTACCATCGACAGTTCTCAAAATAAATGGTGATCTCACAGCTCCATTACCGCTTGTTTGTAACCAACAGTTCGGATTAGCAGACACTTCCGATAGTTTCTGATCTCCGGTGGTCAGAATCGTTTCTCCACTGATTTTTACATTCTTTTGCATACATACATATTCTTTACCTGTACGGTAATCAATCACCGAGAAATTATTAATCTGTCCATCTCCAACTTTTCCCACAGCTATCTTACGTACGGTCAGAAAAAATTTCGGATTCTTAAAGGTTTCGAAATCTTTAAGTTTATCTGTAAAATTCATGGCTACTTCTATTGTTTTAAAAGTTTCAGCAGTGCCTTCTCCACGCATATAAAAATCTCCTCCTTGGTTTTGCATCATCGGATATCCCAGTATAACAGTAGGCGAAGTCGCATTTTCTCCTTCAGCTACTCCTAAACGGAAAAATAGGTCATTACGGGATGTATAAGTCAAATTTACCTTAAAAACGATTTTCGGTTCATGTACTTCGGGTTCTACCATTAGTGCCATTGCGGACAGATCTGCCAATCCTCCTTCTGATGCAGGGGTTAGAAATAATTTGTATGGATAATAACAGTATCCTTCTGAAGCCCACCAGGTTCCCCAACTGTTGACAAAAATAAAGGCTCCTTTCTCATCATTTGTAATTTGACCGTCATTATTGAAATCATATTCAACAGTATCATCATATCCAACAATAGTCAGTGCATGTGCTCCATCTGTTCCATTTTTTACAATCATATCTTTTAAGCCGGTGACAGAGGGACCTTTATATGAATGCTCTTTCCAATCACCGCTCAAACAAGAGAAAGTGACTATTCCTCCTGCGCTTCCTGCGACTCCACGATTATATAGAAATAGTTTTAAACGCTGAATCCCGTCTTCTGTTTTCAATGAGAATTTTTCATAGCTTTTTACTCGATAGGTCATGGCTTTCAAATATTTATCATATCCTGTCAGCCACGTTGTAGTAGATACGGCAGCACTTTCATCAGGCATATCAGCTAGTGTAGCTGCGCCTCCGATTTTCATCATGTCATATCCCAACTCCGGATGTGAACCTTCATCAATGCCGTTATTAAGATAGTTCCATGTAAAATGATATGAGAATACATTTTCTGTAGAGGCTTTAGCATCTCGGTCAAGCATCCGGTTAACCTCATATGTGAATGCATAGCGGACACCAGATGCTTGTGAGCAAGAGTTGCCTAACTGGTTGAAAACTGACGGGAAATACTTTAAAGTACTATTATTGACTCCCGCCGGAAGATCTCGTACCACCCTAGTGGTAGGAGGTTGCCATTCAGGAATATGTTGTTTTCGGGATATATCTTCCGGACTTAACGGCTTCGCCTTATAGATCGGACGTTGCTGTGCCTGAGCTAACGAATACCCTGCTATAAGAGAAAATATCATAATGTATTTAGTTACTTTCATGTATATGCTTTATTTTTTATTTAATGTTACACGATAGTATGTTTTTAAAGCTTCATCACGAACCGCTTTCGTATATTTACTGTTTTGGCTGACTTGCCATGCCTTGTTTGCTATTATTTCACGTTGGTAGGATAATGAAAACCAGCCTAATGCTTCCCAAAGTGCTACTTGCACAGTATCATCCTTAGCACGTTCTACGTAAGAAAGCAGGGATGGAACATTTTCATGCATTGTGTAATTACGTAACATACGGATATTCATAATTTTCTTCTTCACCGAGGAACTATCGTCACAAATGATATCTACTTCATTTTTCCACTTATGAGTGTTCACATGAATAGCTTTTGCTATAGCGTCGTGTACGGTTTGTTTATCTGTATAATATGTGATGTTCGCGAATTGCTTTTCAAATTCCGGCATCAACAACTCTTCTGGATAGAGAGCCATTGCCATTTTAGTATTAAATTCACATCTCTCTGAAGTATTGTTCTTTACTGCAACACTGATAATTGCGGGAACTAAACGGGAATCCCCGCTTTTTGCAATGAAATTTATGGCAAAACGTTGAATCAGTTCGTAACTATCATCAACTGCAAGCTTCAGACATTCAATGAAAGCATCGTTGTCATAAGTAGAGAGTAACATCATTGCTTCCATACGGACAAGATAAGAATCACTTGTCTTGTATGTGTCCAGTAATAAAGCCGAGTAATCTTTGCCTGTATCCACTAACTGTCGGAGAGCCATAGCTTTTACAGCGGGATACAGACTTTTTAACTGCTTTTTCCAGAAGGATTCACTTCCGTCAGACAACGCCTTGTTAATATCAGACGTAGATGATGTTATCGGAGTAAAATGGAAAGTCGGATCACCAAAAAAATGCCCTTCTAAAAATGGATTATATTGTGATAAACGTCCTGCACGCATACCTAATGCCATCAAACCCACGTAACGGTCATGCCACTTGTCTTGTAATACATTAACGCTATTTCCCAATACTGCTACTGTATTTCCTTCATTGAAAATATATGCTCCGGCTATATATTGTTTTTTATGGAAAGAGCCATTAAAACATGCGTCAAGGATTACCAGACGGGCATTAGGACGATAAGTTGCGAATTCGTCAATGAATAAATCTAGCGAACGCATGAATAGTGAATCTTTGACCATCACTTTGGGTTCAAAAGTACCATCAAACCAACTCATGGGTAAATCTCCGAAACGTTTACTCAAACGTACTTTTATAGTATCTAAATCTTTCCCTTTTTCTTTGGCGTGACGTAACGATTCACGCAAATATAATTTAATATTTTCAATTTCCTCCGTTGTTGACTTTGGCAAAGGAATGCCATTCATATATTGAATTTCCACATCACCATGATGATGTAAAATTGCAATATCCAAATCTGGACGTTGCATTTCTGTCTTTAAACGATCTTTTATTGCCTTATCCCGTTTATGGTCAATATACTCTATTCCATTTTTTTGATGTTTCAACCAAGGAAAGTTTTCTAAAATACCTGCTTTCTCATCAATTCTGGCAGTAACTGATTCTGATACATATCCATTACCGCTAAAAAATAATATTTGATCTGTCACATTTCGGCTATATTTCTGTTTTATTGCTTTTTTTAGAAAAGCACGGATTTTCTCATAACGAGTTGTTCCATTTTCATCATTTGCTTTTATGCGGCCAGTATAGAGATCTGGTTGAAGATATTGTACTGATTCGGGGGCTAATGAATAATAGAAATATAATGGCTCATCTTTATCCTTATTAAGGAATGTAAACTTTAAGTCAAAGTCATCGTAGAACCGGTCACTTGGGACAGAAGAATCATGCCAACCAAAGACTTTTTGATCCATTTTAAAAGCTGATGTCAGATGTTGGGCGTCACGGATCATCGGAATTGGAATATCACCGATAAAAACTGCTCCTTCAATAGCTGCTTTGGACTGCCGATGTAAACGGATCAATTCATTCTTTATAGAATCCGGAACTCCCCATTTATCTATTACTATGATCGGAACTAATTGTTCTTTTTCTTGGATTGCCTTGGCATATAATTCGATTTCTGTCCGTACATTATCATAAGTTACCGGATCGACAACGATCGCAAAACCATTGTTGTTATCGGCCTGCATAAATCCGGCACACAACAAATAGATAAAGCTAAATAATATTTTTTTTATACTCATCACGTTTTTAATTAAAAAATAAGTTTGATGCCTGCTCGTATATTTTGACGAGAGGTTTCTTTATAAAAATGATAATCACCCATATAAGAACTGTAAGTGAATTCTGCAAAGCCTCCGATACTTGAACAGAAATTCCTGATAGTTAA
>ENA-OROX01002451-OROX01002451.1-human-gut-metagenome-genome-assembly--contig:-NODE-2451-length-12725-cov-4.469376_pt1 | contig 12725 bp, 14 predicted proteins | sample MGYA00242133_ERZ509058 | MGnify/ENA primary metagenome ERZ509058 (study PRJEB26280, sample SAMEA2338751) | human gut metagenome | biome: human gut; feature: human-associated habitat; material: faeces...
TCATTATGATTTTTTCATTAATCTAAGAGATTTACACAAAATATTTTACACTCTCTCTGAAACTCGGCATACGCCTCAAACAGTCAAATTTCGAACCTCTAACGCAGAATTTTGTCCCTTAAGATTTTCCAACAACAACCTATTTCGAGCATATACTGCTTTTAAAGTACATACTCTTCCAGCACATTCTCTAATGCGCTTCTATAATTTTGTTTCTCGATTTCTTCTGTCGTGATGATGTCTATGGATCCGATTCTTTTACCGTTCAGGTAATACATTGTTTCACCCACTTTTTCACCTTTTTTTAATGGTGCTTTTACATTCTTATCTTTTCTGGTTTTATTTTCTATCTTGGTCAAATCTGCACCTGTGGTGTCTACATAGGTGAATGCACCTTGCTGGCGTACCTTTACCTGTTTTTCTCTGCCACCCCTGACTTCAACCGGTGATATCTTCTTTTGTTTCTTTTCTGTGTATTTCTGACATTTGCCGAAACCATAATTCAATAAAGTAATCGCGTCTCTGACTCTGGCTTTGCTGTCATCTGCTGCCATGATCACGGCGATCAGATCAATATCATCTTTTCTTCCGGTTGCGGATATACAGAATTTGGCTTTACTGGTAGAGCCAGTCTTTAACCCGGTTGCATACTCATACTGACGGATCAGTTTGTTTGTATTCGTAAGTCCGAATTCTGATTCGCCCTTTTGGGTTTTATGTATGATATTCTCCATCCAGATGTTACAGTAATCAAAGATTTGAGGATATGTAGTGATCAGTTCTTTTGACATCAATGCAATATCTCTTGCCGTTGTCAGATGACCGTCTGCATCCAGACCGTTGCAATTTACAAAATGTGTATTCTTCATGCCAAGATCCTTTGCCCGTTTGTTCATCTTTGTAACAAATTCTTCTTCGTTTCCGCAGATGTATTCGGCCATCGTCACACACCTAGCATATACGTATAGTAGACACCCTCAAAAATGCCCTGAAATTCAACATTTTTCAAAAATGTGAAATTCATGCTATCGTATATCTATAGTAGACATTTTAATCTTCATACGGATTTTTGAACCGATAATGAATGCAGATACTTCCATCTTCAGAAACATCTATCCGTTCAATCAGCTCAATTACAATTCCCCGTGTCAATTTATCAATATCTACATATTCAGAAAACTTATCTACCCACTCCTGATATTCTGATTCTAATTCCTTATCATCCTCTCTTCGCTTTTCTAACCCAGATATCTCGGCTTCTATTTCTTCTAATTCTTTATCGTAATTTGCCGTATATTCTTTATAATCCGCTTTAGAAATCAACTCTTCAAGATACGATTGATACGTTTTCTTTTTAAACTTATTTATCCTTTGCTTACGTTCTTCTGCAAATTCTATTTCTTTTTCAATGTTTTCAATTCTTCTATTTCTACAAGATGTCTTTTTCAATTCTTCTACATCATCATTACTTAATATTTTTCTTGCTTCCCGTTGAATAGATAAAAGCACAGCATCCGTTAACTCCTCATAATCGATACTATGACTTGTGCAAACACGATTTCCATGGGTCTTATATGTCGAACACATATATCCAACAAATTCATGCTGTCCTCTTCGGTTATATTTGCGAATCATACTATGCTTACAGTCAGCACAGAATATTAATCCAGAAAATATACTTTCATATTTTGGATCTTGTGCATTGATACTTTTTGTTTTAATTTTTTGTAACGCTTTTACTCGCTCAAAAGCCTCTTGGGAAATAATCGGCTCATGTGCATTTTCTACTCTTATCCATTTGTCCGGTGATAATTGAATCTTTTTCTTATCCTTATATGATAATGTTGAAATTTTATTCTGAACCAGATTCCCGATGTAGACTTCATTATTTAAAATCTGATGAATCGTCTGAAATGACCAAACTTTTGTAGTCTCAAGTGCATTGGGATTATTAAAATTTAGTCCTTGTACTTCTCTTTTATATAATGTTGGTATCAGAATTCCTCTTTCTCCAAGGATTCTACCAATCCTCGCTTTTCCTATTCCTTGCAAATACAGACTGTAAATCTCACGGACTACATTTGCGGCATATTCATCTATTACCAAATGATTGTGATTCTTCGGATCTTTTATGTATCCATATGGGCAAGAAGGACTTACATACTGCCCGGCTCTTTTCTTTGCACGGAATGCACTTCTGACATTTTTAGAAAGGTCTTCACAATACCATTCATTCACCAATCCGTTAATCTGTCTGGTCTTTTTATTATTATCATCTGCCGTATCTACACCATCAGATACACCAATAAATCGGATACCCAGAATTGGTAAATCATGATGAAGATATTTTTCTACATGCTCCATATTTCTTGTAAATCTTGCCTGTGTCTTTGCAAGAATCACATCAAATTCTCCAAGTTTTGCATCTTCCATCATTCTATTAAACTGTGGTCGATCATCATACAATCCACTTTGATCGTCATCGGAATATATATTTGTAATGGTCATATTATGCTTATTTGCATACTCTACCAGTAGAAGTCTCTGGTTCTTAATACTTGCGCTATCATCTCCTTCAGATATTTTATCGACATCTTCTTTAGAAAGCCTAAGGTATAACACTGCTCTATTATTCATATAAACTTACTCCAATCTATACAATGCAATACCCTTATACAATTCTGTTCTAATTCTAACATTGTACAAGGGTATTTTCCATCTAATTTCTATGTTCTTTAATTACATTTTTCATGCATTCCACAAGAGTTTTCTCACCGTATATAACCTTCACAGTTATTTTTTTCTTGTTTTTACTCAAATAAAAATCCCCCTTATTTCTATTGATAATTTATATTCAGTAAAATAATTGTCCAATTCAAAAAGGCTCACTAGGAATATCCCAGTGAACCCGTTAATCTAATCTATATTCTATTTTAACCGCACATTGCAAGCCGGACATCCCAGTTTAGCATTGCCTCATAAGCACACATCGGGATTGAACCTTTGCATTTTTCTGCAACACTTTCTATACGATTCTGATTTCTTTCACAAACAATGTCTTCGGCTTCTTTCAATGTTGCGTATGTTTTCTTTTTACCTCCACCAATAACAAATGTACCATCTTCTTTTTCATAAATCTTATCTTTCGCACTACGCTCGAACATCGTATTCTGATAATGCAATAGGAATACACACGTTTCAGGACTATAAACCTTATTCCCCTGTACCAACAAATCCTTATCTAAATCTATTTGATTATTCTTGCATTGTACATAGTGTTCATCAAACCAGATTTTGAAATTTGAATAATTTAACCATTCTTCACAGACAGACTTATCTTTGTACTCCGGCTTATATTTCTTATGTATCTTTTTGTCATAGCATCTTTGAACCATGTTCTTCCACTTATAATAAGAAACTGAATGACGCATCTCTGTATTCATTTTCATACCAGAATAGCTAACTCCGCACAATCCTCTGTGATAGTCCCAAGGATTCCAACCCTCCTGTTTATACTCAACTGCATTAATCACATCCATAATCACATCTTCAGATAAAGGTTCTGAAGATTGCTCCTGTAATTCAGTCAATCTCTCATACTGATTCTCTGTTACTGGATACAAAGCAATCACAACAGATATCCAAGTCAATAATGTCTCCATCATGCTTACTTCCATATCCAATTTGTGAATGCAATCCTATATGCTCCTGTTCGTCATAATCAGAAAATTCTTTTCCACATACATTACAAAGTGTTTTTCCTTTTGCCATTACAATACTTTCCTTCTTCTTATGAAAATTGATTAGTGTTCTTCTTAAGTGATTGTCCGAAATATCTTGTCTCAATAGCCTTAAAAATCACATTCTTTATTTCGTCATAGAAATTTTCGATGTTAGCATCAAGCCAAATATCTACTTCCAACTTTCCAGCTTTAGTATCTACTGCATCTACAATAAAACCTGCCTTAAAATCTCCCGAATTCAGTTCTAAAGAAAGTACTTTACATTCTCCTTCTTTCATCTTCAAATTATCAAGTGTAATACCATATTCCCTATATTTTTCTTCTTCCTTCTGATATTTTTCAATTGCTTTCTTTTCAATAGCTTCATCTATTTGTCTCTGCATTTCTTCTGGAAACGACTCAACATCAAAATACATGGTAATCCAGTCCTGATCTAGAACAGCATCTTTCAGCTTAATCTCTCCTAACTTTGAATCGACATAAGTTCTTTTTATCGTGTCAACGGTTATAATTTCCATCCTTTTCTTTCTCCTATCTTCTTTCTGTAAAGAGGGGACGAGAAATCATCCCCTTTATATATTCTGCAAACGACCAAACAAATTACTGCTTATTTTAACCCAATTCTTCCTGGAACTGCTCGATTGACATACCGTCTGATACCGTTCCAACAACTTCAATGTATTCACCAGCTATCGAATCGTGCAGATCGGCTGTTAAAGTCACCGTTCCATCTTTTGATATGTAGACTGTCCATTCAATGATATTGAACATTCCGGCATGAGTTACTTTCTCCAGATCTTCCATAAATTTTTCTTTTTCAATCGGGTCTGCTACTCCAGGCATACTATAATATTTGCTTGTGATTAGTCTAATATCCATCTTTCCTGATGTGATAAGGTTGTATAACTGCTTGCTTGTGATTGTATCCATATGTTTTTGTCCTTTCTTCTATCCAGGAACCGCAACTCTCGACGGTCGCAGTTCCTTCTTAATATAAATGTGTTCTCCGCTTAATTAAAATCTAAGACAAACCTTTTCACCATTGGTAAACGTAATGGTATAATCACGTAATCCCATTTGTGGTACTAAATCCGCATTACTCATAGTAATTCTTTCAATGCTCTCATTAGTAATCACCATCCTTGAACGGTCTACATACTGTGTTGTAGTAGTTATCGTTGCAATAGCTGAAATCACTGCATCTTTATTTTCATCTGATAATTCTGTCCATTTTTTTGCAATCACTGAAAGCATCTTCTCCATCGGTACATCTCCGTCAACACCATAATCATCCAGTATTTCCCTCGCTTTTTCATTTTCGGCTTCGAAGTAATAAATATGGTTGAATGTCAACCTTGACTTGCCCTTTTCATATGTCTCAATATCAAAATGATTAAAGAACACTTCCCAGTAAGTTTCTTTACTGAATCTTTGTACTCTAATACCGAAATCTGATTCCGCAAACCAGTCTTCTAAGTCTTTCAGCTTATTTATAAAATCTTCCCATGTGATTTCTCCCGAACCACTTCTATCTTTTACAAAACGGATAAATTCACGAATGGAATTCTGTGCTTCCTTTTTGCTATATCCAGCATCGACCAACTGCTTTTTTATATCAGTTTCGATTTGCTCTGTCATTGTCAAATTTTCAAAATCCAATGATTTTTCTAATTCAACTCTATCTATATGTTCTGTATTAAAATACCTCATAATAATTTCATAAGCCTGTTTTTTCATAATTTCTAATCTCCTTCTTAATTTAATTTTTATTTGCTTATAGCAAGGACTAAGAAAATCCCTTGCAATGTCCTTTGACAGTTCACAAACTGACCACTTGCTATCTATATATTCTGCATTTGCTGTGAATTACTCCGTGAAATAATCATTCAGTTCTTCAAGACTCATTCCTTGTTCACCAGCCACGATAAAGTTATTGCCATCCACAATCATCCAATTGGCGTTACCAGATCCATCCGCCGGTGCTACTTCCAAATGCAGATGTTCTTTCGCAGCTTTCTTCTTCATCATACTTAATGTGAAAACCGGCACGATATTTACGGCTGCAATGCCCTTTTCTTCACTACGAACATCAAATTCCACAATATCTCCGGCATCCAATGTTCTGAATCCATCCATTCGAATTTGTGTCTGATGAGCAAAATACTCCGCTCCATCATCTCCTACGATAAATCCATAACCCTTCTGTGCGTTAAACCATTTTGTTGTTCCTCTCATTGTTTCATTTCCTCCATTCTTAAATTTCTCTAATGCGTAATCTGCTTGCATAATCATTACTTCAATCTCCTTGTCTTCTTTTTCAACAAGTCTTTGTTGCTTTGGTGTCAGACTGATCAGAATTTTATCTTTTTTACACTTCATTTTTGTAAGGCAAAAGAGTCTGATTGCTTCGTTTAAATCCTCACTTCTCTCCTCAAAATCTTCTTTCGTATAATGTCCTCTTACAAGAGTAACTGTATCTCCTTCTATTCCAACTACTGTAACTTTTGTTGGAACGCCACCAGTTCCTTTAAACATTCTGTAATAATGTCCATACATTTCAAGTTTCATAATCTTACATTCTCCTTCCTAAATAACATGCTCTACATCTACACGAACCAATGCTCCACTATCTCCGAATCCCTCAATAAAGATATCTCCAAATTCTGAAGAATCTGTATCTGATAAGTTCTTTACATATGCCATCAAATAGTTATCTTCCAGACGTTCCGCATTCCAGTCTTCTTTATCATCACTGGTGTACAGAAGAGAAAGTAACTTTCCATCTGGTGTAATCGACTCGATAGCATGGTAGACCATATACCCTTTGTTCTCTGTTTCGAAGTCTTTTACAACCTTTTCGTAATCCTCGTTATATGAGATTGTATCAATACTTCCCATCATTCCCATTGCTGTCAGGTAACTGTAATAGACTTGTCCTTTTCTGAAATACTTCAAGACATTTGGATTTAGGTTATATTTATCAATCAATGTCTTGATTCTGCTGATTGTCTCAGCTTTTACTTCTTTGTCTGTTGCTTTTGTTAAAATCATACGCTTTCCTCTCCTTATCTGTTCTTTTGCTTTGCTTATATATTCCCTAAACTGTTCCTCACTTGTTCATACTTTTTACAAACTATTAATGAAATCCCATGTTATTTGCTTACGCTTACCCGGTGTTTTTTTCTTTGGGATCTCTGGAACTTCAATATCATCTATTCCAAGATCATCTAAAGTCGAAAGGGACTCTCTTTTCTCCATTCGTTTCTTCTGTTCTTCCACAGCAGATTTACCAAGTTTCGTAATATATTCAACTGGATATCCAAGTCCTGACGCACACGCAATGTTAACTCTTCCATTGTTTCCTACGAACACATTCTCTGGAACACCGATTGCTTTAATCAGCTCATGTTCATCAATCTTATTGCCTTTTTGATTAATAATTCCAATGTTTCCTACCACACCATCATTATTAATAGGAAGAAAGATGTTTTTTGCAGTCAGTGCTGTAACTATATCCTGTGATGTTGTCTTACCATTTTTATTATCGGAAAGCATTGCCAAAACAAATGCTCCATGCTCTTTCAACATCTTCATCTTTTCAGAATCATCAAAGTTTGAACCACTGGAAGATGATGTGTCAGTTAAGAACGCATCTAACATATTTACCAACATGGCATTTACTTTCTTCAACTCTGGATATGCTGCATTGTCAACAAAGATGATTGCTCCGATTGATTCCGTATCCATTAATTCCTTGGCTGCATTGTATGCATTCAATCTTTTCTGAATTGGTTCATCCGGTCTTGGCATTAATAAGATTGCAACTACAATGTTTGATGGCTTCGATACGATATCACATATGTAAGGTATTGTTCCTGATCCTGTTGAGCCACCTCCTGAAGCAATACAGATTACAATTTGATTCTCAATTTCTGACAGTTTCTTTAATATCGGTGCATTCTTTTTTAATGCTTCAAGGGCAAGACTTCTATCACCGGCTAGTCCGTCATATCCTTCAAGAACCATAACATTCTTAGCTCCTGTCAGTGTTTGATTGTCCTGTGTTGAACCATTCATTAAATAGGAAGTGTAATTTCTGATTTGAAAATCTAATCCTACTGTTTCGCCAGCCAATCCTATTCCTATGACTGTTGTTTTATCCTTTAACATCTTCTATCGCTCCTCCCAGTGTTGTTACAATTTCGACTCCTTTTTGTGTGATACAAAATGTATCTGCATTAATACTTTTGCAAGCTTTCTCTATATACCCTTCAGTAATCAGCCTGTTTAATCTGCGGTAGGCAGCAGATCTTGAAATTCCGACTACTGATATAAGTTCCTGCATTGTCATACCAGAAAAATATGCAGTACAGTTACGAGATTGCAGCACCTTCATCAATGCAAAGTCAATTCTACTCAATTCCATGCTCTTATCTCTCCTTTATTTTCCTTAGTTATCCTTAGATTAGTCTTAGCTGTTCACTACTTCGTAAAAATAATAGGCTGTTCTCAGCCATGTTCTTTATTCGGTATACGTTTATTGTTGGGATTCCAGAAGCAACTACCCCGTCTGCACTCGTCACTGTAGTGTTGGCAGTGGTTACACTCCGGTTGTTCCCAAGCTTTTTGATGTTTCATGTGTGGATACCTCCGTATTCTATTTTCAAGGTTCATTTTGTGTACACAAATAAATGATGATGTATGCTTATATGGATAGACTTCACCTGTTAATTTGGTACTCTGTTCAGTTTTAATAGTTGGAATTTATGTAACAGACTTGTCACGATTGATTTTTGATGTTATACTTATCTTTGCGAAAGATTCATTCGTGAGTCTTGTACATATGTAAGATGATACTGCAATATCATCTCGGAAGCCGATGCTCTGCAAAGCGTTGGCTTCTTTTTTATTCCTCTATCATTCTAAATCAGAACATTTGTTCTGTCAACTATCTTATCAAACACTTGTTCGTTTTCTTGCCGTCTCACTCGCCTTTCCTGTCTGTGGTGGATGTTGTTTCACTGCATCCTGTCGTCTCTGTTCTGTAGCTTGAGTTTATAATAGCACCGAATTATTATCGTGTCAACACATTTTATGATAATTATTATAAAATTATCATTTTTCTTTTATGATAATTATTGAATTGTTTTTACTTACATTTAATGATATACTATTTTTAATGGAGGTCGATTTTATATGGCAAAACAAATTTCCTATAGAAAGCAAAAAGTCAATGTTACTTCATTGCTGCAAAACTCACTAAAACAAATGCGTAAAGAATTTAACAAACGTGGTGATACATTATCTAAAGAATTAGGAAAGGGTGCATCCTATATTTCACAGTTGGAAAACGGAAAAATAAAAGAAATCGAATATGATTTCTTGTTAGATATTTTTCATACAATTACAGGAATGTCTGAAGATCCTTTTATGAGCTATTTTATCAAATTTATTAACTCTGTGATATCTTCTTGTAAAGCGAAAGAGTCATTACTGTATGAATATTGGATTCATATTTTTGTAGTGCAAGACGTTCCACATCCTATAACTCCATGGATTAAAGATTTTATCGAAAACAAATTATCTACTTCTGGTCATACTCCTGAAGATTTAGTACAAGATATAAACCGTATTTCTGGTCGTAGAAATAGTTTGTCCTTATATGATGATTTAATCCCAAACAAAGCGTATGTATCGGCTCATGAAGACCGTTCTGCTATATTTAATGAAACGTTTTCTCTCTCTATATATGCATCTTACAATTTGGATAGCGATTATATTTTAAACATATTGAATAATGAAATAAATTCAATAAATTATATGAATATGCAAGCCATTTTTGAAACACTTTTTTTATTTGACAGTTCTTATGACTTAGCTGGTGCTTATGAAAAAACATTAAAAATTATGAAAGACAATCAATTTTATGATACATTTGAATTGTTTGATTCCTTCTCATTAGGTGAGTCTTTAAATAATACCAAAGAAGAAGCTGTTTCTCCAAATGAATTCAGATTTTATGATGATCTTGTTTTAAATTATAGGGAAAAATATTCTCAATTAAAAGACGAACTATTTGAAAAAATGGATTTTGCACTACAGCAATACTATTCTGCTAATCATGCATATTCTTGTGAGGTAATGGAAGTTATTATGAAAAATTTAAACACTGATCCTGGATTAGTGTTAGCACTTCTTTCTTCCCCACTGCACAAAATTTCTTTAGACAAACGTCATTTCTTTATGGATGATTATAGAGATCTTATAGATCGTTATTCTGATTAAAAAATTCCTCCGGCATAATAACCGGAGGGTTCTTATTATCTTATGCTTTATGATCGAACGTGTTTCTTCTTATTATATATTACATTATAGAACTCTTCTCTTTATAATACTGACAATGGCTTGATCCTCCGCAACGTGAAGTATAATACGGAGATTTTACACACCTACACGTAGCGCTTCTCTTATCATATTCAATACATCTACTTTTATGTCTCTTCCTATCCCCTTCTGCCATATGTAAATATTCTACATGAGACGGTGTTCCCATATTACGAGACAAACTTGCATTAACTGGATCTGACTGGATAACATACGTATCTTTTCTAAATCTGTAATCGTCTGAATTTTTATTGTTCCTATTATTGCCGGTAATTACCGCTGTACGATTACTATTAGGCGAAGTAGATTCTTTTGTACGATAATAATTAACTTTTTCTTTTTTAACAGTATTTTTTGAAACAGTATTCTTATCAGGTACTTTTTTACCTGATTTCTTTTCAATACATCTCTCTGCTTCCTGTATTTTCTTTTTTAAATCTTTTAGTTCTTGAATTCTTGTATAATATTCCCCGATTTTAGCAAAATCCTTTTTATCTATTTTCTCCATCTTCTTCTCAAGTGCTGATTGAGTATTATCTATATGATTCTGCAAACTTTTTAAATCTGGCAAAAAAACATTCGCATGAGCTGGTGTTTCTTTGATTATAAAATCTATAAGTTCTTTCATCTTCTTTTGCTCTCCCACAAGTATAAAATAAGCGTATCACATATATGTTATGCGGACAAGATTATTTGTCTGTATTGTTATAAGAGATTTCGTTACAACACCTGTATCAACTAAATCCTCTAATTCTGGAATAAGTTCTGTTAATTTTTTGTAGTTATTGAGAGTATCTACTGAAATTCCAATCATTTCTGCAATATCTGACTGATTCAAGTCCGAAACTTTCGGATTTGAAGTTTTTCTGTCACCGCCATGTTCAATTCCATAAATTCGTTCAAGTTCCTTAATACGTTTTCCTACTTTCTTTGCTGAACAGTTTTTGAAATAACACCATCATCAAGAAGTTGTTTCATTGATTCAGTAAGGTTGCGCTCAATGGTTAAGGCTCGTTGAAGATTTCTTTTTGATGTTCCTAGCTGTGATGCTATTTCATCGAGAGATAGCAGAGTGCCAACTTGGCACTCCTTCTTTCTTCCATTTCCCATTTCTCCATTTTTATATCCACACAACTTTACATATTCAACGGCAACCTTTCGCTGTTTTGCTTCGTCATCCGAATTCATCACACGGTTATATCTTGCAATCGTACCAGTGCCTACACCAGCCATTTTTGCGAGTTCTTTGTCTGTATGAGTACTGATTACTTTTTCTCCATTTGGAGAAGAAGTTAAATCCGTGCGTGTTCCTTGTGTAGATTTTGCCTGTTCCTGGATTTTTTTTTGAATTTATCTACTACAGATATTCTTTGAGCTGGTGGAAGATTACGTCTATGAATCCACTCTCATTTGTCCACTAAATTTAAGGCATTTTTCTTTAAATCCTCTTACCTCAGCTATATCTATTGACACTTTATTAAGTGCATTTGTATCATTTTTAAATGCATAATCATAAACCGCCATAATTCTTTCTTTTCCTAAAGCAATCCTCTCTTCTTTCTCTTTGTTTGGATCAGCAAAACATCCATAAAAATTTCTAATTTCATCTAATTCATTTATTTCTTCAAAAAACTCCCGATTTCCATTCAAAAACTCTGTCTTTATTCTTGCATCCTTCATGTCTAGTGCTATTATAATCGGTATGAACAAGGACAAACAGCAACTACCTAATGAGTAATCGTTAATTTCTGAAATAGAACTTAATGATTCAATCCTCTGATTATAGATCAATGCATCCCTCAATGTTAATCGATAATATTTATTTAACATATTTGTAAAACGATTCAACCATCTCTGGTCTGATCTATATTCATTAATTTCATTATTATTTATACTCAATGTCGGAAGATATGCTTCGATATCAAAAAATTTATTCAAATATCCTGTCGAATCAAAGCCTTCTCCATAATACGTGGTTATTGTATGCGTCAGTTGTTCTTTATTTACAGACACGACAAAAATGATTCGATCATCATCAAAATAATGTTTTATACGTTCCAACATTTCCAATGCATAATTCGGTCTGCATCTGTCTAGCTCATCAATAAATATGACTAATTTCTGTGCTTGCTCAACTATTGCTTCGTCTAATATCCGTTTAACTTCTTCTCGAATTTCTTCTGCTGTTTTTACTTCTTCGAGTATATCTACATTCTTCAAAGAATTTGTGGCTTTTTCTCCATCAATTGAACCTTGAATACTAGATTTTCCCGGAAATGTAACACTTGCATTAAATGATGACAAGAATTCTCCAAAACGATTAGAAAGTTTTTTTGCTCTAGTTGTATCAATATATTTTTTACTTTTCTTTGAAATCACCAACAACAATGACCTTAGTGGATCAGCATGATTATCATACAACCACGCATTATAATACACCGGAAAATATGAATTCTCCAAATCTATATCTTCTAATACTGTGTTTGCAAAATACGGTTTCATTTCCTCTAATTCAATTTTTGTATCATCTGTACCAAATTTTTTCAACGTCTGATATTCCAATGTTTTTTCAATCTGCCGTACATAAAAAGTTTTTCC
>ENA-OROX01002452-OROX01002452.1-human-gut-metagenome-genome-assembly--contig:-NODE-2452-length-12721-cov-2.710722_pt1 | contig 12721 bp, 7 predicted proteins | sample MGYA00242133_ERZ509058 | MGnify/ENA primary metagenome ERZ509058 (study PRJEB26280, sample SAMEA2338751) | human gut metagenome | biome: human gut; feature: human-associated habitat; material: faeces...
ACTGCAGCTACCATTATCGCCGGTGTTATTTTGTCCAAACCGGATTGTATCCTTGGACTTGCTACCGGTTCTTCCCCGGTAGGTACCTACGATCAGCTAGCTGCTATGTATGAAGAGGGAATACTGGATTTTTCCCATGTAAAATCTGTGAACCTGGACGAATATGTAGGACTGGACGGATCCAATGACCAGAGCTACCGTTACTTCATGAACAAGAACCTGTTCAGCAGAGTCAATATAGATATTAAGAATACCTATGTTCCGGACGGAACCAATCCGGATACAGAGGCCTGCTGCGAAGCTTACAATACACTGCTTAAGAATATAGGAGCTGCAGACCTTCAGCTTCTTGGAATAGGACCTAATGGCCACATCGGATTTAATGAACCAGACGACCATTTCCAGGCTGGCACACACTGTGTAGATCTCACAGAGGCTACCATCCAGGCGAATAAGCGCTTTTTTGCAAGCGAGGAGGATGTGCCGCGCAAGGCTATTTCTATGGGAACCGGCAATATTATGAGCGCAAAGACCATTCTTCTTGTAGCTAACGGCAAGAATAAAGCTAAGGCTCTCGCTGCTGCGATCAAAGGACCTGTTACCCCACAGTGCCCGGCTTCCATCCTTCAGTTCCATCCCAATGCAATTATTGTGGCAGATGAGGATGCACTGAGCGAACTGTAATTTTTTATTTATGCTTATATAAAAAGGAGCTGCCTCAGTATGTTCCAAAAAGGCTTTCTGCAAGCTGTACGTCACAATTTGCAGAAAGCCTTTTTCAACACGCTCTAAAAAAGCAGCTCCATTTTTGTACCTTTTCCAAGATCGCTGTCCACATTGATCTGTGCATGATGTAAGGTTGCCCCATGCTTTACAATGGACAGTCCAAGACCGGTTCCTCCAGTCTGCCGCGAATGGCTTTTGTCCACCCGGTAAAATCTCTCAAATATTCTTTTCTGTTCAGATTTCGGAATTCCGATTCCATCATCCTCAACCCGGTAAAAAGGACGATTCCCTTTTCTGCCTACATAAATATGAATGTGTCCTCCCGGATTGGTGTAACGAACAGCATTGTCCGCAATATTGTACAGCATTTCATATAAAACATGCCGTACTCCCTGAATGTTGATTGGAATACCACAATAATCCAACGAAATGTTTTTCTTTTCCGCATGATCCCGGAGATTGTTTACCACATCCTTTGCCAGCTCATCAAGCTCCACACTTTCCATGGAGACCACTGCATCCTGCTGTTCATCCAGGCGCGACAGCTGGATAATATCTGCCACCAGATTTCCCAGACGATTGGCCTCCTTATAGATTCGTCCTGAAAAATCAGCAATATTCTCCGGTCTCACCATTCCATTCATCATCAGCTCCGCATAACCGGAAATAGACATCAGAGGTGTCTTTAATTCATGGGAAACATTTGCAGAGAATTCCCTTCTCACAGCCTCAGTCTTCTTCAACTCCTCCAGCTGGCTTGCAATCTGCTTATTCTGCTGATCCACCCGCATCAACAAAGGACGGAGTTCTTCGTAGCATACATTCGAAAGAGGATGCTCCAGATCCAGGTTGTTCACCGGCTCGATCAGACTCTTTGTCTGCCTTTGCACCAGAACGATCTCTACCAGAATGATCAACAGCATCAAAATTCCCAGCCAGATAAAGCTGCTAAGCAACGTATGGAACACACTGTCTGTTGTTTTTGCCAGGCGGAGGATTCTGCCATCATTCAGCTTCACCGCATAATAAAAGGTCTGGTGTGACAAGGTTTCCGAATAACGGACGATTTCTCCCTGTCCATCTTCCATAGCCTGGATAAATTCCGGACGGCTGCTGTGGTTTGGAAGTTTTGAAGCCTCTGCCTCATTATCATAGAGCACGTTTCCCTCTGAATCGGTGAGCGTAATACGGGTATCTGTGGTTTTTCCCACATTTCCGTTTAAATACTCTTCTCCAACTTCTTCAATCCCCACTTTTACATATTCAGCTTCATCTCGGACGCCCTTTTTCATAGTACTGTTAAACTTATCATACATCACAAAGCTGGCGGCTATAAAGGTAAGGATAACCGTGAGAACGATCATCACACTGGTATGACTGAGGATTTTCTTTTTCATCCCTGACTGCCTCCCTTGTCTGCCATTCTGTAACCTACGCCGCGGACAGTCTCGATTAGTCTGCCGGCATCCCCAAGCTTCTGCCGAAGGGTTCGCACATGTACATCCACAGTTCTGGTCTCCCCGTCAAAATCATAGCCCCATATATGGCACAAAATCTGGTCACGGGTCATAACGATTCCTCTGTTTTCCATAAGATACAGAAGAAGTTCAAATTCCTTGCGGGTAAGCTCCACAGGCTGCTCATCACAATACACCTGATGACGGCCTGGAAAAATACGAAGTTCCTCACAGCTAAGCTCTCTGTCATCTCCGTGGCGGCTGCTGCGCCTAAGCACCGCCTTCACCCTGGCTATAAATTCCATCATTCCAAAGGGCTTGGTAATATAATCGTCTGCACCGGCTTCCAGAGCACGAACCTTATCAAATTCTGCTTCCTTGGCAGTTACCATAATGATGGGAATATCTCTGGTTCCGGAAGATTTTTTCAGTTTTTCCAGAATGGAATATCCATCCTCTCCCGGAAGCATAATATCAAGAAGAATCAGCTCTGGTTCCTCCTCTGCAAGGGCTTTCCACAATTCCTGGGAGTCTTCTAACCCTCTTGCATGAAATCCGGTCGTCTCTAATGTATATACTAAAAGATCACGGATGTTGTTATCATCTTCAACACAAAAAATCATTTTTTAGTATTCTCCTCCCATGTCTTACCTATTTTTTACATTACCTGTAAATCATCATTATTTCTTAGTATACGTACTTTTTTCCCCTTATACAAGTGCACAACTGTAAAGTCACGGTAAAAAGCAGGAAAACAGGTTACCGTTCACGACCTGGCCAGTAACACGCTTCGCGATGCACAGAAATCATGCATTTGCATGTTTTCGCGCCGCAAAAATTATATTACCAGTCGCTGCCTCCGGAAATGATTCTCACAGGAATTTTTCCAGAGCAGCAACTGGCAACATCTACTCTCCCGGTTACGGAAGCATATAGTTCACACGGGCAACCTCCAGTTCGTGATGGAAATGTTCTCCCGGTGCATTTTTTACAGTGTCAAGGTGACTGTGGGTATCATAAAGATCCTCATGCACCTGAGTCACACAGACTCCGATATTGGAACAATGATCTGCGATTCTCTCCAGGCTGGTTGTAATGTCAGAAAGCACAAATCCCATCTCTATTGTACATTCTCCGGCACGAAGACGATTTACATGGCGTCTTTTCAGCTCACGGCTTAGCTCATCGATCACTTCTTCCAGAGGCTCAATTTCTTCGGCAGCTCTCAGGTCCTGGTTTGCAAAAACGCTATACGCTTTTTCCACAATATCCGACACGGCTTTTTCCATAATGTGAAGTTCCTGCACTGCCTTGTCTGAAAAGCGGGCATTTTTTTCTGAAATTTCCTTTGCAGATTTCATAATGCTAAGTGCGTGGTCGGAAATACGCTCAAAATCTCCGATACAGTGAAGCATAATGGACAAGCTGTGGCTGTCTTCCAGAGAAAGATCTTTCTGATTCAACTTGATCAGATAGGTTCCCAGTTCGTCCTCATAGCGGTCAACCTTTGCTTCAATCTTTTCCACACGGAAAGCTGTCTCCTCCTGGAAATCATCCAGCAAACCAAAAGAAAGGTTCAAAGCGGTTTTGGACTGCTCTGCCATTTTCCTGGCAGCTGTTTTGCTCTGCTCAATAGCAATACCAGGATTACTAAGAAAACGGGATTCCAGGATCATAAACTCCTGATCTTCTGCGGAAATAACTTTCTCCTCTTTTGTATCACGGACAGTTGCACATGCCATTTTTACAAGCATATCTCCAAATGGAAGAAGTACAAGTGTTGCAATGATGTTAAAGGCACTGTGGATCACTGCGATGCCGGCAGGACCTGCCACTTCTTCAATGAAAGAGAAATGTAAAAATCCATTCAGCACATAGAATACAACCATAAATGTAACAGTTCCTACAATATTGAAGTACAGATGAACGATTGCTGCACGTTTTGCATTCTTAGTAGCACCGATTGAAGAAAGCATTGCTGTAATACAGGTTCCAATATTCTGTCCCATGATAATCGGAAGCGCTGCTCCGTAACGGACTGCACCAGTTACACAAAGCGCCTGGAGAATACCAACGGAGGCAGAGGAAGACTGAATAACAGCAGTCAGAAGTGCACCGGCCAGCACACCTAAAACAGGGTTGGAGAACTTCAGAAGGATGTTTGTAAATTCCGGTACCTCTGCCAGAGGTTTTACGGCACCGCTCATGGTATTCATACCGAACATCAGCACTGCGAAACCAACCAGAATGTTTCCAATATCTTTCTTATTTTCATCATGAAGGAATACAATAAAAACAACTCCGATCAATGCCAGAATCGGTGAAAATGAGTTTGGGTTCAAAAGTCTTACAAAGAAATTGGAGCTTTCAATTCCTGCCAGGCTGAGGATCCATGCGGTAACAGTAGTACCGATATTTGCGCCCATAATAAAGCCAACAGCCTGGGACAGATGCATGATTCCCGAGTTTACGAAGCCGACTACCATAACTGTGGTTGCCGATGAAGACTGAATGATTGCAGTAACTGCTGCACCAACCAAAACTGCTTTCACACGGTTAGATGAAAGGTTTTCCAGAATCTTTTCCAGTTTACCGCCGGAAAGCTTTTCCAGACCGTCTCCCATTACCTGCATTCCATAAAGGAACATCGCCAGTCCGCCGACCAATGTCAGAATGCTAAAAAAATCCATTACGTTTCCTCTCCTTTTTTTATCCTTTTAAAAGTTTATTGGGTTCTTAATTTCTTTTGTTTACAAAACCAATATAAGTGGGCTATGTAAAGTTTCGGGTGAGAAGAATGTTAAATATATGTAAAATACTTTACAATCTTGGATTTTCTTATACAGAAAAAATGTAAAGCCAGGCTGTTGAAAATGTAAAATATTTGTTTGATAATTGATTTTACTGTATTTTCCAAATTTTACATTCAAAAAATCCCACAGGAAACATGAAGAATAATTTTACAATTATCGCTGCATATCTCATGAGGGATTTTTATATAATACGTGTAATGATTCAGTATCTTCACTGTTATATGCTTCGCGGAACAACAGGCTGAAGCAATCTATTACATCGAATATTAAGTAACTGCCATATTGACTTGTCTGAAAAAGGCTCTGATACTTTTAAAATCCTCGGATTTCCTCTTCCTCTGAATGGGTTTTATCGATGGAGCGGATTTCCAGAAAATAACTGTAATTGTCATTTACCTTTACTTCCACTCTGTCGCCAATCTTATGTCCTTTCAGTGCCATGCCAATCGGAGAGTCAATACTGATTCTGTTCTCCATGGAATTTCCCCGGATGGAAGTAACAAGCTTATATTTCTCAATCTCGTCATCTTCCTCAAAATAAACTTCTACAATGTCATCCATTCCAACCTCGTCACTGCTGGATTTATCAGAAACGATAGTTGCTGTTTTTAACATATTCTCCAGATAGCGGATACGACTCTCATTCTGGTTCTTATGACGCTTGGCAGCGTAGTATTCAAAATTCTCACTTAAATCGCCCTGGGCACGTGCTTCCTTTACTGCCTCAATTGCCTCTTTGCGGACAACCAGCTTACGGTGCTCAATCTCCTGTTCAATTTTCTCTACGTCTTTTTTGGTGAGCTTCTCTCTCATTTTTATACATCTCCTTTATAGCTGCAACACCACTTTGCACACCACCTTAACAGATGGCAAAGAGTTTGTCAAATTGCCAATGGAAAACATTAATTCCAATAATGCTATTGTTCACTCCATGAACAGAAACCCTATAATTTCTTTTTCCCCAGTCGGACTTCTTCCATCAGCTTCGCAGTCTCAGCATCTGCATGATCAAAGAGATAGGTATGACTGGACTGGCGGTGCTGATGCCATTCCTGGCGGAGCTGCTTTCTGGTCTCTTCGATTTCTTCTTTCAGACCTCTTGCGGAAATACGACTGGCGCCCTGCCCCATAATGATAATCTGTTCCAGTCCGTCTGAAGTAGCAACCGTTACCTGATGCTGTCTGCCGATTTTGTGAACTGTTTTTTCAATATATTGATCGGCAGTCTCCGCTTCTTTTGTGTAAACCACATGAATATTGTGATAAGTAAGCACTTCCTCCTGGTGTCCCTCCACCTTGTAAGCATCAAATACAAGAATCAAAGTACATTTCTTATATCCCTGATAATTACTTAAAACATCCATCAGCTTCGTCTGTGCTGCACGGACATCCGCATCTGCCAGTTCTTTCAGCTCCGGCCAGGCAAAAATAATGTTATAACCATCCACAAGAAGGTATTCTTCCTGGTCTTTTTTTGCAGAAGAACTGCTGCCAGAATAAGATAGGGCACTTACCACTTTTTTATAAGAAGACACGCGGTCTCTTTTCACCGGACCAAAGGTACGCTCAAAAATGGCCTGAAGTTCTTTGTCATCCTCATAGCTTCCACGGTAGGCAGATTCCGGCGGCTGGTAACCACTTCCCGCACGACTTCCACTTCCAGATGTATTTCTGGCAGTTCCTGTACTACCAGCTCCACTGCGTGCTGAATTTCTGGCACTTTGAGCAGTATCATCTCCACTTGCAGGATTTCCAGAGCCTGACGCAGCATCCTCCCAGTCTTCCTCGCTGAGATCATCCTCAAACTCTGCCATAATCCCAGTATCCAGGTGCATATACTCTTCCACTTCATACCATGGCACCACAAATCCGGCTCCATGGGCACAAAATACAGACCCGGTAGGATTATCCAGATCCCGCTCAGAATCGTAGCCGATCTGTTCCACGATCTCATCTTGATTTTTACAAGGCTCATATCCTTTTAAACTGCAGAACAGCCTTCCCATTCCCCTTGTATAAGAAACTACTTCTTTCTGGTAATCGCGCATAGTCGAAACAGGCGCTTTTCCCTTCAAAATAGCGGTATTTTCCTCTGTCTCCATAGGAAGAAGAGTTCCCTGCATTTTCTGGATATCATTCATTGCACGGTCAACAACCTCCACCGGCACTTCCAGCCGAAATTCATAGTAAGGCTCCAGCAGAACATTCTGTGCTTTCTTAAGTCCCTGACGGATAGCCCGATAGGTAGCCTGACGGAAATCTCCGCCTTCTGTGTGTTTCTGGTGGGCCCGTCCGGTAAGCAGGGTAATCTGCATATCTGTGATTGGTGCACCAGTCAGCACTCCTCTGTGTTCCTTTTCTTCCAGATGGGTGAGGATCAGTCTCTGCCAGTTCCGGTCCAGCACATCCTCACTGCAGGCGGTAAAAAACTGCATTCCGCTTCCTTGCTCCCCTGGTTCCAGAAGAAGGTGAACTTCCGCATAATGGCGCAAAGGCTCAAAATGTCCCACACCTTCCACAGGTGCCGCAATGGTTTCTTTATATACAATATTTCCCGTTCCAAAATCCACAGCCACATGGAACCGCTCCCAGATCAGCCTTTTCAGAATCTCGATCTGCACGTCTCCCATGAGCATGGCGTGGATTTCTCCCAGCTGCTCGTCCCATACAATATGAAGCTGAGGATCTTCCTCTTCCAGTTCTCTCAGCTTCTTCAGCATCTGGTGCACATCGCAGCCTTCCGACAAAATAATCTGATAGTTCAGTACCGGCTCCAGTACTGGCATATTGGAATTCTCCGTCACGCCAAGTCCCTGTCCTGGAAAAGTATGGGAAAGACCTGTCACTGCGCACACGGTTCCCGCGGGCACTTCTTTCACCAATTCAAATCTGGCGCCGGAGTAAATCCGGATCTGGTCTGCCTTTTCCTCCCATACTTCCTCTCCTGCTGCCACATTTCCCTTGCTGGTAATAAGAAGTTCTTTTACTTTCAGTGTCCCGCCTGTAATCTTCATATAGGAAAGACGGTTTCCCTGATCGTCTCTGGCGATCTTATAAACCTTCGCACCAAAAGCCTCAGGATATACCGGACATCTGGTGTACCTGTCCAGTCCGTGGATCAGCTTCTCTACTCCTTCCATTTTCAAGGCAGAGCCAAAATAGCATGGAAAAACCTTTCGATCTGCGATCAGACCGGTAATCTCTCTCCTGGATACTTCTCCTGTTTCCAGATATTTTTCCAGCAGTTCCTCGTCACACATGGCAAGGCTCTCCAGAAATTCTTCTGAAAATTTATTTTCCATCAAATTCTGCTGTTCTTTTTCACCAGCCGGTAATTCCGGTTCCAAATCTCCATCAGCATTTTCATTTTCTGAAAAATCCATGCAGTTCTCATTCAGCCTTTTTTTCAATTCGATCAAAAGAGCATCGTGATCCGTTCCATCCTGATCCATTTTGTTCACAAAAATAAATGTGGGGATCTGGTACCGCTCAAGCAATTTCCATAAAGTCACCGTATGTCCCTGCACACCATCTGCACCGTTAATCAAAAGCACTGCATAGTCCAGAACCTGCAAGGTACGTTCCATCTCTGCAGAAAAATCCACATGCCCAGGCGTATCCAGAATGGTAACTCTTGTTTCCGGGAATTCCAGCACTGCCTGCTTGGAAAAAATCGTGATTCCCCGCTCGCGCTCAAGGGGAGAGGTATCCAGATATGCATCCTTGTGATCCACTCTTCCAAGCTTTCGTATCTTGCCGCTTAAATATAAAAGTGCTTCTGACAATGTAGTTTTTCCTGCATCTACATGAGCCAGCAGCCCCATACAAATATTTTTCTTTATTTTTTCTGACTGTTCACCCAAGAAAACGCCTCCTGTTGTAAAAATCTCTTGTTTTAGTATATCACAACCGAAGGCGCCAGTCGAGACACAGGTGTTTATTTCATTATTTTCAATAAATTACCAGAGCGTGTTTTGCCATGAACGCAAAATTTGTTTTATAATAAAATTGTTTTATCTTTACAATATTTGATAACATGATATAATTCATACGTGATAAAAAAAGTACAATAAAGTAACTATTCCACGAAGTATATAGCTGTGAAAGTACTGAATAATTACAAAATAGAGCGTGTCTGGAACAGGCTCTATTACATTGTATCAACAGAAACCATTTAACAGAAAGTGAGAACTTCCATATGAATCCCTTAAAAAAAATATACTGTCGGATTTTTCAGAATGTATTCAAATTTGCCCTTCCATTCCTGCCATACCGAAATCCTGAAATCATCAGCAGTCTGAAAGCCGTTCCCGATGTGCTGAAAAAGAAAAAATGTAAAAATGTGCTGATTATTACAGATGCAGGAATCCATAAGCTTGGTCTTACAGACCGCCTTGAAAAAGTGTTGACAGACAGCAGCATTCCCTATATCCTTTATGACAAAACAGTAGCAAATCCTACCACTGTGAATGTGGCTGAGGCACTTGAACTTTATCATGAAAATAACTGTCAGGCCATTATAGGCTTCGGCGGAGGCTCCAGTATGGACTGCGCCAAGGCAGTAGGTGCCAGAGTCGCCAAACCTCATCAGTCTCTTGCAAAGATGAAAGGAATCCTGAAAGTGCACAAAAAGCTTCCACTTCTTATCGCCGTTCCAACCACTGCAGGAACCGGAAGCGAAACTACACTGGCAGCGGTAATCGTGGATGCCGAAACCCGGCATAAATATGCCATCAATGACTTCCCGCTGATTCCCCGATACGCTGTGCTTGACCCCAAGGTCACATTAAGCCTTCCACCATTCATCACCGCTACTACAGGTATGGACGCACTCACCCACGCAGTGGAAGCTTATATTGGTAATTCCACTACACCAGGCACCCGTAAAAATGCCCGGGATGCAGTGCAACTGATTTTCGAAAATCTGGACACTGCTTACACCGACGGAAGCAATAAAGAAGCGCGCCGGAATATGCTCCGCGCCTCTTATTTCGCTGGCTGCGCTTTTACAAAATCCTATGTAGGCTATGTACATGCAGTTGCCCATTCTCTGGGAGGACAATACAATGTTCCACATGGACTTGCCAACGCTGTACTTCTCCCTTATGTTCTGGAAGCTTACGGAAAAACAATTTATAAGAAGCTGGCAGCCCTTGCTGTTGCTGCCGGGGTTGCCTCCAAAGAAACACCGGAAGAAGAAGCCGCATTAAACTTTATCCAGGCGGTCAAAGACATGAAGGCCCGCTTCGGAATCGGCGATACCATCCCGGAAATCCAGGAAGAAGACATTCCGAAGCTGTCACACTATGCGGACAAAGAGGCGAATCCGCTGTATCCGGTACCGGTACTGATGGATGCGCAGGAGCTGGAGAAATTTTATTATATGCTGATGCCGGCTAAAGAAAACACAGTGCAATAAAAGCTAAAGCGTGTTTGAAAAATACCATATTGTCACCTTTATAACATTACATTAGTTAATCTCAATTTAAATAAGATAGTTTAACATCCCCCACTTTATAGCCTTTTACATTATGTAAACTATATTTCAAAACATCAAATAAATTATAAATAATCAGAAAGGACTTTCCCATGACCCAGGAAGCAATCCAGGAAATCATCCGCAAGCAGCGGAACTATTTTTATACAGGCGCTACCTTAAACATTGACTTTCGCATCACTGCCTTAAAAAAGCTTCAAACCTCCATCCAGTCCCACCAGGAGCAGATCAATGCTGCACTGAAGTCAGACCTTGGAAAAAGCAGCTTCGAGAGCTACATGTGCGAGTCCGGTCTCGTTCTCAGCGAGATTACCTATATACTGAAGCACATCCACTCTTTTTCCAAAGAAAAAACCGTGCACACACCACTTGCCCAGTTCCATTCCAGAAGTTACAGGAAGCCGTCCCCATACGGTGTCACCCTGATCATGAGCCCGTGGAACTATCCCTTCCTGCTTACCTTTGATCCGCTGGTAGACGCCATCGCCGCCGGAAACACTGCAGTATTAAAACCCAGTGCCTACTCTCCTGCCACCAGCAATATCATCTGCGAAATCGTCCGTGAATGTTTTCCGGAAGAATATGTGGCCGTTGTTATGGGCGGGCGCCAGGAAAACTCCTGTCTTCTTCAGGAGCACTTCGACTACGTCTTTTTTACAGGCAACCAGGCTGTAGGAAAAGAGGTCATGCGCCATGCCAGCGAGCACCTCACTCCAGTCACCCTGGAGCTTGGGGGAAAAAGCCCCTGCATCGTGGATAAATCTGCAAATATCAAGCTTGCCGCCAAACGTATTGTATTCGGAAAATATCTGAACTGCGGACAAACCTGTGTAGCCCCTGATTACATTTACTGTCACAGGGAAGTAAAGGATGAGCTTCTGAAACAGATTCAGAAACAGATCCGTAAGCAGTTTGGCAAGTCACCTCTAGATAACAAAAATTACGGAAAGATCATCAACGAAAAGCATTTTGAACGCATTCTCGGGCTGATCAATGGGGAAAAGCTTGTGTATGGGGGACAGTCAGAGCCTGAATCGCTCCGCATTGCGCCTACCGTTCTGAATAATATTACGTGGGACGACGCTGTGATGGGCGAAGAGATCTTCGGTCCACTGCTTCCGATCCTCACCTTCGACACATTAGACGAAGCGCTTGATACCGTGGAGTCCCACCCTCATCCGCTTGCGCTTTATTTTTTCAGTGAGGACAAAGCCGCACAGAAGAAGGTCTTAGATACCTGCCGTTTTGGCGGCGGCTGTATCAATGACACGATCATTCATCTTGCAACGAGCGATATGCCATTCGGCGGTGTCGGTGAGAGCGGCATGGGCAGCTACCACGGCAGGGTTGGATTTGAAACCTTCAGCCATTACCGCAGTATTGTCGATAAGAAAACGTGGATGGATCTGCCGATCCGGTATCAGAAATATACCGGATTGAAAGAAAAGATGATGCGGATGTTTTTGAAATAAAGGGGATTTCATGTATATTCTCTTTGCAATTCTCATTTTTGGTTTTCTGATCTTCATCCACGAGCTGGGCCATTTTCTGACGGCCAAGGCACTGGACGTGCAGGTGAACGAATTTTCCATCTGCATGGGCCCGGCAATCCTCAAAAAGCAGAAGGGCGAGACGCTCTATTCTCTGCGCTGCATCCCCGTGGGCGGCTACTGCGCGATGGAGGGCGAGGATGAAGAATCCGACAATCCCAGAGCGTTCACGTCCAAGGTCTGGTGGAAGCGGCTGATCATTCTGGCGGCAGGCTCGTTTATGAACTTCCTGACGGGTCTTGTCGTGCTGGCGCTCATCTATTCCTGCGTCTCGGGCTTCTCAACGGCCAAAATCTCCGGCTTCTTTGACGGCTGCCCGCTGGAATCTTCTCAGGGACTTCAGGTCGGCGACGAGCTTTATAAGATCGACGGACGGCGCGTGTATATCTACTCCGACGTCGGCACGCTTCTGGCCCGGAATAAGACGGGGAAATTCGATCTTGTCGTCAAGCGGGACGGGGAACTCATCAAGCTGGACGACTTTGAAATGAAGCAGCAGCTCTATGAAGTCGACGGCGAGCAGCAGTATAAATACGGCCTGTACTTTGGCTATGAGGAAAAGACCGTCGGGACGGTGCTCAAAAACACGTGGTACACGGCGCTGGATTTTGCGCGGCTCGTGTGGATGAGCCTCGGCGATCTGGTGTCGGGTCTTGTGTCGGTCAACGATATGTCCGG
>ENA-OROX01002454-OROX01002454.1-human-gut-metagenome-genome-assembly--contig:-NODE-2454-length-12719-cov-4.222205_pt1 | contig 12719 bp, 9 predicted proteins | sample MGYA00242133_ERZ509058 | MGnify/ENA primary metagenome ERZ509058 (study PRJEB26280, sample SAMEA2338751) | human gut metagenome | biome: human gut; feature: human-associated habitat; material: faeces...
GGCAAGCGCACGCGCGATACCGATTCGCTGGCGCTGTCCGCCGGAAAACTCGTGCACGAAACGGTTCGCATGCTCGCGGTTCAGTCCGACCAGCTCCAGATATTTGTAGATCATCTCCTGGCGCTCTTTCTTATTCTTTGCCAGATGGTGAATGTCGATGCCCTCGCCGATGATGTCGGCAACGGTCATACGTGGGTCGAGCGATCCATACGGATCCTGGAAGACCATCTGCACCTGTTTTTTGAAGGCAAACCGCTCTTTTCCGTTTAATGCATGGACATCGGTTCCCTTGTAGAGCACCTGTCCGTCGGTCTTGTCATACAGGCCGATGCAGGTACGGCCGCACGTCGTCTTTCCACATCCGGACTCGCCAACCATTCCAAGTGTCTCACCTTTGTAGATATCGAAGGAGACATCATCCACGGCCTTTAAGGTCGCATGGTTTCCGACCTGAAAATATTTTTTCAGATGGGAAACGGAAAAAAGCACTTCTTTTTCGTTATTTTCCATTACAGTTCTCCTCCTTCCAGATTTGGCATTTCTACTTTTGGTGCCATCGGGTGATGGAGCCAGCAGGCAGCCTTATGCTCGCCGCCGAATTCCGTTACCTCCGGCATCTCTTCCTTACAGATCGGCATACAGTAGCTGCACCGCGTGCAGAACGGACATCCGACCGGCGGGTTTAAAAGATCCGGCGGAGTTCCCGGAATTGTCGCGAGTTCCTGCTTGTTTTTCAGATCCAGACGCGGTACGGAACGGATCAGCGCCCAGGTATACGGGTGACGCGGACGATAGAAAATGTCCTCACACGTTCCGCTCTCCACGATGATGCCGGAATACATGACAGCAATCTTCTGTGCGATATTTGCCACAACACCGAGATCATGTGTGATCATGATGACGGATGTCTGATTTTTCTTCTGCAGATTCTTGATAATATCGAGAATCTGTCCCTGAATTGTCACATCGAGCGCGGTCGTCGGCTCGTCACAGATCAGAATTTTCGGATCACAGGCAAATGCAATCGCGATCATAACACGCTGACGCATACCGCCGGAAAATTCGTGCGGATACTGTCTGACACGTTTTTCCGGCTCCGGGATGCCGACCATGCGCAGCATCTCGACAGCCTCCTTTGCCGCTTCCTGTTTTGTCATGTTTTTGTGGCCCATCAGATTTTCCATAATCTGTTTTCCGACACGCATCGTCGGATTTAAGGAAGCCAGCGCATCCTGGAAAATGATTGCACACTCGCCGCCTTTGTAATGCTGCCACTGTTTTTTGTTGTATTTCAGAATATTCTCTCCATGATAGAGAATTTCACTGTTCTCTTTAATCTCACCCTGCGGGGCCTTGATGAGGCCCATGATGGATTTCGCCGTTACAGATTTTCCGCAGCCGGATTCTCCCACAATTGCGAGCGCCTGACCTTTCTCGAGAGAAAACTGTACACCGCGGACTGCCTTTACTTCACCGGCATAGGTGTGATAAGAGACTCTTAAGTTTTTTACTTCCAGAATCGGATTGTTTTGTTCGTTCATATCGTTATCTCCCACTTATTACTGGCGAAGTCTCGGATCAAGGGCATCGCGAAGGCCGTCTCCCAGAAGGTTGAATGCCATAACGATGATACAGAGCACGAGACATGGGAACAGAAGCTGTGACGGATAGAAATCCATGTTCTGCTGTCCCATTGAAATCAGGACACCAAGGCTGATCGATGGTGCCTTGAGGCCGATGCCGAGGAAGCTAAGACCTGCCTCCGTAAAAATAAACATCGGGATTGCCGTCGCCGTATCCAGAATCAGGATACCCAGCATATTCGGTACATAGTGTTTTAAGATGATGCGGAGCGGTTTTGCACCGAGCACCTCCGCCGCGTAAACGTATTCCGTCTCACGGAGCTGTTTGATCATACCGCGCACCTGACGTGCCGTGTTACACCATGCGGTGACACTAAGCGCGACCAGAAGTGCAAACAGGTTATTTCCAAGAATCATCATGATCAGAATCGTAAGAAGCAGAGACGGAATCGAGTTGATAACCTCGATGATCCGCATCAGAACCTCATCGACCCAGCCGCCGAAATGTGCCATCAGCGCGCCATATACCGTTCCGATGATGAGTTTGATTGCCGTTGCAACGATCGCGATGATCAGTGATGCCCGCGCGCCGACCCAGACTCTTGAGAAGAGGTCACGTCCCAGGTTGTCGGTTCCAAACCAGTATTTTGACGATACGCCCTGGTTTTTCTCGGCGATATTCATGGATACATAATCATATCCTTTGATATGCGGTCCGATGATGACCATGACAAGCAGAATGCCGAGCACAACAAGAGATCCCATTGCGATCGGATTTTTGCGGAGCCGTCTCCAGGCGTCCTGCCAGTAGGAAATGGTCGGGCGGTCAATCCGGTTCGCATCTTCCTCGGTGTATCCTATTACTTTAAATTTTTCCGGTGTTAATGCTGCCATAATATCCTCCTTATCTGCTCTTTCCTGTCAGACTGATTCTCGGGTCAACGACCACGTACAGCAGGTCCGTGATAAAGAGAACACCGATGTAAAGTGCTGCGATAATAACCGTCTCTCCCATGATAATGGAAAGATCCTGGTTATTGACCGCCGTCACATAATACTGTCCGATTCCCGGGATGGAAAAGATGCTCTCGATGAAGAAGGAGCCTGTGATACACATGGCAACCGACATCGGAAGCTGTGTGATAACCGGGATAAACGAGTTCCGAAGGATATGGCGGCGGATAATCTGTCCGCGGCTTAAGCCCTTCGATTCAGCAGTCAGCACGTAATCCTGATTGATCACATCGAGCATCGAGGTTTTCAGCAGACGCGCATACGTTGCGATATAAGAAAAGCATCCTGTCAGGGTCGGAAGAATCGTGTATTCCCATCCTCCGAACCACAGATCCTTTCCCGCAGGCCAGCCGATCGTCGGCAGAACCTTCAGGTTGCCTGCGAAAATTTTCTGAAGCATCAGACCAAAGATCAGGTTCGGAATGGAAATCAAGAGGACCGACAGGGCGATCACCATATAGTCCCAGAAGCTTCCCCTCCTCATTGCCGCAAGAATTCCAAGCAGCAGACCGATCGTGATACCGACCAGCACCTGCTGGATACCAAGGCGGGCGGATACCGGAAGACGGTCATGAATCAGCTTCTGTACCGTCTGTCCCGCATAGACAACAGATTCTCCGAACTCTCCCTTGCAGATTCCCTTCATTGTGATCACATAGCGCTCCATCATCGGCTTGTCGAGGCCGTAGCGCTTATAGAGGTTTTCCTTTACGGTCGGCGAGAGCTTGCTCGCACGCTCCGTCAGCGGATCTCCCGGAACCGCTTCCAGAAGGAAAAACGTGGCCGTTGCAATCAGAAACAGTGTGATCAGCATTTCTGCAAAACGGCGCAGTAAATATTTTGGCATAAAAATCCTCTCCCTGTCCGGTCTTTTCCGACCGGAATTTTATTATGATAGCGAAAGAAGAGCCTATTGTTTCATAAGCCCTTCTTCCCTCATTTCTTCTGTTTTGCTGCTTTTTTTATTTCTCTACAGTTGCTCTGTAAAGCTCCTGGCTTGCGCCGAAGGAGGATGTGTAGAAATCTTTTACCCAGTTCTGATAATAGTAATGTTTATCAGAGTAGTACAGCGGTGCAACACCACAATCCTGTGCAACCAGCAGATCTTCCAGCTTCTGGTAAATCTCAAGGCGTTTTGCGTTGTCGTTCTCTCCGGTCAGAGAATCGATCAGGCTGTCGTACTCGCTGTTGCTATAGAGGCCGTAGGAATCATAAACGCCTGTCTTCATGACGTTCAGGAAATCCAGCGGATCGTTGTAATCGCTGAACCATCCGCCTACAAAGATATCGTAGTTCTTGTTATCGCGCTCGTTTGCAAACATCTGGTAATCGCCAACGGTGTTCAGCTCTACCTTTACGCCCAGATTCTGAGAAATGGACTGCTGCAGGTACTCTCTCTCGAGCTGATTCTCGGTAGCAGAACCCTGGGACAGCAATGTAATGGTGATGTCTTCCGGTTTGTCGGTGATACCAAGCTCATCAAGGCCTTTCTGGAACAGTGCTTTTAACTTGTCTGCATCTCCTGCATACTGCTCATATTCCTCTTTCATGGTCTCCGACGCCTGCTTGCGGTAGGAAGTTCCGTCGAGCGTGATCGCCGGGGAAACGAAGCCGTAAGCTGCGGTGTATCTTCCGTAAACAGCTGATACCATCTCCTCACGGTTGATGGAGTAGGAAATTGCCTTGCGGATGTTTACGTTTTTCATCAGACCGGATTTTCCGCCCTCAGACTGCTCGTAGCACAGAACCATAGTTCCCGGGTACTCGGTGGTCATGGTCTGCATATTGCCTGCTTCTACTTCTTTGTCATATTTTGCAATGTAATCGCCTGCTGCATCGAAAACGTCCAGCTGTCCGTTATCGAACATGGTTGCTGCTGTTGCGTTCTCTGCTACACAGTACCAGTTTACCTGATTCAGTTTTACGTTGTCCTTATCCCAGTACTGGTCATTTTTCACCCATGTCATGGAGTTATCTTCTACCAGGTTGGTCATGGCAAACGGTCCGTTGTAGACACATTTTGTCCAGTCTTTTCCCCACTGGTCTCCGGCTGCCTCTGCGACATCCTGACGGGTCGGGTAAAGCGGAGTTGCTACCAGCTTGGACTGGAAGGTCGGATCCGCTACCTTTAAGGTAACCTCGAAGGTGTAATCGTCCACTGCCTTGATTCCGATCTCATCGGCAGAGCCCTGTCCGTTATAATACTCCTCTGCTCCTACTACGTTGAACAGGTAGAAAGAATAGGAATAGCCGTATTCCGGATTTAACAGACGTTTCCAGCCGTACTCATAATCTGCTGCGGTAACCGGCTGTCCGTCGGACCATTTGGCATCCTTTCTCAGATGGAAAGTGTAAACCAGTCCGTCATCGGATACGTCCATGGATTCTGCACCGGCATACTCGAAACGGTCTCCGTTTTCATCTGCCACGTCACGCATCAGTCCTTCGTAGCACTCTCCCATCATCCAGCGCCATCCCATATCCTGCACATCGAAATTGTTTCCAAAGGCTACTGCACGAAGATTGATCTGTCCGTCCACTTCGCCTGCAGTCTCCGGTGCTGCTGAATCCGCTGCTGCTGTATCTGCTGCTCCAGTACTGGTTGATGCCGCCGTGGCATTGTCAGCAGTTGCTACCTGTGTCCCTCCGCTGCTTCCGCATCCGGCCAGAAGACCGGCTGCCATGCATCCTGCCAGAAGCAGAGAAACGACTTTGTTTCTTTTTCTCATTGATGTTCCTCCTTTTTTCCGCAGACCTTCCCCGGCAGATCCGGCTGTGTCTGCACACGGGCTATTGTATTTCATATAATTATCCTGAATTTTTTCTCTTATTCGGACAATAACACAAAATAATACCTTGTTTTTTCACTTTTTTCATGCGATTTTAGCCCAACTTTTATCAGAATATCGGGAAATATCTGTTTTGTCAATCCTTTTCCCGTAAATTTTGCGTTTTCTGTTTTTTGTGTCACGGTTACGCAAAAAAGAAAGAGACCGCCGTTACATACAGCAGTCTCTTTTCCTTTTTCCCTTGCTTTTCTCTTTTATTCCGCTTTTGCATCCATCTGCCGCAGGCTGTGGATCAGCTCCTCACAGATCTCCAGCTCGCTCTTTCCGTCCGTCTCGATGATAATGTCGGCTGCGGCCTCGTATTTTTCACGGCGCTTGCTCATCAGATCTGCGATAAACGGAACGGTTTTGTTGTTCTCAATCAGCGGTCTGTCGTGGCTGTCTTTGACACGGTCTAAAATCGTCTCCGGCTTTGCAGTCAGAAGAACAACGCGGCCGTTCTTTTTCATCTCTACAACGTTGCACTCACGCATCGGAGTTCCGCCGCCGCACGAAATGACAACGTTTGTTCTCGACTGCATTTCGATCAGAAGATTCGTCTCGCAGTCACGGAAATACTGTTCGCCGTAAGTCTCGAAAATATCGGAGATGCTCATACCGGCACGCTCTGCGATGATCTGATCCATCTCGATGATATCCATGGCAAACACGGTTTTGAGATAATCGGAAATGGTGCTCTTTCCGGCTCCCATGAAGCCAATCAGTACAATATTATAATTGAACAGCTTTCTTGCCTGAATCTTTTTACTGTTTCTTGTGATGCTCTCGAAAACATCCGCCACTTCGTTTTTATGGCGTTTTTCCTGCATCCGGCGTTCCAGCCATTCCTTCTGTTTTGCTTCCTGCTCCGGCTGGAGAATCGGCACGTTATTTGCTTCTTTATATACCATAATGTCCTCGACAATACGGTTTCTCATCAGCAGTGCATCCAGAATAATCTCATCGCACTGTCCAAGGCTCTCTCGTAATACTTCCAACTGATTCATGATATTTATCCTTTCCAGACTTGTGTGTACTTGTTCGCACAGCCCTCTTCCGGTATTTTTGTCGTATTTTTTGACATTTTCTGTTATTATAGCAGTTGTCCTCCGGAATCACAACAAAAATTTGCACAAAAGTGCGAAAAGCCCATGGAATCTTTTCAGAAATCCATGGGTTTTGGTATATTTTTATTTAAGATCGTCTTTCGAATCCGCATGATACCTGTTCTCCCGGGCATCTTCTGTGGATAACTTTTCATCAGAGTTCAGAAAACTCAGCTCTGCCCCCCCCCGATTTCAGATTCTTTTTCAGCTTTTCAATCTGAATCGAAGTCTGTTTTTCTTCGGATATGGTGTTCAGCTCCTCGCAGATGGCATCTTTGATATCGAGCAGACACTCGAGCATCAGCGGGCTGAAGGTACCGCACTCGCCGTTCAGGATCATCTCGATGGCTTTCTCGTGCGTGTATGCCGATTTGTAGACACGCTCGCTTGTCAGCGCATCGTAAACATCGGCAATCGATACAACCTGGGCTGCAATCGGGATCTCCTCACCTTTTAAGCCGTCCGGGTAACCCTTTCCGTCGTACCGCTCATGATGCCAGCGACAGATCTGGTACGCAATCTGTACCAGCTTCTCGTCCTGATACAGTTCCAGGCTCTTCAGCATGGACGCTCCGATCAGGGTATGTTTCTTCATCTCCTCGAACTCTTCTTTCGTCAGCCTTCCCGGCTTATTTAAAATGTTCTCGTCAATGCCCATCTTTCCGATATCGTGCAGCGCGGATGCCGTTGTGATCATCAGCTGATCGGACCAGCTTAAGTGGTAGCGGTCTGTCTTCTGTACCAGACGCTCGAGGAGCATACTGGTCAGAACGTTGATGTGGTGGACATGAAGTCCGCTCTCGCCATTCCGGAATTCCATGATATGGCTCAGGATACTGATCATCATCTGATTGTTTTTCTCTTTTTCGTAAATCTGCTCGGTGACGAGCGTCACGAGACGGCGCTGTTTTGCATATAATTTGATCGTATTGAAGACACGCTGGTAAACAACTTTTGCATCAAACGGACGACTGATATAATCGGATACGCCCTGCTCATACGCACGGCGCACAAATGCGGTGGAATCCTCGCTCGATATCATGATGACCGGAACCTCTTCGATCCAGTGGTTGCGGTTCATGTAGTCAAGCACTCCGAAACCGTCCATGCCCGGCATGACGATATCCAGAAGGATCAGCGCAAGGCCTGTTCCGTATTCTTCCAGCAGACGCAGGCACTCTTCGCCGGTGGAAGCCTCGATGATATCGTATTCATCCTGCAGAATCTCCGAGAGGATGATACGGTTCATCTCGGAATCATCCACGATCAGGATGCGCTGTTTTTCTCTGCGGTTTTCCTGACGGACAACATCGTCCTGACAACCCAGGATCTGGTCTTTCTCGGTGACAACCATGTTTTTCCGTTGTTTCGCAAGATACATCAGCTGGTCGGCACGCATCGCAGCTTCGCCGATCGTCTCATCTCTTGTCAGAACACCTCCTACGCTGACGGAAAGACGCATCTTCGAGTAGCCCGGCACCTGTGCCTCATGGATCTGTGACTGAATCTGTTTTAATTTCTGTACAAAGTTTTCCTCATCCATCTCCGGCAGAACCAGCAGAAATTCGTCTCCTCCTAAGCGGATCAGACGGTCGGTACGTCGGGTGCAGCGGTTGACGGTCTTTACAATGGTGTCAAGCGCCATATCTCCGGCATTGTGGCCGTATGTATCGTTGTATAATTTGAAATCATCGAGATCGATCATGGCTACGCCGCAGCAAAAGCTGGCGTCCCGGATCTGGTCTTCGAAGTAGCGGCGGTTGAATACTCCGGTCAGCGCGTCACGATACAGCTCTTCGCTGTAGCTGTTCAGCTTGCTTACCAGATTCTGGCATCCTTCGGAGTCCATCAGTGTTTCATCGTCGAGACGGTTGATCATCTCGATCACGCATGGTTCTCCTTCGATCTCCACGTATCTTGCAATGACCTGATACACATTCGACGCAATGCATTCCAGTTTTGATTTCTGCGATTTCTCCCGCAGGGCTTTTTCGGAAATACAGTTAAGGCACGGCATCGCTTTGTTCCATACTGTGTAGCATTCACACAGCTTGCCATTCTCTTCATCGATAATAAAATCTCCGATCTCATCCGGACGGAGAACCCGCACATACATGAAAACATTCTTCAGATGTTCCACCAGACGGTCTGCCTGTTCCTGTGTCATCTGAACATCCTTAGAAGGCTCTTTCTTATTTATTTTTTCACATTCCGGCAATTCGGTCTGATTCATCTGTTTCCCTCTCTTCTCCCCGGTACACACAAAACTTCATTACCCCTTTGTGTGCTTCCGCGTTTTGCTACATTTTCCCATTTTAATTACAGTTATACATAATAGTGTAACGATTGTTTCCCGTTTCGTCAAGAAAAAAGTGTACAAAAACCGTCCTGTAATGGAAATTTATTCCAAAAAAACCGACCGGTTTTACGCGGTCGGTTTTTTCTTCTTACTTAACTATTTTCGTTTAAATACCGGGATCGAATCGATCGGTGCATCGGCGTGGATCGTCTGGCCGCCTTCATAGACTTTTCCGTCCCTTGTACGTTCTCGGATGCCTCGTCGTACAGTTTTTTTGATGTAATCATGCATCTCGATACGGATATCATAATATTTCTTCATGATGCGGTAATTTTCCTCACCGTAGCTCCATAGCTCATTTGGCTGTCCGGTATGAAGGTAGCCGCCGCCCCAGTCGCGTGTATCAAGCGGTGGAATGTTATAAGGACCGCGGTCACCGTGCATACGAAGAACTGCGGAGTAAACAGCAAACTCATACCAGCGAATTAAAAGCTGCTGGAAATCTGGATCATTTACATCATCAGTCATGAAGCCGCCGACATCTGTTGTCCACCACGGGATTCCGGCAAGACCCATATTTAAGCCTGCCTGAAGCTGGTCATAGAATGCCTCAAAGGTACTAGGAACATCGCCAGACCATACAACATTGCCGTATTTTTGGCTGCCGGCCCATGCACAGCGAAGTAAATTAACAACATTGCCGTCGCCAAGATCCTTCATGTTGTCATAGAAAACGCGGCTGTACAGCTGCGGATAAATATTAGAGCAGGAGAGAGCAGGACCTGCAATGTATCGGTAATGGTCGAAATCGTATACACCGTAATCAGGCTCGGAGTTGTCAAGCCAGAATGCGTCAATGCCAAAATCATAATAATTTTTCTTGCAGATTTCCCATACATATTTTCTTGTTTCAGGATTAAATACATCAATCTCAACACAGTCACCCTGATAGTCGTAAGTTTGTGCTGCACCTCGCTCAGTCCGGATCAAAAGGCCGCGATCCATCATTGGCTGGAAGTTTTCGCTCTTTCTGTCAACTGATGGCCATACAGAAACTATTACCTTAATGCCCATGGAGTGGAGTTCATCTACCATTGCCTTAGGATCAGGCCAGTAGGTGGTATCAAATTTCCAGTCACCCTGAACAGTCCAGTGGAAGAAGTCGATTACGATCTGGTCAATATGGATGCCTTCCTTCTGGTACTGACGTGCAACGCTAAGAACTTCATCCTGTGTGCGGTAACGAAGCTTGCACTGCCAAAGTCCCATACGGTCCTCAGGAAACATCGGTGCGCGTCCTGTCACGGCTGTATAATTTTCCAAAATCTGCTTTGGTCCGTCAGCAACTGTAAGCCAATAATCCATCTGCTTGGTGGAACGTGCAGTCCATTCAGTATAGTTCTTTCCGAATGTAACCTGTCCGACAGCAGGATTATTCCACAGCATACCATAGCCAAGATTTGATACTGCGAAAGGAACGCTTATCTGGGAATTTCTCTGAGCAAGCTCAAGCACGCATCCCTTTAGATCCATATATGGCTGCTGATATTGTCCCATACCGAAGATCTTCTCACCGTCATTGCTGTCAAATTTCAGATTCAGACTGAATTCGCTTCCGCCAATGATGCCCTTCCACTCGCGGTTTACAGTTTTTAAGCAGCGGCTTTCGCGGCTTAATGTGCCATCGTAGCTGCGATAATACTCGCGTAAAAACTGTCTGCCGTCACGGTAAAATGTGATAACACCTGCAAAGTTAACAACTGCGCATATGCGTCCATTTGTGATAGAGGCAGACTCACGCTTATCAATAGTGCCGTCACCAACCCAGTGGTCAACTTCGTGACACTCAACCTCAGCATGTGAGCTCTCTGGTGTTTCTGTAAGTGCCCAATCTTGATTTGATAATTCTGGAAGCATGGTTGCACGAACACGAAGAGAATTTTTGCCCCACGGCTCAATACGAAGCATTTCGCCGCCGTTTCTGGCTATTAGAACGCCATTTGCTGTTTCAAATTGCATAAAAAACCTCCTTATAAATAGTGCGATAAGTATCGCAAATTTCTTCTGATTGTATTATACTAACAAAAGAAAGAAAATACTTGACCATTTTTCACAGATTCTGACACAAAATTGATTTTACATTTCACACGTTGTGTGAGATTTTGCGAATGAGCGTCTTGTGAACTGCAACAAAGGAGGAGAAACATATGAACCAACTAGAATTTGCTCGTATTCATGAAATGCAGTTTCACGGAGATATTCGATTTCATCTGCGTCTTCATGAAATGACAAAGGAACCTCTCTGGCCAGAGCCAGTACCGCCGCATTGGCATGAAGAGTATGAATTTCTGGTGATTACAAGAGGTACTGGAACGGCTTGTCTTAATACAAGAACAATGCATATTGAGCCTGGGGATATTTTATTTATTAATGCTGGGATTGTACACTCCTTTAGGGGAGATGAAAAAAATCCACTGGCTTTTTATGCGCTTGATTTTGGAAGAGAGCTTATAAGCAGCTATGGCAATGATGATATTCAGCAAAAATATATCAGCCGTCAGGCAAATGGTGAGCTTATTTTCAGAGACCATTTCAAAAAGGATGATGCTATGTGGCCGCATATCGAAGAACCGCTTGAAGAAATACGTGCTCTTTGCAGCCAGAAAATGGCAAAAAATGAGCTGCTGATTAAATCAAATCTGCTTCGCATATGGCATTATCTGTGCTTGGATGCAGAAGCAACGTCATTTACTCTAAAGAAAAAGGATGATGAACGAGTGCGTATGATCAAGCAGATTCTGCAGTATATACAGGAAAATTATGCAAGGAATTTAACTTTGTGTGGCCTTGCAGCATATTTCCATATGAGTGAGGGACAGTTTTGTCGTTTCTTTAAATCACAGATAGGAATGACTGCAATTGAGTATTTAAATTATTACCGTATCGGCGTGGCTTGTGACATGTTAAAGGATGGCATTTTGTCAATCAGTGAGATTGCGACAGAATGCGGCTACAATAACATTAGCTACTTCAACAGGACATTTAGGAGGTACATGCACTGTACACCAGGAGAGTATCAGAAACGGTAATTGAGACTAATATTTTGGAAATAAGTATTGAGAGGAAGAAAAAAATGAAAAACATAAAAAGTAAATTTAAAGCATTACTTGATTGTTTGGGAAAAGTCCGTTTTTTGACTATGTATTACTGGATTTTAGCGATTACGATTCTTTTATTTGTGGGATCGTTGTCAGTAACAAATGCAATTGCCAAGAAGGGTGTAAAGAGAGAATATCAGGAGTATAATGAATCACTGTTTAAGCAGGCACAGGCAGAGAAGGTGCTGGCCAATTCCTATCTGGATAAATAAGGGGAGAAGAGAATGAACACTCGCATTTTTGTCAAGAAAAAAGAAGCGTACCGCGTAGAGGCAGACTCATTGGGCCATGAGCTGAAGACCAGCCTGAATCTGAACGGGCTCAGCGGCGTGACCCTTTACAATACGTATGATGTCTTCAACGCGGATGAGCGCGACATCGACTTGCTGCGGCGCAAAGTGCTCTCAGAGATCGTGACCGATGAAGTGTATGACGAGCTCGATCTGACAGGCAAGACTTATGTCGCTTATGAATGCCTGCCGGGACAGTATGATCAGCGGGCCGATAGCGCCCAGCAGTGTCTGATGCTGCTCAACAACAAGAGTGATGTCGTGATCAAGAGCGGACACATCGTCATCCTGGAAGGGGAAGTCAGCGATGCGCAGCTGGAGGCGGTCAAGCATTACCTGATCAACCCGGTGGAGATGCGCGAGAAAGACCTCAGCGTGCTCATCAATGAAGAAGATGTGGAGATCGAGCCAGTGCCCATTATCGAGGGCTTCATCGGCTTT
>ENA-OROX01002464-OROX01002464.1-human-gut-metagenome-genome-assembly--contig:-NODE-2464-length-12674-cov-3.562723_pt1 | contig 12674 bp, 10 predicted proteins | sample MGYA00242133_ERZ509058 | MGnify/ENA primary metagenome ERZ509058 (study PRJEB26280, sample SAMEA2338751) | human gut metagenome | biome: human gut; feature: human-associated habitat; material: faeces...
GAATTTTGGCTACGTTACTGTGAACGGAGTGAACAGTAACGAACATATCCATAAAATTTTATAAAACTACGAAAATCAGTTGACAATAGAGTAAGTTTATACTAACCTAAAGTTAGCGAAGTATAACAATATTGTAAAACAGCAGCGTTATTATATTAAAGAATTAAAGAAATTTGCTCCACAGGAAGTGGATATGAGGGAGGAATGAAAAAATGTTTCTGCAGATACAGGGAATTCAGAAGTCTTTTGGTGCAGGGGACAGCCGGGTGGATGTGCTGAAAGGGCTGGATCTTGACATTGAGAGAGGAGAGTTTTGTGTGCTTCTGGGGCCGTCTGGTTCCGGTAAGTCTACGCTTCTGAATATTATCGGTGGGATTGACAGTGCAGACGAGGGAAATCTGGTCATAGACGGGGAGCGTCTGGCAGATATGTCGGAGAAGAATCTGTCTTTGTACAGGCGTAAGCATCTGGGATATATTTTTCAGATGTATAATCTGATCCCCAATCTTACAGTGCGGGAGAATATAGAGGTGGGAGCCTATCTCAGTGATAAGCCTCTGGATGTAGATGAACTGCTCCATACGCTGGGAATCTATGAGCACCAGAGAAAGCTTCCCAATCAGCTTTCCGGCGGTCAGCAGCAAAGGACTGCCATTGGCAGAGCCATTGTAAAGAATCCGGATATTCTTCTTTGCGATGAGCCTACAGGAGCCCTGGATTATAATACCTCCAAGGAAATCCTGAAGCTGATCGAGACGGTAAACCAGAAATACGGCAACACCATCGTCATGGTAACGCATAACGATGCCATCAAAGATATGGCTGACCGGGTGGTGAAGCTTCGCGATGGGATGATCCGCAAAAATTACCTCAATGAGCATAAGATCCCGGCAGCAGAGCTTGACTGGTAAGGAGGCATATGATGAAAAATCCTTTACGCAAACGTCTGCCCAGAGAACTGAAGGGAGAACTGGGCAAGTATCTGGTTGTATTTATCCTGATGGTTGCATCCATTGGATTTGTGTCAGGCTTTCTGGTTGCAGATAACAGTATGCTTATTGCTTACAATGAAGGTTTTGAGAAGTACAACATAGAAGACGGAAACTTTCGCACAGCAGAGCAAGTCCACAAAACCCAGAGAGAAGAAATAGAGGCGCTGGGTGTGAAGCTGTATGATAATTATTATGTGGAGGAACCTCTGGATAATGGAAGCACCATGCGTTTTTTTAAAAACAGGCAGCAGGTGGACAAGGTCTGCCTGATGAAGGGAGAGCTGCCTGCCGGGACAGGAGAGATTGCCATTGACAGAATGTATGCAGACAACAACAATCTGTCTGTGGGAGATACGCTCCGGAGCGGAAAAAGAACCTGGAAGATTACCGGCCTGGTGGCACTTTCCGACTACAGCTGCCTGTTTCAGAATAACAACGATTCCATGTTTGATGCTGTGAAATTTGGGGTTTCTGTTGTGACTGAGGAGGAGTTTGATTCTTTGGATCAGGAAAAACTGCAGTACAATTATTCCTGGATCTATGACGAAAAACCGAAGACAGAAAAGGAAGAGAAAGAAGTTTCCGAGGATCTGATGGAGGATATGGGAAAGATTGTCACACTGGAGGCTTTTGTACCCCGGTATCTGAATCAGGCCATTACTTTTACAGGGGATGATATGGGTGGAGACAAGGCCATGATGATCATGCTTCTTTATATTATTATGGTGATCATGGCCTTTGTATTCGGAATTACCATCAGCAATACGATACGGAAAGAAGCCGGTGTTATCGGTACCTTACGTGCGTCCGGATATACCAGACAGGAACTGATTCTTCACTATATGACACTTCCGGTGCTGGTTACTTTTGTGGGTGCACTGATCGGAAATATCCTTGGATACACTGTATTAAAGGATGTATGTGCAGATATGTATTATGGAAGCTATAGTCTTCCGACTTATGTGACCGTATGGAATGGGGAGGCATTTGGGCTTACAACTCTGGTTCCGGTAGTTATTATGCTGGTGGTAAATTACGGAGTGCTCAGACATAAGCTGAAGCTGTCACCGTTAAAATTCCTGCGCAGGGATCTGTCGGGAAGAAAGCAGAAGAGGGCAATTTATCTGAGTCCGAAGATGAAAATCTTTTCCAGATTCCGGCTTCGGGGGATTTTTCAGAATATGAGTAATTATATGGTTCTGTTTATCGGGATCCTGTTTGCAAATCTGCTGCTGATGTTCGGATTGCTGCTTCCTTCGGCACTGTCCCATTACCAGGTGGAAATCCAGAACAATATGCTGGCAAAATACCAGTATATGCTTCAGGTTCCGGTCAGCGCAGTAGGTGGAAATAAATTTGACGGTCTGATCTCTCTGCTGGAGTTTTATATGGATTCCAGAACAGACAATGAAGATGCAGAGGAATTTTCTGCTTATTCCCTGAATACACTGCCAGGAAAATATAAGAGTGAGGAAGTACTGCTTTACGGGATTGAACCGGACAGCAGGTATGTAACGATAGATTTTAATAATACAAAAGATAAAAAAGATGAAGCGGGGAATAAAGAAAAAGCAGATAACAAGAATACGGCAAATGCAGAAAAAGAAAGCGCAGCAGTTTATATTTCGAGCGCATATGCGGATAAATTCCTGCTTCATGTGGGGGATACCATCACTCTGAAAGAAAAATACGAAAAAGAGAAATATTCGTTTAAAATAGCAGGAGTTTATGATTATACGGCTGCCTTGTGTGTGTTTATGCCCCGCAGTGAACTGAATGATATTTTTGATCTGGGAGAGGATTATTACAGTGGGTATTTCTCAGATACAGAGCTTACAGATATCAAGAGCCAGTATATAGGATCTGTAGTTGACCTTGATGCACTGACAAAGATCTCCAGACAGCTGGATGTATCCATGGGAAGTATGATGGGTATGGTAAACGGATTTGCCATTATGATCTATATGGTACTGATCTATCTTCTTTCCAAGATCATTATCGAAAAAAATGCCCAGTCTATTTCAATGGTAAAAATCCTGGGCTATACAAATGGCGAGATCAGCAAGCTATATATTATGTCCACGTCTTTGGTGGTGGTGTTCTGTCTGCTTTTGAGTCTGCCGTTGGAAACAGTAATCATGAAAGTTCTGTTTCGGGAGATGATGCTGTCCAGTATTTCCGGATGGATCACGCTCTGGATCGACCCGATGATCTATGTGCAGATGTTTGCAGCAGGAATCATTACATACGGAATCGTTGCTTTGCTGGAATTTCGGAGAGTGAAGAAGGTTCCTATGGATGAAGCCTTAAAAAATGTCGAGTAGGACAAAATTTGATAAAAATTTGACATTGTCTGGAATTTGTGGTACGGTTACACAGGAAACTGTTAGAGCGACACGCTCTAGACCAATCAGTTGGAATAGGAGATTATTATGAGAAAAAGAACAACTTCAAGAGCAAAGGAAACTATTAAAGAAGCAACAACAAAGGCTACAGAAGCAGTCAAAGAGACAGTTGAGAAAACAACTGTAAAGGCTTCAGAAGTAATTGAAGAAGCAAAAGACGCTGCAGCTGATATTGCGAAGGCTCCGGTTGTAGAAGAAGCAAAAGAAACTGTAAAGAAAGCAGTAAAAGAAGTGGCTAAAAATATCGACATCAAAAAATTCGCAGAAACAACTATCGAATTACCTGGTTTTGCAGTTACAATGAGCTCCATCGAGGAAGCAATCAAAAAAGACATCAAAGACAAAGGCATCGAAGGAAAAGAAATCAGCGTTTATGTAAATGTTGAGCAGAAAGCCGCTTACTACACAGTAGACGGACAGGGCTCTGACGATTACAGAATCGACCTGAATACATTATAATCTGTAAGCGTTTTTTATAAACCGAAAATGGATGTCTGCAGGGATCTGGAAAGAAAATCTGCAGACATAAAAACAGCAGGATTGTTCATAGAATGAACAGACCTGCTGTTTTGCTTATTTATTATAGAACCACACTGCGGCGGATATGGATGATATCTCAGGAAGCTTTCTGCTCAAACAGATCATCCCTTGTAATATTCTGTGCCCATTTCCCTTGGCGGTAATGATGGAATACCCATGGCCATTTCACAAACTCATCTGTACAGAGCAGGAAGTAGACCCACAATACCGGAAGCTTCAGGACAAAGGCCGCAAAAAATCCCAGAGGTACCGCATATACCCACATATCAATGGTATCGCAGATCAGTCCGAACTTCGTATCACCGCCTGCGCGGAATACCCCGGCGATCAGGGCTGTGTTTACCGCAGAACCCATAATATAATAGGTATTGATAAGCAGCATGTACTTCAAATAATGCATTGCCCCGTCACTTAAGGATGCAAATCTCAGGACCAGAGGCGTGATGGCAAATACGATCACACCGCCAATGGCACCGGCTATAATGGTCATCTTCAGCATTCTGGAAGCATACACCTTCGATTTCTCCAGATCCCCTTTTCCCATTACATTTCCAAGAAGAATCGTTCCCGCACTGGCAATTGCAAAGCAGAACACAGAACCGATATTGCGGACAACCGTAACCAGAGAGTTGGCTGCAACGGCATCTGTTCCGAGATGTCCCAGGATCACAGAGTACATGGAGAAAGCAACACTCCAGGAAATGTCATTTCCAAGAGCGGGAAGTGACAGCTGGACGAAGTCGCCAAACAGCACCTTACTGCGGATAAACATAAAGGTCAGGTTCAATTTAACATCTTTGCTCAGGAAAGAAACGATCACGCATGCTACCAGTTCGATCAGTCTGGAAGCAGCAGTTGCAATGGCAACACCTGTAGCCCCCAGCTTCGGTGCGCCGAAAAGCCCGAAGATAAAAGTGGCATTCAGGATAATATTCAATATAAAAGCCAGCATATTCAATGCCATACTGATCGTTACACGTCCGATACTGCGCAAAATCGCCAGATAAATCTCTGTAATTCCCCAGCAGAGATATGTAATTCCCATAATCCTAAGATAAGAAGAACCGATAGAGATCAGTTCCTGATCAGAAGTAAAAATCTTCATCATAAGCTGAGGAGCAGTAAATGCGATCAGTGCTACGATTCCCGAGATTATGATGGAAAAGCGGAGGGCAATTCCCTCGATCGCATGAATAGCCTGCATATTATTTTTTCCGAAATACTGCGCACACAGAAGAGATGCGCCTGTACCAAGTCCATAATATACCATAAACAGGATATTGGAGTAATTGGCAGCCAGAGACACTGCAGAAATCGCAGACTGTCCCACATAATTAAGCATAATTACATCTGCGGAGTTAACCGCTGCACTGAGCAGATTCTGGATAATGATCGGAATCGTCAGTTTAAGCATCTGCCGGTAAAAATTATCCTTACCGGCCGATAATGTGTTTATCATATTTACCCCCGTAATAAGTATTTGCCCGATCAGGCAGTTTTATTAGTCTGCTTTCAGCATAATCCTTCCGGCAGAAAAACGCTATCGGTATTTTGACTGATTTCTACGTTATTTTGACTTTTGAGTCCTTAAACAAATCATCTTTGCTTATAATATCTTGCACAAAAGAAGTCGGACTGATATAATTCGTATGTATTTTGAGAGGAATACATACTGTGACTGATAAAAAATATAATGGGAGAAGTTTATGGCGACATTACAGCAATTAGATATGAATATTTTACTGTGGATCCAAGAACATTTAAGGGTGGATGCCCTGACTCCGTTCTGGAGAGCAGTCACCTTCCTTGGAAACGGAGGATGGTTCTGGATCGTATTATGTGTGCTTCTGATCTGTTTCGGGAAAACACGCAAAACAGGAGTGACAGCGGCACTCTCGCTGCTGTCAGGGTTTCTGATCACAAATCTGCTGATAAAAAATGCAGTAGCCCGTCCAAGACCTTTTGATACTTATACACAGATCATTCCGCTGATCATCAGACCGAAAGACTATTCATTTCCATCCGGCCATACCTGCGCTTCCTTTGCCGTTGCACTGGTCTGTCTGCGGATGCTGCCCGGGAAATGGGGAATTTTGCCTGTTGTTCTGGCCGGAATGATTGCTTTTTCCAGACTCTATCTGGGCGTACATTATCCGGGGGATGTTCTGGCAGGATTTCTGGTGGCATTGCTCACAAGTACAGTGGCATGCAGGCTGATGCGGAGAACATTTTCACCTCAGAAAAGCTGACCGGTTCTGAAGAAAACTTCCGGGGGGAAATACAAAAAAGATATGCAAAAATCAGCAGAAAAATATTCGAATGTAAAGTGTAAAGGATAATCTTGTAATGAACAAAAATGAAATCTATATAAAGAGCGGAACCAATTACAAAGAAATGACAAAGGAACTGCTGGCACAGTGCGGCCTGGCGTCTGTAATTTCAGATAAAAAGATGCAGATTGGTATCAAGCCTAATCTTGTATCACCTTCCGAGGCTTCATGGGGAGCTACCACACATCCGGAAATTGTGGCGGGAATTATTGAGTATCTGCAGGAAAACGGATATGGAAATATTGCCATTCTGGAAGGCTCCTGGGTGGGAGATAAGACCACAGAAGCATACGAAGTGTGCGGATATCGTGAACTAACGGAAAAATATCAGGTGCCTTTTTGGGATATGCAGAAAGACAAGGGGATTAAAAGAGATTGCAGGGGGATGAAACTGAATGTCTGTGAACGTGCGGCAAATATTGATTTTCTGATCAATGTTCCGGTATTGAAAGGCCATTGTCAGACAAAGATCACATGTGCATTGAAAAATATGAAAGGATTGATCCCCAATACAGAGAAGCGTCATTTTCATGCGATGGGACTGCATGAACCGATTGCACATCTGAATGCGGGGCTCCATCAGGATTTTGTCGTGGTTGATAATATTTGCGGGGATCTGGATTTCGAGGATGGCGGAAATCCGGTAGTGATGAACCGTATCTGGGCGGGGACGGATCCGGTACTGATCGATTCTTATGTATGTCAGATCATGCATTATACAACGAAAGATGTACCGTATATTGAACTGGCAGAGAAGCTTGGGGTTGGAAGTACTGATCTGAAAAATTCCCGCATCATATACTGTGAGGAAAATGCCCGCAAAGAACTTCCGAAATCAAGAAAAGTGGTAGAACTGCAGGATGCAGTAGAAGAAGTAGAATCCTGCAGTGCCTGCTATGGTTATCTCATCCCGGCTCTGGAAATGCTTAAAAATGACGGCCTTTTCGAGAAACTGGACACGAAAATCTGCATCGGCCAGGGATACCGCGGAAAAACAGGAAAACTGGGTGTAGGTGCATGCACCTGTAAATTTGAACATAACGTAAAGGGATGTCCTCCAACAGAGAATCAGATTTATGATTTCCTGAAGCAGTATATTCTGGGAGAAAATAAATAATATGATATCAGGGGCCCAGGTTCAAAAAGTCGTTCGTGCCTGCATGATAAGACTTTTGAATCTGGAACCCTGTTTGATTTTACAATGCCATCTTTATCATCTGTATAATTTTATCCTGCTCAAATTTACTGCTGTCAAATGCCAGATGATACTGGGAAATATCTTTCCATTTCTTATCTGTAAAGTACTCATAATAAGTACGCCGTTCTTTATCCACTTTCTTAACCAGCTTCTGCGCACTTTTTTCTTCCCGTCCCGTACGCTCGATGACAGTCTGTACACGATACTCAAATGGTGCATGGATAAATACGCTCAGGCATTTATTGTCGAGGATGTGATTGGCGCATCGGCCAACGATCACACAATCTTCTTTCTCAGCAGCATCCAGAATAATCTTTCGCTGAAGATCAAAGAGCACATCATTCATGGGAACAAAGTGAAAATCGCTGTCCATTTGAAGTTCATGGTCAATGGGAAAACGCCACTGGCTGCCACGTTTCTCATCAACCTTGGCAAGCAGATCAAAAGGAATATTCTCTTTCTGAGCTGCAATATCGATCAGCTCTTTGTCATAAAAAGCAAATCCAAGCTCTTCTGCCAGAGCTTTACCGATCAGGCGGCCATTACTGCCGAGCATCCTGTTTATTGTAATCACGCGTTTACTCATAATCAAACCCTCCTTTATGACATCTCTGTTATTGAACGATATAGATTCAGGCGGATATTCGCAAATTGTACCTGTTATCTGCAATTAACAGTGATAAGTCTTTTATTTGTGAACATTATAACATTGATACTCGAAAAAATCCAGTAAAATATATAAAAAACCAAATATATTACGAAAATATTTGGGTACAGTGCACAAAAACGATTCGCAATGAAACAAATGATGCAGTTAATCCGATAATATTTTGAAAAGTGTTTTTTTGGATAGTTTTATCAATAGACACTTTTGGCTGTCATATGCTAGAATTAGAGTAATATTTACAGCAAGCAGCAAAGCGGATGATATTGTCCGCCTGACCAGGATTACTGCCGAGACATACAAGCCAAAATTCCATTGCCGCAGGCAATCTGGAATGAATTTTGGCTACGTTACTGAGAACGGAGTGAACAATAACAAAAATTTATTTATGAAATAGAGGATATTTATAGATTTTTTCTTTAAGCTATGGTATTATATTAAATTGGCTGTCTGACGACAGATCCGAGTCAAAATATTACAAGAGATATGAAAAGTATGTAAGAAAGGGATACGATACATAATGCTGAAAATCAAAAGCTATGTAAAGGTAAACAGTCTGGCGGAAGCTTATGAACTGAACCAGAAGAAAACAGCCCGTATTCTTGGGGGAATGGTCTGGATGAAAATGGGCAACAGAGCAATATCCACAGCGATTGATCTTTCCGGTCTGGGGCTGGATGCGATTTCGGAGAATGATGACGAATTTGTCATCGGATGTATGACTCCGCTTCATGACCTGGAGACAAATGAAGCTCTGAATACCTACACACATGGAGCTATGAAAGAAAGCCTTTGCCACATTGTAGGCGTACAGTTCAGAAACTGTGCCACTGTGGGAGGAAGCATTTATGGAAGATATGGTTTCTCAGATGTTCTGACCATGTTCCTGGGAATGGATACATGGGTAGAATTATATGATGCAGGCCGTATTCCACTGACTGAATTTGTAAATATGAAGAAGGACAATGACATCCTTGTAAATATCATCGTGCGAAAAGAGCCACTTCTTACCTGTTACTTAAGTCAGAGAAACATAAAAACAGATTTCCCGGTGCTGACCTGTGCAGCTTCTGTGATCGGAAATGAGGCAAGGACTGTGATAGGTGCCAGACCTGCACGTGCCATGATCGTGGAAGATAAGAAGCAGATCCTGAAGAATTTCCGGAACATGACAAAAAAGCAGAAGGAAGAGGCGATCGAAGCCTTTGCAGAATATGCGGCAGAGAACGTTCCTACTGCAGGCAATATGCGAGGATCAAAGGAATACAGAACCCTTCTTGTAAAAGTATTGACAAGAAGAGCCTGGGAAGCAGTAGGAGGGATGAAAAATGAATATTAATTTCTGGCTTAACGGAGTGAACCGCCACGCAGAGATCTCCCCGGATACACTGCTGATCGATTTCTTAAGAAAACAGGGCTGTTTCAGCGTGAAAAGAGGCTGCGAAACTGCGAACTGTGGTCTTTGCACAGTTCTTATGGACGGTCGTCCGGTGCTTTCCTGCAGTACACTTGCAGCACGCATTGAGGGAAAGAAAATCGTTACATTGGAAGGAATGCAGAGAGAAGCGCAGGAGTTTGGAAGCTTTCTGGCGAATGAAGGTGCGGAACAGTGCGGTTTCTGCAATCCGGGATTTATCATGAATGTATTTGCGATGCTCAACGAGATCAAAGATCCCACAGAGGAGCAGATCAAAGAATATCTTGCGGGAAATCTGTGCAGATGTTCCGGTTTTGTTTCCCAGACAAGGAGTATCCTGAAGTTCCTGAAATATAAGAAAGCACAGGAGGAAGCATAAAGATGAAATATGTAAATCAACCTGTACGTAAAACAGATGCAATGTCACTGGTAACCGGAAAGCCTGTCTATACAGATGATCTGGCACCAAGGGACTGCCTGATCGTGAAGATACTGAGAAGTCCCCACGCCAACGCCTGGGTGGAAGATATTAAAACAGGTACTGCCGAGAAGGTGGCCGGAATTGCATGTATCCTTACCTATAAAGATGTGCCTCAGAAACGTTTTACCCTTGCCGGCCAGACTGCACCGGAGATGAGTCCGGATGACAGACTGATCCTTGACCGTCATGTACGTTTTGTGGGAGATGCAGTTGCCATTGTTGCGGGTGAGACAGAAGAGGCGGTAGATAAAGCATTGAAGAGAATCCGCGTAGATTACCGCGTGGAGACACCGGTTCTGGATATCCACAAGGCAAAAGATAATCCGATCCTGGTCCATCCGGAGGATGACTGGAAGCTGAAAATTCCTCTTGGCGGAGACAACAAAAGAAACTTATGTGCATCCGCAGTGGAAGAACATGGAAATGTAGATGAAGTTCTGGCAAAGTGTAAATATACTGTAGAGCGCACTTATCATACAAGAGCAAACCAGCAGACTATGATGGAGACTTTCCGCACAGCCTGCTATATGGATCATTTCGGCAGACTGATCGTTCTGTCCTCAACACAGATCCCATTCCATGTGCGAAGGATCGTTGGAAGGGCACTGGACATTCCTGCTTCCAAAGTACGTGTGATCAAGCCAAGGATCGGTGGCGGCTTTGGTGCAAAGCAGACCTCTGTCAGTGAGATCTATCCGGCGATCGTGACCTGGAAAACAGGCCGCCCGTCCAAGATGATCTTCTCCAGATATGAGTCCATGATCTGCTCTTCACCGCGCCATGAGATGGAGATCACAGTACGCGCAGGTGCAGATGAAAATGGTATCATCAAGGCAATTGATCTTTATACTTTGTCCAACACTGGGGCATACGGAGAACACAGTTCTACAACAGTAGGACTCAGCGGTCATAAATCAATCGCTCTTTACAGACATACAGAAGCCTACAGGTTTGCTTTTGATGTTGTCTATACAAATGTGCAGGCTGCAGGTGCCTATCGTGGTTATGGTGCAACCCAGGGTATTTTTGCAGTGGAATCTGCAGTAAATGAGCTGGCACATAAGATGGGAATGGATCCTGTTAAGGTAAAAGAAATGAATATGCCTGTAGAGGGCGGTCCTCTTCCGGGATATCCGGATGTTCCTTATGCACAGAGCTGTTCCATGGACCGCTGTATGGCGCGCGCCAAAGAGATGATGGACTGGGATTCCAAATATCCATGCAGGGATATGGGAAATGGAAAGGTCCGCGGAGTCGGTGTTGCCATGGCTATGCAGGGATCCTCTATTGCAGGAGTTGACGTAGGCGGCGCAGATATTAAGCTGAATGAAGATGGTTCTTATACACTGGCACTTGGATGTACGGATATGGGAACAGGCTGTGATACCGTTATGGCGCAGATTGCGGCTGACTGTCTGAATACGCCTATGGATAACATAGTAGTATTCAGTGTGGATACGGATATTTCTCCTTATGATTCCGGTTCCTATGCTTCCGCCACAACCTATACCACAGGTGTGGCAGTTATGAAGGCCTGCCAGGAGCTTCGAAAAAAGATCTGTGAACTTGGCGCACAGATGATCGAAGTAGATCAGGACAAAGTGGATTTTGACGGATCGTATGTTTTCTGTGATGGAGAAGAAGAAGAGAAACGAGTATCTTTGGAACAGATTGCCTTAAAGAGTACATTTTTCAATAATATTGAGCTTCAGGTAGTAAAACAGCATTCTTCACCGCTGTCTCCGCCACCGTTTATGGTGGGTATGGCAGAAGTAGAGGTTGATACAGAAACAGGAACGGTGGAGGTATTGGACTATGTGGCCGCCGTAGATTGTGGAACACCGATCAATCCGAATCTTGCCCGTGTGCAGACCGAGGGAGGTATTGCGCAGGGAATCGGAATGGCACTGTTTGAGGAGGTTCAGTATACCGAAAAAGGTAAGGTCCGTAACAATTCTTTGATGCAGTACAAAATTCCGACCAGAGAAGATTTTGGAAACATCCGTGTGGCATTTGAGAGCAGTTATGAAGAGAGTGGTCCGTTTGGTGCAAAATCAATCGGAGAACTTGTTATTGATACTCCATGTCCGGCAATCGCGGAAGCAATTTATAATGCAACGGGTGTTCGGGTACGAGAGCTTCCGATCACACCGGAAAAGATTGCGCTGGGAATCCTCAAAAAGAAATTGGAGAAATAAAATGAGTATTATTCTGAAAGGAATACTTGCATTATTCTGGTTGCTGCTGGTACCGGCGGCAATCGGAAATTTGTTTATGTCAAAAAGAAAACACATCTGTCCGGAAGCATGCCTGCCTTTTGGCTATCTGGTCTTATTTTCATTGATAGAGATATTCACACTTCCATTGACTTTTTTGAAGGCACCCCTTCATATTCTGACAGTATTGTATGGTGGGGTGGCAGTACTTCTGGCAGTAGTGGGAGTTGTAGTGGTTGTTGGAAATAAAGAGAAGAGACAAAATATGATTAGTGTACAAAAAAGAGAAAGTAAGATTACGTTTTACTTTGCGTTGGCACTTCTTCTTATTATATGCCAGATTGTAATGTGTGCGCTTCTGGCACATATGGATGCAGATGACAGTTTCTTTGTGGCAAGTGCAACAACAGATGTTTATACGGACACTATTT
>ENA-OROX01002469-OROX01002469.1-human-gut-metagenome-genome-assembly--contig:-NODE-2469-length-12667-cov-2.197669_pt1 | contig 12667 bp, 6 predicted proteins | sample MGYA00242133_ERZ509058 | MGnify/ENA primary metagenome ERZ509058 (study PRJEB26280, sample SAMEA2338751) | human gut metagenome | biome: human gut; feature: human-associated habitat; material: faeces...
ATCATAAATAAATACATTCACTCCGTGATCGGCAGCCACATTAAGCTCCATTTCCATCACACAAGGATCCGCCTCATTGACATATCCCCACAAAGGTTTCCTCGGCCAACTGTGCTCCGGAAACTTTTTCACAGCGTTCTGCACTGACTGCCATTCGCCGTTTCCTTTTTCCCAAAATATTCTGCTTCGCGCGTCATTTCCGGTATATGCCGGCCAAACATAAGCTGCTACGTCATATTTTTGCATAATGGTTCCTCTCTCTGTGAAAAAAGGCTTTCCATTTGATGTCAGATTATTATTAATCTTTATCGAATGAAAAGCCATTTTTCTTCCATCCTACCAGATAGTTAATAAATGCTATTCTTTTGCTTATTTACGCCGTATCAAAAATCTTCTTTTTTTCTCGGTGTAATGAGACAGGCTTAAAACTCCAATTGACAAAACAAGTATTGTCATAACAACCGTGATATTGGCGGATGCCGAAGTGTCCGCAATCTTATCATCATCTTTATTATTGTCATCGGGTTTATTATCGTCAGGCTTTTCATCTTCCGCAAATGCAACCGTAGAATAACAAGGCACTGTAATGCTCAAATTATCAATCTGGGTATCATAAGCCTGTAGAGTTGCTAATGAAATATACCCGTCTCGGTATATATTATAGCCGTATTCTCTGGTGATCGCAGTTTGCGGATTGCCGTCCTGTCCCGGTACGGCGGGATTCAGCGTAACGACGCCGTCGGCTATGGTTACCGTAGCAACCAGTGTTTTTACCTGATTATCGTTATCAAAGTACACTTTGATTGTATTGGTATCGGTGTCGTCCTCAATATAGACGGCACGGTACTCATAAAAGTTAAGCCCTGTTGCACGATACGTAACCGAATTGGAATCGCCGACATATTTTAATCCAATCTTTCCGTCTTTGTCCAGATACAGCCGCAAACCTGTTTGTTCATCTTCTACATCCATGTAATCGTTCAAACGTAATGCAACTGCTACCTTTCCAACGCTGGCTTCGGGAATCAGCAGATCGAATTTCATCCGGTTTATTCCCATGCCGCTGGTTCCATGGCGGAATCCGATACCGTACGACTCCGTTTCACCGATCGGCTGACCGCCGAGATAGCTGTCATATATTTCTCCGCCAAACAGCAGATCCCAATCCTCATTCTGGGAATCCCATTCCTGCTCAAAATCAATGTTATACGTAAAATCCTTTTGTTGATCCTTCCAGGTATCCGCAGACGGAATATCAGTTGTCTGATCTTCTACCTTTCCGCCTTCCGCCTCCAGCAATGACGCACCTCTGCCATGTCCGCCGCAATAAATATAATATCCTTTTCCGTCTTCCGGAAATATATTATTTACCACCATATCAGACGGTACACGGGCAAATGCCAGTGTACTGATACCGGCAAGCGGTCCGCCGTATTTTTTATTTAACTCCGGCCATTGCGTATCAGTTTCGCCATTATAGTTTTCAGGACTATACAGTCCGGGGGTTACACCGTTCGCAAATTCAAGCTGATTATTTGTACCGTAGTTGCGTACAATCTTGAGATATTTTGTATCAATAGCATAAGGATAATTTTCTACCGTCCAAATCTGCTCCGGCGAGTCATTCTTTTGCATTTGAACCAGCGTTCCGCCCATATCGGTTAAATATAAGCCGGTTTCCTTATTTTGAATGGTGTATCCTACTGTCAGTTTTTCCGGATAAGCAGGCAAATCTGATCCTAATTCTACGCCCAACGTCTCCAAGAAGCTTGGGAACGGATCAATAGACACTTCTTTAAAGATCCATATTTGACTGCCGGTTTTCGCCGCAGAGGACATCGGCACTAATTTTACATTTACAGCTTCATCTGCCTCTATCGGCGGATTTGCCACATCCTGGTCCGGCATCGGTTCATCCGGAATTACCTCTCCGGGATCAGTTTCGACATCGGTTGCAACCAGAATACCGCCTTTTTTCACACCGTCTACAACAACCTTAAACTGCCAGTTGTAAATGTAATAGTCTTGCCCTGCTATCGGTGTTTCACTTGCTCTTTCGTCTTTAGGCAAAATTCCCGAGGCGTAGCGCTGAAATGCAACTAAGCACTCTGCACTGTGATCTACATCACCCGGAAGCGGGAATGATCCCATATCCAAACGAAGCGCCTCACCGGTTTGAATATTAATTAATGTATATTTCAGACCGTATTCGTCTTCCAGCTCCCATTGCTGCCCGTTACTCTCATTATAAGCTTGCTGTACAATGGCATCGTTAACCTGTGTAATATAAAAACCGGTTGCTTTGTTTTTGATTCGATATCTATTGCTCTCGCCTGATACCGCCTCAAAAATCCATTTTTGTCTTGCCGCACCGTTTGCAGTCGTATAATCCGCTACATTCATCTCGTATACTTTATCCGCATCCAGTGTGATTTTTTCATTCGGATCGCCGTCCAACCCGGAATCATCCGGCAAAGTATCATCCTCTGTGCCGATGATGACACATTTAATATTCGGGAAACTTCCATCCGGTCTGCTGCCGTATTCATTATAAACGTAATATTCACCGGCTGCCAACTCGCTTACCTCAAGCGGATCAGTTAAATCCCCGGCGGATAAGCAAATCATATCTGTACCATTATATCCATATGATGCAGGTGCAACCAGTGTGACGCTGCCAAAACAAGTCAAATAGTTGCTGGTTGCTTTATTTTGTACTTTCCAATGGGAAACACCGTAATGATCTGCGAAATTCCAAACTTGATTATTTTCACCGTTCTCGCTCATCTGTACGGCAATTCCGTTATTGTCAGTCAAAAACAAACCGGTTGCTTTATTTTTGATGGTATAATCATTACCGGATACTTGCGTCAAAATCCATTTTTGATTGTCTGAATTATTAATTTCAGAACGAGATATTACATCCAATTCTTGTGTTTTCGGCACTTCAGCAGCCAAGACACAAGGCGCATTGGCATTACTGCCGTCGGCTCCGGTAAAATGATGATTATAAATATAAAACTCGCCCTCTGCTAACTGATCAATCGTTATCGGTGTGCCGATTTCTTTGGCAAGAGTGGTCAATTGTCCGCCGTTACCTTCATACGAACTTTCAGAGACCATTGTCACGGTTTGGAAAGTAGTCAGATAATTCTTGGTTGATTTGTTCTGTATTTTCCATAAGTAACCATAGTGGTCAGAAATCGTCCAGATCTGTGTCTCGCTGTCAATATCAGACATCTGCACCGCAGTGTTGTCTTTCTCAGTAAGATACAATCCGGTTAATTTGTTTTTAATCTTATAGTCATTTCCTGAAACGTTCTCCAGCAACCATTTTTCAGCATCTGCTCCAGAAGCCTCTCCTCTTGCAAGCAATGTCAGCTTGCCTTCCTCTGTTGGAATCGGGGGATCTACCGGCGTATCTGTCTTACTGATGATAACACACTTTTCATTTGGAGTGTCACCGCTCGCTGTGGTGCCATGATGATTATACAAATAGTATTCTCCGGGTTTCAATTCGCTTTGAGTAATCGGCGTATTTAAATCCGATACAGCCAAACTCATCAACTGCACGCCCTGTGCGGAAAATTCGTCTGCGGTTAATGTTTTAACGATGCCGTATGAAGTTAAATAATTGCCCGTTGCCTTATTCTGCATTTTCCACAAATAACCCCAGTTATCAGAGAAATTCCATACTTGGGTGTCATCTCCGGTAGCAGTCATCTGTACCGCCGTTCCATCTTTCTCGGTCAAATACAGATTTGTCGCTTTATTTTTAACCTTGTAATCATTTCCCGAAACATTTTCGAGCAACCATTTTTCATTGTCTGATCCGGTAACTTCGGAACGGGAAACCAAATCAAGTGACTTTGTTTCAACCGGCACATTTCCGGTTAATACACAACTAATATTCGGAAAACTACCGTCTGGACGGCTTCCATACTCATTATAAATATAGTATTCACCGGCAGCCAATTCGCTCACCTCAAGCGGATCGGTTAAATCACCGGCAGACAGACAAACCATTCCGGTTCCGTTACCATCTTCTGCGCCCAGTTTAATTTCACCAAATACCGTGAGATAATTACCGGTGCCTTTATTGCTGACTTTCCAATGGGAAACACCGTAATGATCTGCGAAATTCCACACCTGCGTACTGTCTCCGGTTGCGCTCATTTGCACCGCAGTACCGTTTTTATCGGTTAAATACAGATCAGTTGCCTTGTTGCGAATCTTATATTCCGTACCTGATACATTTTCTAAAATCCATTTTTCGTTTGGTGCGTTACTAACGGACTGCCGGTTTGTAAGTCCCAAACTCAATTCGCTTTGAGGATCGCTTGCAGCGGCAAACATATTAAAAGATATTCCGGATACTAAAATCGCCACTGCTGTCACAAATGATATAATTCTTTGTTTCAACATAACAAACCTCCTGTTTTTTATTTCAGGTTTTTGCTTCGTGATATCTTTCTTAAATAATTTTCTTCACTTTTAAGAACACAAGAACGCCCACTCCTACGATTACAACACCGCCTACGATCAGTCCGATCATTAATCCGAAATTATCGTTCTTTTTCGGCTGTCCGTCGGTATCGGTCTGACTTTCTGATATGTTGCTTTCCTCTGTATCAACATTTGACTCTTGATCTGTGGTATTACCGGACTCATTATTAATGACATCCTCTTCGGAAACTACTGTGTTGGACACTGTTGTTCCCGGATCACCTGACACAACACTATTGGTTTTATCTGAATTTGCCGCGTTATTAGAAGTAGTGGTAACCGGTTTAGAAGAAGCGGATACAACGGAATTCTTGCTGCTGGTTGGTTTAGCGGTTTGACTACTGGTAGTTGTGTTACCTGATGATTTTGCTGCAAACGTCAACGAATTAAAGTATTCTTTCAAACCGCCTCCATCCTTATTATCGGTAACTTCTGAGTAATGGCATTTTCCTTTTGAGGTGGTAAATCCCAAACCGTTTCCGATGAAATAGGTGGCAACACCCCATTTGCCTTCTTTTAAGGTGATTTTGCTAAAATCTCTGCCTTGACCGGAAACTTGCAATTCCGCCAACGGAATCGCAATCTCCATCTGCGCTCCGCTGCTTGTCTTGGTTGCTTTCGCCGTTACTTTTTTGGTAATATTCATGCTCGTTACTTTACTTCCGGCGGTTTGATAATTATCCCTTGCAACAGAAACCAATCCGGAATCCAAGTTCAAAATAGAAAAAGTAAAGAAGACTCCTTTTTGCTCATCTCTTACTTTGCCTTCGGGACTTAAATCGATTTGGAACTTGGAAGTTTCAATATTCTCCACTTCCGCTATGGTCACACCGACATAAAGATTTTGTTCGTTCCAGGCAAACTGATAAGTTAACTCCGGATAATGGATATCCAAGGACGGATCATCCAAATCTACCTGTCCGAAAAAGATTCCGGTATTATCTTTATTCAGTTTTTGCGCGGGACCGTATTCCCCGCTGCTAACCTTTCCGTCAATGGACGGTGTCCCGTATTTCGCAGTATAACTAGGTGCTCCTGCCGCCATACCGCTGAGAGCCATACACTGCACCGCTATGGCAACAGTTGCTCCGATGACGCATACTCTCTTCCATATATTTTTCATAAGTAAAAACCGTCCCTTTCTATTTACCATTGTATTCGTAATTAAATCTTCCGTAAGGAGCGCAATCCCCTTTTTCATAGAAATCTTCGACTGTCTGATAAGCTTCCCGGCTGTCTGCCCATTTGAATTCAAACGAAATCTCGCTTCCCGAAAGATTCAGCAGACTCTTCGGAACTGCAATCATCATTTGGTTGCCCAACACCTGATAGCTGACTGTTCCGACTGTTTCAAAGGCTTCTCCGTTATATTTTGCCACCGTTGTTTTATCTTTGTCGGTCGCTTTGTAATTGACGCAATAGTTATATCCGTTCCAGCTGGACGCTTTGTCTGCATTGATGTTCAAATACAAATTCATCCAACTGCCTTCAGAACTTTGGTAAGGAGAAATATCTTCCTGTGTCTGCGCATAAAAATACACATTTTTGTCATCTTGTGTAATCTTGGAGTAAATAACACCATTACGTCCGGTGTTGTTCACATACCGTTTTCCGCCTGTACCTAACGCATCCCGGCGAATTGTTCCCTCAGTAAAATCTCTGTAAGTAACCGAAATGCCATTCCACTGATTAAAATTCCCCGTCACATCAATAGTTTTATTAGTATCCTGTACAACCGTTGCCGTTGTCCCTTTAAATTTACGGACGTTGGCTACCAGCTGCATATAATAATTGTCAAAATAGCCGCCCTGCATCGGTTCAATATCGCGGCTGTACTCGGGCGTTACACAGTCAAAAATGGCAATCGGCTGATCTCCGCCACGGTTCCATGCTCCCGCAGTCCACTCGTTCCATTCCAATACCATGGCGATATCTGCATCCGAATTAATGGCATTATCCCACTGTTCCTGGAAATTGTATCCGTATTTATAAGAATCTTCAGTAATATTCGCCGCACCATTATGATAGCTTCTGCCGCGGTTTTTGGTATCACCGTAGAACAAAGAATCGCCAAAACAAGAGGTATCAGAAGAGTTTTGCGCAACAGATACGCTGATTACACCGTTCTTCCCGTCCTTGTCCTTATATACTTTTGCGGTTTCTCTGAAATCGATCCACGGAAATCCGTTTTCAACTTCTTCAGAATTCGGCCATTGGCTGGCACGCATATTGAAGAAATTTTTAATGGTAGCCGGAGCATTTTTTTCAATACCAATAATCATTGGTTTTCCATTGTACATATACCATGTATTCGGATACTTATTGAGCTTGTAAATCTGATTATATAGCTGCATCATACGAGTACTGGAATCCGTATTGGTATAAAAGCATATTTTTGGAACATCCCAACCCTGCCGCTGATATTCATCCAATATTTTCATCAGCTTTAATGCTTCCACACAATAAGGCGAATCGTTTGTGGTATCAACAACCAGAAAGTCAATGCCGGCATGAGTCAGCATTTCAACATGTTTACGCATAACCCAACCATCATCTGTATGATAGTATCCGAAAAGCGGTTCTCCCCAATAATAGGTTGTATTGCCGCCCAGCCACGGTGATGATGTCGGCGGTTTGGCAGGATTCGGATTTTGAGAAAGCACGTCAGAGAATAAATACGGTCCGGTTTCTTGGCTATGCCACAGAACATAGAACATTGCCACTTCACGTTTTTTTCCGGTACCGGCTTCGTAAGTATCTTCGGCAGTCGGCAGTACTCTGTTTAAGTCGTCTACTGCTTTTAACGGTCCATATGAATCTGTTGTATTTTCTTCGGTGAGGGCGACATAATCTTTTGAATTTTCACTTAACAAATATCCGTTTACTGAGCTTCCAAAAACATTGTTTGTGCCGTTTTTTACATTGGTAACGCTAATTTTTGCTGTGTCATTACTCTCGCCGCATCCGCTTAACCCCATCATAATCACTCCTGCAATGAACAATGATATTATCCTGTTTTTCATGTTTTGTTGAGCCTCCTATAATTTATTTTTTTAAATTATGGTCTGTGTAAACTAATTAAAATCCGAATCTATTCCCCCTCTCATTTTTCATCATCATCTTTACCCAACAATTCCTGACCGGTCAATTGATTCTACAAAAGCTTTTTGCGCAAAGATAAAAAGTAATGCCAAAGGCAGGACGGCAAGCAATGCGGCAGTATGCGTCAGATTTCCTGCCAGCACCTGCAACTCCCCGGTTGCCACCTGTGAAATGACGTTAGACAACAATTTCATATTTTTTAAAAACAAACCGTTGTAAACGGTATCTGTCCATTGCCAAGAAAAAGACAGCAAGAATATAGTTGTTAGCATTGATGTTGCGCTTGGCAGCATAATGGTAAAAAATGTCCGAAACACACCGCACCCATCAATATTAGCCGCCTCATTCAATTCTTTCGGCACACCTCGGAAAAACTGACGGAACATAAAAATATACAAACCGTTCTTAAACCCTGTCATAGTCAAAGACATGACCACCAAGGGGAAAGGAGTGTCCAAAATCTGTAAATACCGAAATTTGATAAACATCGGAACGATAATGGTTTGCGGAGGAATAATCAACATCAGAATGACAAAGAAAAACAGTATTTTATTTCCCCAAAATTTGAATTTTGCAAAACCATATCCTACCAAGGCGGAAATAAAAGTTTGCAAAAATGCTACAATAGTTGAGAGAATCAATGTGTTGATCAGCGCTTGCCAATATTGCATTTTCTGCACTGTCCGCGAAACATTTTCCAGTGTAAAGTGTTTGGGCAAAAATTTAACGGTCGGATCGATCAAATCTTCATAGGATTTGAAAGCGTTGATTATTTTTTCAAAAATCGGAACAAAATAATATAACATAATCCGGCTATAATAACCGCCCGAACAATACTCCATAACCATTTTGTCACATACTTCGGTGTCATATATTTGTTTTGGAAAGTTTGCCACTTTACCGAGCGATCCTTTGATATGTTCATTGCATATTCCTCCTTTCCTGTATCGTTCCTTTATATATCCTGCGTCTGTTTGCGGAACAAAAAGAACACTACGCCGAGTTCCGCTAAAACCAGCAGAAAATAAATCCACGACAATGCCGATGAATACCCCATTTTGTTCAATGAAAATCCCTGCGTTTGTACATATTCCATCAGACCGTAAGCAGGGTTGGTAAAAGAGTCTACAATGGTATATACAATATTCACCAATATCATCGGAGCAATAATCGGAACGGTAATTTTCCAAAACTCTTCCCATTTCGTCGCGCCTTCAATTTTAGCCGCCTCAAAAACTGACGGAGAAATCGACTGCAGCGCAGACAGAAAAATCAGGATCTGTACTCCGGAGCGATTCACGATATCATATGTATTATTAATGGCATACGCAATTGTTTCCGCTATCCCGGAGTTGATATCCATGGAGAGCAGCAAATCCTGCAAATCGAAGAAAGCGGCTATTCCCCCGCCGGCAAATGCAGATTGAATTTCCGAACCCGAGGAAACAACGCTGTTCATTGAGCTGACCGCCGCAGAGGCATCCGCCGAGGCAATGATTCCGGTTGATAAAATAACCGGAAGGAAAAAGATGGTACGGGAAATTCCCCGTCCTTTGAACTTCTGATTTAAAATATTGGAAATGAAAAAACTAAAGAAAATAATAATGATGGTATCTATGATCATTCCCTTAATCGTGTTCAGCAGAATCACCCGATATTCGGTATCCGACCAAAAAGCATCATAAAAATTTTGACCGCCCACAAAAGTACGGGAAATATCATTATAATTCAGCTTTACATTGTAAAAACAATTCATAAATGACTCAACGACAGATGGCAAGAACAAAAACAGCAATCCGATGATAAACGGAAAAATGAATAAATAACCATATGAGTTGGCACGTACGGTCAAGCTGAACCGAGAGCGCTTGTTGGTATTATTCTTTTTCTGGCTTGACTTTCCCATAATCCCTGTTCCTTTACTGTTAATTTAATGCTCACTGAACCATTCACAAACAACGATAGTAAAAGCATTTGACGTTATTTATAAATCGGCATCAAGAAATGCCTGAGCCAAGAAAATCACGGATTTTGTCATTTTCTTGGTTTGTTCAGCAGACATTATTTTATAAGATATCCCAAAGCTTCCACTTCACTGCCGTCTGCCAATCGAACCGCTGTTTCATTATAGTTTAAAACAATAGATTTTCCATTGGAATAGCGAACCTGCACCACACCGGATTGTAAAAACAAATGCTCGGTAATGGTACAATCGGATGTTTCGTAATAGAACTGACTTTGTTCTTCTATCTGTGTCAGAATCTTTTCTTTCCAAACATCGTCTGAAACCGAATAGAATTCCGTATATTTTGTCTTTGCAAGCAATCCGGTATCCCCGGTCATCAATTGATAATTGAGTCCCGCGCCGCTTTCCATGTTTTGCAATAAAGCTTTCTTATAGTTACCCGCTTTGTTTAAAGCAGTACCCGAATAGTCAATCATTCCATGCAGCACCATACCGACAAAAGGTATCGTGTTGGTAATCAAGCGCTGATTTCCCGAATCGGTCGGGATGTTGGTAACTGCCGAAACATATGGTAACGCATACAGATTACCACCGCTAATTTTAACAGTAACTCCGGCTTTTTTTAACTGCTCCAATGCTTTCTGAGTCAGTACTTTTGCTTCTTCTCGGGTAACCTCACGGCTTTCGTTATAATTAGAGCATAATAATGAAGCGGTTTCGTCGAGATATATCTTACTGTTGTTGAGTGATGCAACATCTTTTAAAAATCCGTTTACAATACCGGAGAAGCTAAGCGGACTGATTAAAAATGCCTGCGTGTCCTCATTCAGCTTACCGCTGGACGGATGAAATTCAGAAACGACCGCATATTTTTTATTAAGCTGACGGGACAAATCACTGCTTGACTTTATTCCGTTTCCGCTTTGATACACATGATTAAACGCCATTTGCAGATAAACAGATGTGCCGCTGTTATCGGCAGCGGTTAATAGATTTTCAAATCCTTTTTTACCGCCGAGTACATTCTCTATTTTTAATTTATTATAGGATTTAAATTCCAATCCGCCGTTAAAAATCCCGGTATAATTCAGTGATAATCCGGCTTTTTGTTTTCCTGAAAAATATTCGATAAATGATGCGGCTTCTTCGAAGGTGGACAGCCCCACATTGACTTCCATCGGGATTCCGTAGCGAAACGCTTTTTTTCGAATGGAGCCCAGTAATTCAATATCAACCGGAATTGCCGTTTTTTCCTGCTTTTTGGTCAGTAAACCGGTCTGTTCCAGATAAGTGCGAAAATAATTCGCCATACCGGAATAGGTGGCATCCTGTTCATATAGGAAATGATACCGCACCGCATAAACACCGGTCGGTGTCTTTTTCGAAAACATTACGTTGTTTAACCCCGTCATGGTGTCTCCGGTATCAACGTTATAATAGTTCCGGTAAATAAACCATGGCATAATCAGGTTGTCGGGATAATTGGGATTGGATACCTGAGCAGTAATACCGCTCATCCCGTCGTTGCTTTCCACAATTCCGAAAACCGCCGCATTATCTTCTTTTAAACCGAATACCGGAAATGTTGACTCGGGCGTCAGGTCATCGACTGAAGAAACATTACCGGCATAATCCGTCCCGTAAAAGGGAATTTCCAAATTATCTATACCCGATAATTGAGATTGATTCGCTATAATGGCGCCGCTTCCGTCTGGTACAAACAGGTATCCGTCACTTTCCACCTGTGTTCCCCCAAAGGAAGGCAATACATATATTTTATGAAGATAGCTCTTAGACGGCTCGACCACTTTTTTCGGATCCACTGTTACAATGAGATCTGCGCCTTGCAACCGATAATTAACGGTAATTTCAAAATTCGGTGTACCTGATTGCAGTGTATTTGTTTCACCGACTGCTTGTTTTTCCTTTTCAATATCCTCTTTTGTTATCCCTAGCGCTTTGCTCACTTTTTCCACTACATTAAGCTGAATATAGGTTGCAGTCGGATTAATAATGTAAAGCGCACCGTATTCTTTTAATGCCGGATATTTTTCCGAATACTCTTTTTGATCCTTTTCGGACAGTTTGTCAAATTCCACATAATTGTAAGCGGAGGTAAAACGCCCCCAGTCCGATCGTGATAAGCTCCCCTCTTCCCTCATTTGTTCGCCGATTTTCTTGAATTTTTCAAAAGTTTCGGGGGTAAACACCTGACAAACTAATTTATCTTCTGTCTTGGTGCCGAAATAATAATGAACGTCAACTTCGTCTTTTCCCTTTTCAACCGTCACCTGGTCTTTCTCTTTATTGTCATAACACTGCGGAAAAGATGTCATTTTGGCAATTCTTCCGGCGCCGTCTAAATATTCCACAACAAGCTGGGAAAAAGCATTGTTTTGCTGATCCTGAGAAAAATTTTTACTTTCCTCCTGATATAACAGCCGATTGGAAAAGAAAATCTTTCCGGTGTCTTTATCCAATACCGCAATATCATAGTAAGAGCCGATATATAACGCCGCTTTCTTGTTTTCCAACAGCAATTCCATTTCTTCCAGAATTTGCTGCTCCTGCGGGTCAATTTGAATATGATATTGACTTTTATCTGTCACAACGATCGCTTTATCATCCGGCAGATACTCAGATAAAACAACAGAGGAAGCCGTATTTCCGCATCCGGAAACCAGCACTCCAAGCAGTGCTATGACAGCAGTTAATATATAAATCGGACCTTTTCTGCGCATTCGTATTTCTCCTTTTTGAAACCACATCGCAGCGACTGTACGCTACATATTCCGCAATGAAAATTCTTGTACCAACGTCATGATAAATCCCACCATCTGCTGTATTAGATTAAAAAACAGCAATCCGATATAAGCCAATATGCACATCCCAAACACGATGGACACCATAATCACAAGGGTTTTTCCTATGCTGTACTGATGCGTTACCAATGTACCGATCACGATCAAAAACAACATCCAGATCATACCGAAGGTGTGAATACCGGTATAAAATACGCTTTCCTCCATAACTAAGAAATTACTGAGCGGAAGCAGAACCAATTGGGCGATAATCATTGGAATCAAAGCATAT
>ENA-OROX01002470-OROX01002470.1-human-gut-metagenome-genome-assembly--contig:-NODE-2470-length-12665-cov-6.507375_pt1 | contig 12665 bp, 7 predicted proteins | sample MGYA00242133_ERZ509058 | MGnify/ENA primary metagenome ERZ509058 (study PRJEB26280, sample SAMEA2338751) | human gut metagenome | biome: human gut; feature: human-associated habitat; material: faeces...
AAGGGAATGACTGTGATCGTGATCACACATAACTCTGCACTGACACCTATGGCGGATCGGATCGTCCGGATACGAAACGGCAGGGTGGCAGAGATGATACAAAACGAGAATCCAACACCGGTGGAAGAGATAGAATGGTAGGTGGACGATGAGAGCATTTCGAAAAGACTTTATCCGGGAAATCACAAAGAACAAGGGGCGGTTTCTGTCAGTCTTTTTCATCGTGCTTCTTGGCGCGGCGTTTTTCTCGGGCATTCGGTCGGCGGAAGGAGATATGAAGGTTTCGGCGGACCGGTATTATGATGAAGTAAATTATATGGATTTGAAAGTCCTTGGAACGCTGGGGCTGACAGACGATGATCTGGCGGATATCGCGAAGACGGATGGCGTGAAAGCGGTCTACGGCGGAAAAACGGTGGAAGTGCTGCATGACATCGGCGAGAGCGAGCAGGTTGTGAAGCTGATTGCGCTGACGGACGGTGTGAATGAGCCGCGCGTGGTCGAGGGACGGATGCCGGAGAAAGAGGATGAAATTCTTGTTGATACGCAGTTTCTGAAAAGTTCCGGCTGTGAGATCGGAGATCAGGTAACGTTCACTTCCGGAACGGAGGATCCGCTCTCAGATTCGCTGACCGGGGACACGTTTACGATTGTTGGTTCGGCGACACTCCCTTATTATATGGATCTGAACCGGGGAACGGGCTCGATTGGAAACGGAAGCATCAACAGTTTTGCACTGCTGCTTCCGGAGACATTTACCTCGGATCTCTATACAGAGATTTACGTCCAGGCGGACGGCGCACAGGAAGAGGCGAGCTACAGCGATGCGTATGATGAGACGGTGAAGGCTGTACAGACGAAGATTGAAGCGCTCGAGGATGCGGCGTGCGACCGGCGGTATACGGCAGTCAAAACCGAAGGACAGGAAAAGATTGATGATGCAAAACAGCAGGTCGCTGATGCAGAGCAGAAATTAGCGGACGCAAAAACAGAGCTGGATGACGGTGCACAGCAGCTTGCCGACGCGAAAGTGACGATTGCGGACAAAGAGCAGGAACTTCTCGACGGCGAACAGACGTTAAAGGACAAAGAACAGGAGCTTCTTGACGGAAAGCAGACGATTGCTGAGAAAGAACAGGAACTCCTTGACGGAAAACAGACCATTGCAGACAAAGAGCAGGAACTTCTCAGTGCGAAAGCAACCATCGCCGATAAAGAGCAGGAACTGGCATCCGGCAAGGCAACGCTGAAAGATAAAGAGGCGGAACTTGCGAGCGGAAAAGCGACGCTGGAAGCAAAGGCGGCAGAGCTGGAAAGCGGAAAAGCGGAGCTGAATCAGAAAGCCGATGAACTTGCAAGTGGAAAAACCACACTTGAGGCAAAAGCGAAAGAACTTTCCGACGGAAAAGCACAGCTTGCAGAGAAAGAAACAGAACTGGCATCCGGCAAAAAAGAGTTAGAGGAAAAAATGACGCAGCTTTCGGTGGCAAAAACCGAACTGACTCGGAAGCAGACGGAGCTGAATACTGCAAAAGAGCAGCTTTCCAAAAAAGAAACGGAATTGAATATTGCAAAGGAACAGCTTTCCGCTGCACGCGAGGAACTGGACAACAAGAAAGCAGAAACCGCTGCAGGACGCACACAGTATGAAGCGCAGAAGGCAGCGTATGAAGAACAGAAGAGTCAGTATGAGACAGCCAGGGATCAGTTAGCCCAGATTTCCAGGCAGCTTCCGATGGTGGAGGCTGCGCAGACAGAAGTGACTGGTCAGATCGAGGTGATTGAGGCTCAGCTTGACGGACTGACAGAGGAAGATGAAGCATATGTATCCCTGTTGGAACAGAAAACTGCGCTGGAAGCAAAACAGACAGAGTTAGCACAGCAGCTTTTCACGATGCAGGAGCAGAAAACATTTCTGGAACAAAACATCGCAGCGTTTGAAGCAGCAAGCGCTGATGCGGAAGCCCGGCTTGCGGCTGCAGAAGCTCAGATTACCGACGCAGAAAGTCAGCTTGCCGCTGCAGATGCACAATTAACAGAAAAAGAGCAGGAATGCGCCGCAGGCGAGGCACAGATTGCTTCTGCAAAAGAAGAACTGGAAAGCGGCGAAGCTCAGATTACAGAGGCTCTTGCCCAGCTTCAGGATGGAGAAGCACAGGCAGAAGCTTATCAGAAACAGATTGAGGATGGCGAAGCCCAGCTTGCATCCGCCAAAGCAGCGATTGCCGACGGAGAAGCTCAGATTGAGACGAACCGCAGTAAATTAAAAGACGGAGAAACTCAGCTTGCGGCTGCCAGAGCCCAGCTTGCTGATGGGGAACAGCAGATTGCATCGTACCGACAGACGATTCAGTCGGGTGAGGCCCAGCTTGCCGCTGCAAAGCAGACAATTTCCAGTGGAGAAAGTCAGCTCGCCGACGCGAAACAGACGATCGCCGATGGCGAAACCCAGTTAGCAGAAGCAAAGCAGACGATCGCCGATGGAGAAAGTCAGCTCGCCGAAGCCAAGCAGACGATTGCCGACGGAGAAACCCAGCTTGCCGACGCGAAACAGGAAATCGCCAACGGAAAAATCTCCCTTGCGGATGCGAAACAGGAAATTGCCGATAAAGAAAAGGAACTTGAGGACGGCAAAGCCGAATATGAAAAAGCAAAAGCCGACGCCGAACCAGAAATCGCGGATGCGAAGCAGGAAATTGCGGACGGTGAGAAAACACTCGCAGACCTGAAAAAACCAACGTGGTACGTCTGGGGACGGAATAAGGTAACGTCAACTGAGAGCTTCGGTCAGGATGCCGGCCGTATCTCGAATATCGGAAAATTCTTCCCGGTTATCTTCTTCCTCGTGGCTGCTCTCGTCAGCCTGACGACGATGACACGAATGATCGAGGAACAGCGTCAGCAGATCGGAACGTTAAAAGCCCTCGGCTATTCCGACGGCGTGATCGCCTTTAAATATTTCGCATACGCGATGCTCTCCACCGTATCCGGCGCTCTCGCGGGCGTGGTGGTTGGAGAAAAAATCCTGCCCTGGGTTATTATGAATGCCTACGGCATGCTGTATACCGGACTCCCGTATTACATGACCCCGCTGAACTGGGAGCAGGGAGGCCTTGCGATTCTGGCGAGTGCAGCCTGCACCGGCGTGGCGACGATCGCGGCATGCTACAAAGAACTCGCCGCAGGTCCGGCAGAGCTGATGCGGCCGGAAGCACCGAAAAACGGCAAACGGATTTTCCTGGAACGCATCGGCGTACTCTGGAAACATCTGAACTTTACGCAGAAATCAACCGTGCGGAATCTGGTGCGGTATAAAAAACGATTCTTCATGACCGTTATCGGAATCGGCGGATGCATGGGTCTGATCCTCGTCGGTTTCGGCCTTCAGGATTCCATCACCGCGATTGCGAAAAACCAGTTCGTCAGCCTCTTCACCTATCAGGCGAATGCTGTGCTGAATTCAGATGTGGATGAATCCGAAAAAGAAGCATTGCAGACCGATCTGGAAAACTACAGCGGCATCGATGAGCTGCTGGAAATGTACTGCCAGAACATCGAACTGCAGACCGACAAAAAGACCGTGGATGCAGTGCTTGAAGTGCCGAAAGAACTGACGAATTTCAATGACTTCTATGCCTTCCGAGACCGGAAAAGCGGAGAAGTTTACGAATTCCCGACCGACGGCGGCGCAGCCATCAGCGAAAAGACAGCAACGATGCTCGGCGTAAAAGCAGGCGACACGGTTCAGCTGAAAAAAGGCGATGATATTGTGGACGTAAAGATTTCGATCATCGTCGAAAACTACGTGCGCCATTACCTGTATTTGGCCCCGGATCTCTACGAGGAGCTGTTCGGCGGAGCGCCGGACTACAACCAGCTTCTGATGAAATATCAGGACATGTCGGGCAATTATGAGACAGCACTCGGAGAAAAAATCATGACGTACGACGGTGTAGCGGCAATCTCGTTCACATCCGACCTGATTGATCAGATTGACAACATGCTTCGTTCCCTCGACATCGTCATCGTGGTGCTGATCGTATCGGCGGGCCTGTTGGCGTTTGTGGTGCTGTACAACCTGAACAACATCAACATCACCGAACGACAGAGAGAGCTGGCAACGCTGAAAGTGCTCGGCTTCTTCGACGGCGAGGTGGCATCGTACGTGTACCGGGAAAACATGGTGCTGACACTGTTCGGCGTTATCGCGGGCATGGGAATTGGAACGTTTTTACATCATTGCGTAATTCAGACCGTCGAGGTCGATATGATGATGTTCGGACGAAACGTGTTCCCGCGGAGCTACGGCTGGAGCGCCCTGATTACCCTGGCGTTTGCTCTGTTCGTCAATTTTATGATGTTCTACCGGTTAAGAAAAATTGATATGATTGAATCGCTGAAAAGCGTGGAGTAAACAACAGAAAAAGGCCGTCCGCGGTGATGCAGAGAATCTGCAGAAACCGTGGGTGGTTTTTTCATTTTGAAAGTGAAATATGAGCCGGAATGCTTGTTTTTTCAGACATTTCGTTGTATAAAAAAAATAAGGGTTTTTATTAGAACAGAATCAAAAAACAAAGAGTAAAGGGGATTTTTACAAATGGGAACAACAGAAACGAAAAAAATGAGAGTCGGCGTTGTCGGCTGCGGAGCGATCAGTGATATTTATCTGACGAACATGATTCATAACTTTGAGAATCTTGAGGTAGCAGCATGCTGCGCAGGCCATCTTGAACATGCGAAAAAGAAAGCAGAGCAGTATGGCATCAAGGGCTGTACCTACGAGGAAATTCTGGCAGATCCGTCGATTGAAATGGTAGTCATTCTGACACCGGCACCGACCCACGAGGGGCTGATCCGTCAGGCACTGGAAGCCGGAAAACACGTTTACACTGAAAAAACAATGACCCTCGCACCGGAAACGGCAGCGAAACTGATCGAGCTGGCAGAGGAGAAACATCTCTATCTCGGTTCCGCACCGGACACCTTCCTTGGATCGGCACTGCAGACCGCAAGAAAAGCGATCGACGACGGGCTGATCGGCGAGGTGACATCTTTCGAAGCATGCGCAAACCGCGATCTTGATTTGCTGGCGAGCATCTTCCGTTTTCTGCGGATGCCGGGCGGCGGTATCTGCTACGATTTCGGTGTTTATTATCTGACGGCAATTGTGAGTCTTTTTGGTCCGGTGGATCGCGTTGTATCGTCCGTGCGAAACCTTGCGGCGAAGCGTGTGAACATCATTCCGGGCAGCCCGGAATACGGACAGGAATTTGACTATACAAACGAAAGTCAGGTCTTTACCATTCTGGAAATGAAAAACGGTGTGACCGGTACATTCTGCGTCAATGGTGACAGCGTCATCAATGATCAGGCGGTATTCACCATTTACGGTAAAAAAGGTATCTTAAAGCTTGTTGATCCGAACAATTTCGGCGGCGATGTTGTCTATATTCCGGGTGTAAAAGACTGGACACAGCAGACTGTTCCGGAAGTTTTACATTATGGCTTTGATTACAGCGAAAACAGCCGTGGTCTTGGCCCGTCTGAGATGGCAGAAGCAATTGCCGAGGGCAGACCAAACCGTGCGAGTGCCAAAATGGCATATCACGTACTCGATACGATCGATCAGATTATGAAGAGTGCGGAAACGGGTGCATTTGAGAAGGTTCCATCCACCTGCGAAAGACCGGAGGCCATGCCGAATTCATAGCCTATTTCTGATAGGATTGCAGGTACATCTGACGGAAGTCGGTAGGGCTTACATTTTTTGATTTCAAAAAGACTCTGTTAAACGTAGAAATACTGTTAAAACCGGATTCGAGCGACACTTCGGTGATCGTGAGATCCGGTTTTTTTAACAGGTTTTCGGCGATATGGAGCCGTTCCCTGGTGACAAAATCCGTGAAGGAGAGACCGGTGTATGCGCGGAACAGCTTGGAAAAATGGCAGCGGGAGAATCCGGCGACCTTTGATGCTTCTTCCAGGGAAACCGGTTCGGTGCAGTGACTCGAGATCCAGGTACATGCAGCAATCATCTGGCGGTGTACCTGTGCGGAATGGCCTGTTTTTTGCGGTGTGGCAGTTTCGGTCGGCACGGAGAGATTTTCGCCGAGCAGAATAAAAAACTGATACAGCAGAACGCATCCGCGCAGCTCGGAAAAACTGATACCGGAGAGGGAGAGCCTGCGCAGTTCTGTCAGAAATCCGCGGAGCTTTTCGATTTCCGGGAAGTTGTTCTGATTCAGAAGACGAATCTGATAAAAAAGATAAGCAACAGACTGGAAATCCACGCGTTTTTCCAGAAAATCTGCATCGAGCTGAAGCATGATCAGGCGATGTTCTCTGTTGGTTGTGGAAACAGCGTGCAGCTCGCCGGGCCAGATAAAGAGAAGATCACCGGGCTTCAGTGGAAAGGCTTCTCCGTTTACTTCATAGATAATGCCGTCATCCTGTGCAAGCACAATTTCAATATAGTGATGCCAGTGCAGACCGAAATAGGCGGGGACATGCGAAATAGAGATATCGTAAACATAGCTGTTAGCAAAATGATTGTTTTCGAAAAAAGAAGTCGAATCGTTTTTCATGGCAAAAGAATCCTCCGTATCTGATAAACGGTATTATACAACAGAAGAGAGAAAAAATATAGAAAAAATCGAAACATCTGGGCAATGATCGGCAATATATAAGTAGTGTTTTACGAGGATCTGTATTATGGTTAAGATATGAAAATTGTGAAGAACGGCAGAAATCGGAAAAAGAGTGATGTGGTTTTGGCGAAAATTCACAAAAATATAATAAAAGTTTATGAAAAGTGAAGAAGTGGGAGGTAAGCGAAAAATGCAGATTTATGTAGATGGAAATGCTGTGCGAAGCGGAAATGGGCAGAAGGAATATCCATTTCAGACGATTTCCGAGGCGGCAAAAATTGCAAGGTCCGGCGACGAGGTGCTTGTAGCGCCTGGCGTATATCGGGAATATGTAGATCCGGCGAATGCGGGATGTGAGGATGCAAGAATTGTGTACCGTTCTGTGGAACCGGGAAAAGCTGTGATTACCGGTGCGGAAATTGTGGATAACTGGGAGCATTTGGAAGGTGATGTGTGGACAGCGCGCGTTTCGAACGGATTGTTTGGGGATTACAATCCATATACGACACTGGTCAGCGGTGACTGGTTTATCGCATCCTACACGGCACACACCGGAGAAGTGTATCTGAATGGAAAATCTATGTATGAGGTGACAAGTCTGGATCAGGTGAAAAAGCCGGAGATCTATAAAAAATCCTGGGATCAGGCATTCACGGTTTACACCTGGTATGTGGAGCAGGACGAAGAGAAGAATGAGACCGTTTTCTATGTGAATTTCCAGGGGAAAAACCCGAATGAGGAAACGGTGGAAATTAATGTGCGCGAGAATTGCTTTTATCCATCGAAGGAGGGCATTGGTTATATCACGCTGTCCGGCTTTGTTGTAAAACAGGCGGCAACCCAGTGGGCTCCGCCGACGGCATATCAGGAAGGAATGGTCGGCCCGCACTGGTCAAAGGGATGGATCATCGAGGATTGTGAGATTTCAGATTCGAAGTGCTCGGGCATTTCACTTGGAAAATACAGACAGCCGAACAATGACAATAAATGGCTCAAATGGAAATTCAAAGATGGTACACAGACGGAGCGTGACTGTATCTGCCAGGCGCAGCGAGAGGGATGGACGAAGGAAAATATCGGAAGCCATATCATCCGCCGGTGCAACATCCACGACTGTGGACAGACAGGTATTGTAGGCCACTTAGGCGGTGTGTTCTCGATTATTGAGGATAACCACATTCACCATATCAATAATAAACAGAACCTTGCGGGTGCGGAGATCGGCGGCATCAAGATGCATGCAGCAATCGATGTGATCATTCGAAGAAACCATTTCCATCACTGTACGAGAGGCCTCTGGCTCGACTGGCAGGCACAGGGCACACGTGTTACGCAGAACCTGTTCCATGACAATACGCTGCCGAACGAGGAAAATGCAAATCCAGAAGGTATGGACGGTATCGGCGAGGATATCTTTATTGAAATTTCCCACGGACCGACACTGGTGGACAATAACGTACTGCTTTCGGACCGCGCGATGAAGCTGGCAACGCAGGGTGTTGCGGTAGTACATAACCTGATCGCGGGATCGTTTACTGCTGTCGGCCGAGGTGTCAACAATGGCTCCGACAAGCTGCCGTCGCCGCGCTACACACCGTACCATGTGCCGCATCGCACGGAGATCAACGGATTTATGACAGTTCTTCACGGTGACTGCCGGTTCTACAATAATATCTTCATCCAGAAGCCGGTTCGTGCGGGAATGGAAGAAATCCGTAAACTGACTGGGGATAATGAATGGGATGACGGAAATCTGACAGCAGGAACCGCACCGTACAGCGGATATCCGACATTGGAGGAGTACGTGGCAAGATTTGAGGGCTACTGCGGAATGGGCTCCGGAAAGTCACCGGATCTGTATTACGAGAAGCTGCCGGTATGGCTTGGCGGCAACGTTTACTTCAATGGGGCGAAGCCGGCAGAGCAGGAACAGGACGCTGTAGTGGATACCGAGCATGAAATCACCATCGGTGTAAAAGAAGAGAACGGAAAATGGAAACTGGAGACTAATGTTTACGATTATCTGCCGCAGAATGCCTGTGCAGTGATCTCAACGGAGACGCTTGGCATGGCATTTGAGCCGGAACAGAAATATGAGAATCCGGATGGAACGCCGATCGTGTTCCGATATGACTACTTCGGAAACCGTCAGGGCATTCATCCGCTGCCGGGCCCGTTTGCATCAAAAGAGGCTGCGGAAGAAGCATTATCGTAAAGAAATTCTATAGACCCGCAAAAAAATAGCGTAAAAAATTCAGCGCCGCAGAGAGTGAATGATTGCGTCACAGCCTTTTTTGCAGTGTTTTCGGGTTTTACTATAACAAAAAGGAGTATAGAGAAATGATTTACTATGTCAATAATTCCGCTCCGAAGAATGGAAACGGAACAAAAGAGATGCCGTTCAAGTTCATCAACGATGCGGCAAAAATTGCAAAGGCAGGAGATGAAGTTCTGGTTGCACCTGGTATTTACCATGAATATGTTGATCCGGTCAACGGCGGAACCGAGGATGCGAGAATCGTCTATAAGAGTGAGAAGCCGCTCGGCGCAAAGATCACCGGTGCGGAAACGATGAATGACTGGGAGCATTACAAAGATAATGTGTGGGTATGCCGTGTAGACAACGGAGTTTTTGGCAATTATAACCCATACACGACAATGGTCGGCGGTGACTGGTATTTTGCACCGGTGGTACGCCATACCGGCGCGGTTTATCTGAATGACCGCCAGTTATACGAGACAGAGACGCTCGAGGAGTGTATCAAGGGCGAGGTTTATGCGCCGTCCTGGGAGCCGGAGTGGTCGGTTTACAAATGGTATACCGAGCAGGACAAAGAGAAAAATCAGACGGTCATCTACGCAAACTTCCAGGGTAAAAACCCGACGGAGGAAAAAGTAGAAATCAACGTGCGCCGGAACTGCTTTATGCCGTCGAAAACAGGCGTAAATTACATTACGTTCAGTGGATTTGATGTCAGCAAGGCAGCAACGACATGGGCGCCGCCGGCTGCTTATCAGGATGGTATGATCGGTCCGCACTGGTCGAAGGGATGGATTATTGAGGACTGTGAGGTCAGCAACAGCAAGTGCTGCGGTATTTCGCTCGGAAAATATTACGATCCGGAGAACGACCATTACTTTACCAGAAAACACGTAAAAAGCCCGACCCAGATGGAGCGTGATGCTGTGTGCCGCGGCCAGTATCACGGCTGGACGAAGGAGAACATCGGAAGCCATATCATCCGCCACTGCCACATCCATCACTGTGAGCAGACCGGTATTGTCGGACGGATGGGCGGTGTGTTCAGTATTATCGAGGACAACCACATTCACAACATCAACAATATGCAGCAGCTTGGCGGAGCCGAGATTTCCGGTATCAAGATGCATGCAGCGATCGATGTTGTGATGAGAAGAAATCATATTCATCATTGCACGATGGGCATCTGGTGCGACTGGGAGGCACAGGGAACACGCCTGACCCAGAACCTGCTGCACGACAACTGCCCGCCGGAGGGAACACCAAAGGCAGAGGGCGCAATGATGAGTCAGGATATTTTCATCGAGGTTGGCCATGGTCCGACACTGATCGATAACAATATTATGCTCTCACCGGTCAGCGTTCGTATGGCGACCGATGGTATTGCCTGCGTACACAATCTGATGCTTGGCTCATTAACTGCAGTTGGCGGCGGAACAGGAGACCGTTACACGCCGTATCACATCCGTCACCGTACCGAGGTTGCCGGATTCATGACATTCCTGCATGGCGATGACCGGTTCTACAACAACATCTTTATCCAGAATTACCCGGTTGAGGAAACAGAAACGGTTGAGGACATGGGCTTCAAGATGGAGGATAACCAGGAGGTCGGAACGCATGTGTTCGACGAGTATCCGACCTATGACGAGTGGATCAGCCACTTTGAGCTGGATAAACCGGCCGACATGAGCAAGCTGGAGCCGTATCACAACAAGTGCCATCTGCCGGTTTGGGTAAACGGAAACGCTTACTTTAACGGAGCAAAGGCGTGTGTGAATGAAAAAGAGAATCTTATGGATAACGAGAACCAGGTTAAGGTGGAACTTGTGGAAAAAGACGGCCACTATTCCATCAAGACGAACGTGTATGAGTTCCTGAAGGATTTCCGGACGGGAATTATCAACAGTGATATTTTAGGATACGCCTTCGAGCCGGAGCAGAGATTCGAAGATCCGGACGGAAGCACGATTATCTTCGATCAGGATTATCTCGGCGAGCACCGCGGCGTGGCAGCAATGCCGGGACCGTTTGCGGATGGAGCTGAGGCAGAGAAGATTCTGTGGTAGAAGAAATCAGAACTTACCGGTTGATACGAAAAAAACAGGGCGCTGTGCAGGAAATGGCACAGCGCCCTGTTTTGGTAAAAGGAAAGTCAGGATGCCTTTGCAGAATCTTTTGCCGTCGGCATTTTCGCGTATAAGATTTTCAGTATAATCGGTGTTGCAACACTCGAGAAGAGAATCAGCAGAATCACGGCACTGAAGAAATCGCCGGATAAAAAGCCTGCATTCAGACCCTTTTGCGCGACGATCAGACAGACTTCACCGCGGGTCATCATACCGACACCGATTTTCAGGCTGTCGCCCCAGGTAAAGCCGCATCCCTTTGACATCAGGCCACAGCCGATGATTTTTGCGACAAGGCCGACGATGACGAAACAGATGGCAAAGAGTACGAATTTCTCGTTCATGCCGCTGAGCGTTGTTTTGAGTCCGATACTTGCAAAGAAAATCGGTCCGAAAATCATATAGGAGCTGATATCCATTTTTTCTTCGATGTAATCGGAAGAATCGAGGGAACACAGGATAACGCCCGCAACGTATGCACCGGTAATATCGGCGATGCCGAAATATTTTTCGGAAATGTAGGACAGTCCGAAGCAGAGCGCAAGACCCAGAATCGGGAGACGGCGGGTGTGCGGAAATACGGAGTTCATGCGGTTGAACAGCTTAAAGCAGAGAAAACCGAGCACAATCGCAAGGGCAAAAAACAGAATGGTGGAGGCTGCTACTTTCAGCGGATTGGATGTCGGATCTTTAAAACCGATGACAACAGTCAGCACAATGATACCAATGACATCGTCGATGATGGCTGCATTTAAGATGGTTGTTCCAACCTCTGTTTTCAGCTTGCCGAGTTCTTTCAAGGCCTGTACGGTGATGCTGACCGATGTCGCAGTCAGAATAACACCGATAAAAACAGCGTGGTAAAATTCTTCCGTTCCGACAGCAGAGAAGCCATAAAAGCTCATGTATAAGATGGCTCCAAGAACGAGAGGAACAAAAACACCGGCACAGGCGATCAGCAGGGATTTCACTCCGGTGCGGAGCAGATCCTTCAGGCTGGTGCCAAGACCTGCGGAGAACATCAGCAAAATGACACCGATCTCCGCCATCTGTGCGAGAAAGTCAGACTGCTGAACGAGTCCCAGCACACTGGGTCCAAGGACAATACCGGCAATCAGCTCGCCCACAACCTGCGGAGCCTTGCATTTTCTGGCAAGAATACCAAACAATTTTGCGAATACGATAATGATTGCCAGGTCTTTTAAAATGACATACGTATCCATGAAAAAGATACCCCCTTTTATGAATTTTATGTATGTGTCGGCAGCTTGAAAGAGCAATGCCGGAGTTTGATACGCATACATTTTCAGTATAGCAAAAATTGAGAAAAAATACTATCGGCAAGAAAGAAAAAATAAAGTAAAACGGAAAAATGATGCAGGCGTATGGAACCGTTCTTTTGTAAAACAAAACTGGAAAAGAGAATTGTGAGGGTTATTGTCAGATTAAGAGCAGTGAACGGTAATGGAAAAAGAGATATAGAAAAAGAGATATAGAAAAGAGCATGTAGATATAGTATGATCAAAGCAGCAAATAAATTTTACATGGAGTTTAAAAAGCGGGATCAAAGAAAAAACGAAAGGGGAAAGAAAAAATGAGAGTTGGAAACGTGAAAGAAATTGTATTTTC
>ENA-OROX01002482-OROX01002482.1-human-gut-metagenome-genome-assembly--contig:-NODE-2482-length-12608-cov-18.361109_pt1 | contig 12608 bp, 10 predicted proteins | sample MGYA00242133_ERZ509058 | MGnify/ENA primary metagenome ERZ509058 (study PRJEB26280, sample SAMEA2338751) | human gut metagenome | biome: human gut; feature: human-associated habitat; material: faeces...
TATGTGCTGCTGACCGTATTGCATCTGACCTTTGCCGTTATAATAGCAGGTCTTGCGCTGATCTGATATCCATTGGAACCCGGTCTTCATCGCGCCATTGTTCTTGTCGAACAGGTACCACTTGCCGCCTATGTGCTGCTGACCGTATTGCATCTGACCTTTGCCGTTATAATAGCAGGTCTTGTGCTGATCTGATATCCATTGGAAGCCGGTCTTCATCGCACCATCTGATCCGAACAGGTACCACTTGCCGCCTATATGCTGCTGGCCGTATTGCATCTGACCTTTGCCGTTATAATAGTAAGTCTTGTGCTGATCTGATATCCATTGGAGTCCGGTCTTCATCGCGCCATCTGATCCGAACAGGTACCACTTGCCGTCTATGTGCTGCTGCCCCGTGACTGCCTTGCCCTTTGAATAATAGAACGTCTTGCCGTTGACGGTCTTCCAACCGTTGGAAGTCACCGGCTTGACGATTACGTTTGGCTTGCTTTGCGATTTCAATTCGCCGGTATTTTTGTCAAAGAGACATTTTGAACCGTCAATCGTTTGTTCGCCGAAAACCTTGTGACCGTTCTTGTCGTAATAATATTTCTTTCCGTTAAGCGTCAGCCAGCCAAGATGCATCGAACCGGTCGACGGATCGAAATAGCAATAATAATTGCCGATTTTTTGCGAACCGTATTGCATCTGACCGTTCGAGGCGTAATAGCAGGTCTTGCGCTGATCTGATATCCATTGGAACCCGATCTTCATTGCGCCCGTGTTCTTGTCGAACAAGTACCACTTGCCGCCTATGTGCTGCTGGCCGTACTGCATTTGCCCGTTTGATGCATAATAGCAAGTCTTCTTTTGATCTTCAATCCGCTGAAAACCGGTCTTCATTGCGCCCGTGTTTTTGTCGAACAAGTACCACTTGCCGTTGATGTACTGCTGACCGTACTGCATTTGCCCGTTTGAAGCGTAGTAGCAGGTTTTGTTTTGATTTGCCACCCACTGAAAACCGGTCCTCATTGAACCGTCCGATCCGAACAGATACCATTTGCCGTTGATCTGCCTTTGACCTGTTACTGCCGTTCCATTGACGTAATACTTGTTTCCTAGCCAACCGTTTGAAACAGAAGTTGAAGGAGCATTCGTCAGCAATCCGTTAAAGTCAGTCGAAAGATCGAGATTTCCGAACCACCAATTCCACGGCATCCGCGAGGTCGAAGCAAACTGCCATGCACCGTATCCTTGATTGCGCCATTGTCTTTCATAATAGCCGCCCCTTGAAGGCGTGAACGGATATTGAGCCAGCCACGTTCTGGACTTTCCGACCGTTGAAACGACAGCATCCCGATACCTGTAACCGGCATAAACGTAAACCGCATGATTGCGATAGCCGGCATTGTTCAATGCGCTCCAAAACGAGTTAAGACCGTTTTTGACCTGATTATTCAACGTTGCTCCGTCTTCCATATCCGCAAAAATCAGCGTATTCGGTCCAAGACCGAGCTTTCTCAGACAATCCGCCATGTGGTTGCCCTCATTCCAGCCGCTGCCGGAGTTGTTGAAAGTCGCATAATGATAAACCGCAACCTTCAGCCCTGCCTGAATGGCATTTCTGATCTGGTTTGAGGCTGCGGGATTGAGATAGCCCGTGCCTTGCGAAATCTTGACGATCACCGTCCTGATTCCCTTTGCCTTGAGCTGCTTGTAGTCATTAAGCGTCAAGCCGCTCTGGTATGATGCGACGTCGATCGCATCCCCGTGCGTATAGCGTCCGTCGCCGATTCCGAAAACATCGCACGTGTCTGAACTTCGCATCACATTTAAAAACGGTGCCTTGACTTCAGTATATTCATTTGCAAAATCCGTTACTTTCCCCTGACTGTCGATTTCGACGTCTCGGCCGCTAGGAACCGCATTAGGCTGTACCGTCTCTGCATTTGCCGGAATCGTCATCAAACAGCCGGCAGAAAGAAACGTTATGAGACTAACAGCAAGTTTCGTATGCCGATTGGTGCTTTGTACTCTTTTTTTCGTCAATAAATAAATCCTCCCTTTTCAAAGACTGTCTCAATTTTAGGGGGCAAAGACAGCCTTTGTTAACCTGTAATCAACTGTAATACGCTATAATATGACTTATTTTAATATATCGTTGTGAACATTGCTTGAAAGTTATTGAAAAATACATCAAACTGTGCTTGAACAAAACTTGCAAAATGGCCTTTGCCTCTATATACTATATATCCGTGAGCAATCACGCGGTGGTTCGCAAACATCCCACCATAATAAAAAACTAGAAACGAGGTTATCGTTATGTCAAATACTCAAAGCAAGGTCGCAAATCTCGCCAAAGCGGGCGTGGTTGCAGGCCTTTATGTTGCTATTACCTTATTGCTTGCACCGTTTAGTTTCGGTGCCGTCCAGCTGCGCCTGTCGGAATTGTTCAACAACTTGTCCGTGTTCAACAAGCGCTACATCTGGGCCGTGACGCTCGGATGCGCAATCGCCAACCTGACTTCGCCGCTCGGAGTGGTCGACGTCATCTTCGGTTCGCTCGGAACGCTCGTGATGACGAGTCTCAGCTACTACTTGACCCGAAACGTCGAATCCGTTCCGAAGAAGCTTGCAATCTGCGTAGCCATCTGTGCCCTCATGTCATGGAGCGTTGCTTTGGAACTTTATTTCGTAAGCAAGGCACCGTTTTGGATGACCTATCTGACGGTCGGAATCGGCGAACTCATTTCCATGGCAATCGGGGCCATCATCGTCTACGGAATCAGCAAAGTCGTTGACTTGAGCGAATAATTCCGAAGAAAGGAACAAACATGACTTTTGAAGAAATTCTGCCACAGCTCAAAGCAGGCAAAAAAGCCGTCCGCACAAAAGGCTGGGGCGACTGTGAAGAATATGTCTTCGTCGTTTCCGGCGACACGCTGAACGGCGAAGAAATCAATCCTTATCTTATGATCAGAACCAAGGAAAAACCGGCGCTTTCACAATTTATGCCGACTTCATGCGACGTCTTGGCAGATGACTGGAAGGTCGTTGAATGATGAAAAATTATCCGGAATTTAAAAACGTTTCAGTCATCGTCACTGGCGTTGCTTCCGGAATCGGGCGCGCTCAAGCGGAAAAATTTCTGCTCGAGGGCGCCTTTGTTTTCGGAGGCGACATCAACGATAACGAAGCAGTCAAAAACCTGAAACGGCGTTTTCCGCAAACGTTTCGTTTCAAGCTCTGCGACGTCACCGAACTTGAACAAGTCAGGCAGTTTGCTGATGCGGCTCTGCATTTTCTAGGGGGATGCGAAATCTTGCTGAACACGGCCGGAATCCTTGATGCATATAAACCCACCTTGGAAACCGACGAAGAGTTGTGGGACAAGATCATGAACACGAACTTGAAGAGCATCTTTCGCCTGACAAATGCAGTGCTGCCGTCCATGCTGAAACAATCGCACGGCGTCATCATCAACATGGCTTCAATCGCAGGCATGGTAGCCGGCGGTGGCGGTGCGGCATACACGGCGGCCAAACATGCCATCATCGGCTACACCAAACAGCTTGACTACGATTATGTCAAAAGCGGCATCCGTGCCTGCAGCATCGCGCCCGGCGCCATCAACACGCCGATGAATGCCGCCGATTTTGCAGGAGATGCTCACATGGCCAGGCAAGTTGCAGAAGAAACGCCAGCTGGCCGTTGGGCCAAACCTGAAGAAGTGGCAGAATTGACGCTGTTTTTGGCGAGCCCGCGGGCCGACTACATTCATGGCGCAAACGTCCCGATCGACGGCGGCTGGGTGGAAAAATAGATTATTTTGAGAAGTCGCAGCGTGGGAGCTGCGGCTTTTTTGTGCATATTTTGGGAGGGTGGTAGAAAAGATTCAGGCATTTTGCTCAGTCTTTGTCTACTTTTGCCTCCGCGAGCGCTGATTTCGATCGGGTCGGTAGACAAATTTCAGACATTTTGCTCGGTTTTTGTCTACTTTTGCCTCCGCGCGGGCCGGGATGCGCAATGGCAGCCAGTTTCTGCTTATTTTTACGGACAAACAGCTCCAAAACAGCACTTTGTCCGTAATCCCGTCTCGACGTACTGATTGAACGGGCGCTGCATTTAAAAAGGATATTATACATCAAAAATTAAAAAATGCCGAACAAAAAACAGTCGCAACTCGACCGCCTTTGTCCGGCACTTCAATTAATTCAAGACTAATTATTTAATATTGAAAACTCTGCTGCCTTTTTTTCCACCATATCGATATCAAGAGGCTTATTTCCGGATTCCATGGTCAAAAAAACATCTTTCTCAGCAAGAACGTACATTTTATACTTATCCATTGCCCTCATGAAATATTGGGAATTATCCATCATCCCTAAGTGCTCCCAATATATTATTCGATTGTTCTTGGCATCATATATCGTAAAATCAGGAACAATCATCTTATTCCCTATGAATAAAGGCATCTCATAATGATACAAAACACCATGTTTGTACAGGATATCCGCAATGATTTTTTCTGATTTAGATCGAACCTTGTCCCCTCCGTCCGTATTAAATACAAGTTCTTCCGGATGAGCCAAATATGGTTCATATTTCATATTATTCCAACGTTCAATCTTTTCGTCCAACGTCAACCCTAGTGGATTGATGAATTGTCGCAGCTTTGGATCCATATTGTCATAAATTTCTTCACATGAAGTGCTGCTGTCTATTTTTAAGAAAGCGTCCACTGCCTCAATTCGTTTCTCCGTAATTTCCAAACACTTCTCTTCATAATATTTCTGAAGCAAAGGAATAACTAATTCGTGATTCTCAGGCAAATATATTTTTTTGCCAGAATTTCGAATAAAAAATTGCAGTCTTCCATGTGATTTAGAAATTCCAATTCGTTCCTTAGGCGCGCCTCGCAATTCTCCCCCTCAAAATTTCAGCCCGCTTTCGTTCCATTACTGATTCATCACTCATAAGACGATGAATTTTTTCCATATGCGCCCCCCCTGGATTAATATTTGGTTAGATTATTATATTCCTGATATATTATAATTTCAATAATCTTAATTAAATCTTAAATTTTATCTTTTTTGAAAATGCAGAGCTGCCAATATATAATAAAATTTTACGGACAAACATTCCCAAAACCGCCATTTGTCCGTAATCACTTCTTGACGTACCGATTGAGCGTGTACTGCATTTGACAAAATTACTGCCGTTTACGGACACATCGATGAAAATGGGTCGTCTGTCCGTAAATGGCTTGCTCGAAAAATGCCGATTACGGACAAAATGGTCAAAAATGGCCGTTTGTCCGTAAAAATTCAGACGTTTCGGGCCCGGTTTTACGGACAAATGCTCCAAAAAGCCGGCTTTGTCCGTAAATCCCCATCATAATTGCCAAAAATTTACGGACAAATCATTGGAAAATGCCGGTTTGTCCGTAAAATGCGTTTTGCTTACGGACAAATCAGCAAAAAAAGGCACTTTGTCCGTAAATTTGAGTGAGATCTTGGCTTGATTACGGACAAACATTCCCAAAACCGCCATTTGTCCGTAATCCCGTCTCGACGTACCGATTGAGCATGTGCTGCATTTAAAAAAGAATAGCTTCTTATACATCAAAAATCAAAAAAGGCCGCATCCCCATGCGGTCTTTTGATCATCATCTGTTTACAATGTTTTCATAGACGTTTGTCGTCAGCTTGTAGACTGCCACGTATCCAAGGAACGTTACTGCTAAAGAAACAATTCCAAACTTGACGAGCAGCAACTTGTCATACATCGACAGTAAGACCAACATCTTCTGGATGGCCGGAATCGCAAAGCCGACGTTAACGGCCGCACCGATGATCGGGAGCATGAAGACTGTCAAAACCTGACTGTTGATGGCTGATTTTGTTTCTTCTCTGCTTAATCCGACCTGCTGCATGGTCTTGAAGCGTTCCCGGTCTGCGTAGCCTTCCGAAACCTGCTTGTAGTACATGACGACGACGGTGGCGATCAGCATGACGATGCTGACGAAGATTCCGATAAAAAGAAGTCCGCCGAAAAGCTGATTGAACAAGTCGGAAACCGAAGGACGGTCAGTGAATGAGTCCATGTAAGGCTCCTGGCTGTTCTTCTTGACGACTGCCGTGAACTTGTCACCCAGTCCAGCTGCGTATCTCTTCAAGTCAGATTTCTTTCCGGAAATATCGTACCCCATTGCATAAAGCCATTTTCCGGAAATCTGCTCGCAAACCGTCTTGTCTTTTGCAAAAACGAAGATCGGCTTAAAGATTGTCCGTTGATAATCGAAGTAGAAGTCAAAACTGTCAATATGACGTACCTTGTAAGTTTTCCCCTTGATCGTGAGGCGGTTTTTGTCATATCCGCCCTTTGAAGAGCACATCAAAATTTCGTCTTTTGCCAAATGCACGTTTTGCTTTTGAATTCGGTTGTAATCGGCTACCGGCACTGCAAACAGCTGATTTTCGGTACTCATGTCAACTGTCTTGCTGACAGAATAAGCGCTGCCTGAAAAATTGCCATAAATTGGTTCTGTCATCGTCATGTTGACGTATTTTCCGACCGTGACATGATTGTCCTTTGCCTTGCTTTGAATCGTCATTTTGTCAGCATGACTGATCGGCGTCTTCTTGGTCATCACCACGTCGTACGGATTGTAAAGCCTGACTGTCGCTTCCTGTGAAAGACGAAGGGTACCGGTCGTCACGATCGCAACGAGCGCCGTCGTCAGAAGCAGACAGATTGAAGCAAGACTTGCACCGTTCTGCTTCATTCGGTAAATCATCCCTGAAACTGAAATAAAGTGGTTGCGTTTATAGTAGAAGTTCTTGTTTTTTCTGAGCATCTTCAAAAAGATGATCGAAAATGCGATGAAAACCAGGTAAGTTCCGATTACGACAAGGATTACGGCCAGCATAAAGCTCGTTACGGCATCCATCGAAGCCTTCATTCTGACTGCAATCGCATACCCTGATCCAAGTGCGATGACGCCGACGATTCCGAAGATCCATGAGCCGCGCGGTTCTTTTTCTCGCTTATTCGCTGCCTTCCACAAGTCAAGCGGGTTGACCGAGCGTAAGCGCCACAAATCGCCCAAGAGCAATATAAAATACACGGCTGCAAAATATCCGACGCAGATGATTGCTGCAACGGAGCTGAACACCGGAATATCAAAGCGTCCCATATCAAGCAATTTTTTCAACCCGAGTCCGACGAATTTGACGAAAGTTGCTCCAAAAACAAGTCCCAGAACTGAGCTTGCTACAAACATGATCGCATCAATGAAAAAAATCATTTTTCCAAGGTCAGATCTTGTCATCCCCAAAATGCTGTAAAGCCCAAGCTCGTGATTCCGACGGCGACTGACGATGCTGTTGATGTAGATCATGAAGAAGAAAGTGATTGCCAGGGTGAAGACAAGTCCGATGTTCATCAGCTGAATCAGAACGGATCCGTAATTTTGCTTTTCAAGACTTTTATTCGTCGTCATTGAAAAGAAAATGTAGTTGATTCCGACCAGCACTGCATTTGCCAAAAGGAACGGCAAATAAAGCTGCAAGTTTTTGCTGATGGTCTGTCTTGAAAGTTTAAGTTTCAACATCCCTTTTTCCCCCTTATTCAGCCGTCAAAACGGTCATGCTGTCCGAAATCTTTTTAGCATAGTCTTTTTGCGACATGTCCCCGCGGTAAAGCTCGTGATAAATGATGCCGTCCTTGATAAACAGCGTTCTGTTGGCGTAGCTTGCGGCCTGCGAACTGTGAGTAACCATCAGAATCGTCTGTCCCTGCTTATTGACTCTGTCAAACAACACAAGCAGGCGCTTCGTATTTTGAGAATCGAGCGCTCCGGTCGGTTCATCGGCCAACAGCAGATCAGGATTCGTGATCAATGCTCTGGCGGCTGCCACGCGCTGTTTTTGACCACCGGAAATTTCGTACGGATAACGATCGAGCAATTGCTCAATTTCAAGCTCCTTTGCCAAAGGTTCAAGGCGCTTTTCCATTTCCTTATGCGATACTTTGTTCAAAACGAGCGGCAAAAAGATGTTGTCGCGATTGTTGAACGTGTCAAGCAAGTTGAAATTTTGGAAGACAAATCCCAAATGCTGACGTCTGAACGCTGCTTTTTCCTTTTCCTTGAGCTTTGACAGATCCTGATTATTGAGCGCGATCTGACCGCCCGTTGCCGTTTCAAGCGTCGCGATGATATTCAAAAGCGTCGATTTGCCGGCACCGGATTCCCCCATGATGGCAACATATTCCCCTTCTTCAACGCTGAATCTGATATCGCGCAATGCGTCAACTTGACCGTCCCCTTTACCGAATGATTTACTGATATGGTTCAACACTAAAATACTCATTTTTCATCCCTCCTGTTTCATTACTCCTTTATTATAAAAAGATTCCCACCGCAATCATAGTTACATGTGCGACAGGAACCTTACAGTTTGTTATTTTTTTATAAATCCAGAATCCGATTCAAATCCAGTCTGACAACGGTCCCCGCTCCCAGTTTTGAATCGACCGCAACGTCGATCTTCAAAAATTCGCTGACCCGTTTGACGATATAAAGCCCCATCCCGGTTGCGGCACCGTGCTTTCTGCCGTTTTCTCCGGTGAATCCTGCTTCAAAGATTTTTGGCAGATCGGATTGCGAAATGCCGATTCCTTCATCTTGGATGAAAAGCACGCCATCGTCGTAACCGATCATGATCTGCTGATGCGGAGCACTGTATTTGCTGGCATTAACCAAAATCTGCTCCAAGATGAACGACATCCACTTCTTGTCGGTCAAAAGCTTTTTATGCGGCACCGCCACGTCAAGCGTCAGGTTTTTGTCGACGAAAAACGTCATGTTTTCGCGCAAAATCTGCTGCACGAGCTCAAGCAGATCAATCGAAACGAACTCGATGTCATGGTTAAAATCGGACAAGCGCTCATAATTAAGCAGCAGATTCAACTGATATTCGGCATTATCAACCTGCTTTTGCACGCGCGAACTGTCCACGACATCCGCCGCATCGGCCATCAGTTTCAGTGCCGTCAGCGGCGTCTTCATCTCATGACTCCAGACGATCAGATAATCGTAACGCTCTTTGAACTCCTGCTCAAGTTTTTGCGCGCGCTGATTAAGATTGTCCTTTTCTTCACTCATCTTGCGCAAGAATTCTCTTTCAACGAGCGTCCTGCCAAAAGATTCGTCAATATTGCCACTTTCAACGCGTCTGAGAATTCGAAACGTCCGCACGGTTTTAAAAAATGCAGCACCGACCGCTACGAGCCAGGTAAAACGCACGAAGTCGCCGATCAAACTGAATTTCAAATCATAAAGCACGCAAAAAAGCGCAAAGACAGCTACGCAAAACAAATATACGATCAATGTCGACCAGCAGTCCGCCAAATATTTCCTGATCATAATTTTTCCTCCAAGCGATAGCCCTGGCCCCTGACCGTCGTAATCTGGAGCGGTCCTTCAAGCGTCGAGAGCTTGCCGCGCAACCTGCTCAAGTTGACGTTCAGCGCATTTTCGTCGATAAAGTTGTTTCCTTGCCACAATGCCGAAATCAGTTTCTTCTTGCTGACCGTCTGGTTTGCATTCAGCATGAGCAGCTTCATGATCAGTCCCTCAGTCGGTGTCAGTCTGACGCTTTCTCCTTGAAAATCCAGATCGTTGGTCAACAAATTGAGTTCGCAGCCAAATTTTTCCAGACTCTTTTCCTGCACTGCATTTACACGGCGAAGCACGGCCTGAACCTTCGCCGTCAAAAGATCCATCGCAAACGGCTTGACCAGATAATCATCCGCACCGATCATCAGCGCCCTCACGGCATTTTGATCAAAATCGGCGGCCGAAATAAAAATAATCGGCACCTGTGAAAAGGACCTGATCTGCTGCGTCCAGTAGAAACCGTCATACATCGGAAGCGTAATGTCCATCAAAATCAAAACGGGATCGGCTTCCTTGACTTCCGCCATCATGTTGTCCCAGTCCGAAACGCCGGTCACGTCGTATCCCCACTTTTTCAGTTCATCATGAACGGCCTGAATGATATCTTGTTCATCTTCAATAATAAATATCTTTCTCATCGTTTCTTCTTTGCTCCTCCACATGGGTATAGTGTACCACGAATTGAAACGTGCACGCTTGCTTTTATTATTTCCGGGAGTGTGGTTTTGGTACAGACAACTGAGTCAGGTCTGTTTTCGGATCTGCGCGCGCTGTCTTCGTCGGGGCGGTAGACAAATTTCAGGCATTTTGATCAGTTTTTGTCTACTTTTGCCTCCGCGTGCGCCGATTTCGGTCGGGTCGGTAGACAAAATTCAGACACTTTGCTCGGTTTTTGTCTACTTTTGCCTCCGTGCGCACCAATTTCGGTCGGCTCGGTAGACAAATTTCAGGCATTTTGCTCGGTTTTTGTCTACTTTTGTCTCCGCGCGCACCGATTTCGGTCGGCTCGGTAGACAAGATTCAGACATTTTGCTCGGTTTTTGTCTACTTTTGCCTCCGCGCGCACCGATTTCGGTCGGCTCGGTAGACAAGATTCAGGCATTTTGCTCGGTTTTTGTCTACTTTTGTCTCCATGAGCTCTGTCTTCGTTGGGTCGGTAAACAAAATTCAGGCATTTTGCTCGGTTTTTGTCGGCTTTTGCCTCCGCGAGCACTGCATTTAACCATCCCGCAAACACGCAAAAAAGCGCCCGGCCGCTTACAGCAACCCGACGTTTCTTGTCAAATATCAAACATATAATTTCCAATCCGGTTCAAACGAAAGCAGCGCGCTCTTTTTCCCCGCATATGACCAAAGCGACGGTTTCATCGGCATACGTTCGATGTGAAGACGCGGAAAATCGGTATGCAGTTTTTCGTCAATGATGCTCCAGTCAGAAGCTGCCGCTTCATCATACATCATGCTGAAAGAAAAATCGCTGCCCATCAGGCTCAGCTGAAATTCGAGTTTTTCAGCAAGATCTTCATAAGTATTTTTCATCAGCAGAACTTTTCCCTCAAGTTCAAGACAGCCGTCCTCATTGAAACGCAACAAGGTTTTGAGCGGAACGACGCTTGGAAGATGGTTTGAGATGTGCCCCGTCTTAAGCAGAGTATGCACATCGTTTACGAACAGGTACGTTTGCTGAGATTTTCGAAAAACGGCCAACTTGCTTAAGATGTCTTCCGGAGAAAATCCTGCTTTGGCAAGCGCGCTTGCAAGCAAGACCTGATGCTTTTGCGAAATTCCTGTAGCACGCGAGTCAAACACGTAAAGCGGAATCGGGCATTCGCGCATGTTCGAGTATGTGACAAGGTTGCCGCCAAGGCCGGAAATTCCGCTTGAAATATGGATGGCAACGCATGCCTCATAGCCTTGTTCGCTGAGTTTGTGCACAATTTCGCCGATTTCCTGCAGAGAATTTTGTCCCAGGCTCAAGATGTCTCTGGACAATTTGGCACGGCGAATAATCGTTTCGTCAGAAGCATCGAGACTCTCGCGATACTCTGCATTTCCCAGCGTTATTGGCAAATGCAGAGTCGCCACATGCAACGCGGCGGTTTCGGTCGGCGTCAGTGCCGCAGAACTGTCCGTTAAAACAGCAATCTTCATTTTAAACACCTTTCACTTTTATAATACTTCCATTCTAACACAAACCGGCCAGATACCAGCCGAGAAAAGCCGCAACAGGGCCGAAGATGCCGCTCAAAACAAAGTAGGAACAGGCCTTGCTCCAGGCTTTGTTTCTGATCAGCGTCAACAGCTCGACGTTATAAGTCGAAAACGTCGTATAGCCGCCGAGAATGCCGGTCCCGACAAGAAGTGCAAACTCAGTATCTTTAACGATTCCAAGCAAAAAGGCTCCGGTCAGATTGATGATCAGCGTTGCAATCGGAAAATTCGTGCCAAGTTTTCCTTTGATGAATGCAGTCAGGTTATAGCGAACAAGTGCCCCGATTGCTGCACCGATGCCCGTAATTATCATAATTTTCCTCCCAATGCGCAGCCTAGTGCCGCAAAAAGCAGGCCACCGCACAAGTTGGCCAGCCAATACGTTACGCCGATCAAAACGGCTCCTTGCTGCAAAAATGCCACCGTTTCAAACGAAAACGTCGAAAAAGTGGTCAACGCTCCGATCATGCCGGTTCCTAACCCGGTCGTCAGCCAGGACGGCCACTTGGCACGTTGGATAACGAAAAAAGTTATGAACGACAGCAAAAAACAGCCGCACAGGTTGGCAATCAGAGTCCCCGTTGCGCAAAAATTTTGTGACAACACGTATCGCATTGCTCCGCCGAAAAATGCAAAGCATGCAACGCTGATATTTTCAGCCAATTTCACAAAAATCACCCCATGACTACTAAGTATACGCCTGTCAGCGTTTCATGTCGACATTTCAGAGATCCACGACATTTTTGACTCATTTTTCACGCAAAAAAGAGGCTGAGAAAAAAGTCCAGTTTCCTGCTTGAATCAAATGAAATGCCGAACGAAGACGGTCGGTTTGCGATTAAATTTGTACGGCTTTTTTAAAGGAGACGCCGCTCAAGTAATTCAGTCAAAATCTAAAGTCAAGTCCTAATTTGTGTGTAAATTATTTTTTCTCCCAGGCACTAGTTGTGCA
>ENA-OROX01002483-OROX01002483.1-human-gut-metagenome-genome-assembly--contig:-NODE-2483-length-12601-cov-2.077873_pt1 | contig 12601 bp, 12 predicted proteins | sample MGYA00242133_ERZ509058 | MGnify/ENA primary metagenome ERZ509058 (study PRJEB26280, sample SAMEA2338751) | human gut metagenome | biome: human gut; feature: human-associated habitat; material: faeces...
TCCGTCCAAATTTCTTCTCCCCTGACGGAAATACCGCTCTCTTATCTGTACATAATATTTACTTGAATCTACATTGCAAAAATAATTGTATCCTGCACCTTTTAAATATTCGAATTTATCGCCGTGATAATCCTCCGGTCCACAGAGGTCTGTACCAAACGCAAATATAATGATATCTGTACCTCCGATCAGCGGATCTACATTATCTTTGAATTTCCGGGTATCGGTCTGAAGTGTTTCCAGTCCTATCTGCCCTACATTCTGATGCCCCCAGGTGTGACTTGCAAAAAGCCATCCCTCTGCTTTCATGGCATCTGCGACTTTCTTGGCGCCCTCTCTTTCTTTCGCCAGGCTGAAATCAGGATGTGCATCCAGCCATTCAACCTTATTGGCATCCAGATCATCCGGACGTGTCTCATAGCTCTGGTCTGTACGATATCCTAAAATACCATTATAACCGGTAAGTGCCACAATTCCTTTTGCCCCTCTGTATGAAAAATCCGGATGTTCTTCTACAAAACGGTCGATCAGCGGAACCATATCATAATCTCCGACAGAAACGCTTCCATCATCCTCTATATATTCGTTCCGGATTTTTCCATTCTCATCAACAACCAGCTTCGATGCATATCCATCACCATCCATATAATGATAATAACAGACATCGTCCTGTGAAAGAACAAACGGAATCTTCCCTTCCGGGAGAAGGATCTCTCCTTCTGTTATATTGCCATCAGCATCTGCCTTAGCCATATCATAGATACTGACCATGACATAGCCTTTCTCATACATAGTCTCTGTAATCTTGTTGAATTCATCGATCGTTGTCATAACTTGATTGTAATCAGCTTCTTTATAGTCTCCATCAAATGCTTTAGATGGATCTTTGATCAGTGTATGATAAAAAACATGTGTAACTTCTTCCAGTGGCCAGGACTTACAGGAAGCTTTTATTTCTTCGTATTGTTTTACCGCATCCTGCATTTCTGTATTCTCTTTATAGCCGCTGTATTTCTGAAGCAGGCTGATTGCCTTGTCATAATCATATTGTACTGCGAGAAGCTTCGCATCTGCCAGAATTTCCTCCGGGGTTCTCTCATCCACTTCCAGATCTGAACGACTCTGTTTCACCGTATCTGTCAAAGTCGGCTCCGATGAGTCCTTTTCTGCTGATTTTTTTGATGAAACCTGACTTTGCCTGCTTTCTCTGGTCACAAAACTGACGATTCCGGTGACTGCACTCACTGCTACCACTACGGTAACAACGGCCATGCTTCCCAATACGATCATTTTTTTTCTTCGTTCCTGCTTTTTTATGCGGTGTTTTCTTGCCTGGCGTCTCTCGCGAAGTGCCTTTTCCTGCTCTTCTGACAAACGTTCCATTTCTTTTATTTCATCTGAATACAGTTTATTCTGACTGGTATTTTTATTTCTGTCGTTTTTCTTCTCCATACTAACTCTCCAGGGCCTTTGTTCTGTAATTCTTAGTGTACCCACAAATAAATTTATCTTTCAGATTTTCTAAAAACCGTAAATTTATTATACCTGTTTCTCTGTACCTTTGCTATAACTTTTCCTGTTCTTTATGGAATTTTATGAATTTGTTTGCCTTTTGTAATAAATGATGTTAGAATATATTTCGCATGACATTAGTTTGTAAATTTACATATTGAGGAGGGTATTTATGAGTACACTTACCATCGTCCTTCTTGTAATCCTGATCATCCTGATCGGTGCTCTGATTGCTCTTTATTTCTTTGGAAAGAAAGCTCAGAAGAAACAAGAAGAACAGCAGGCTCAGATTGAAGCAGCAAAACAAACCGTATCTATGCTGATTATCGATAAGAAACGGCTTCCGTTAAAAGAATCCGGTCTTCCGCAGATGGTGATCGATCAGGCTCCGAAGCTTATGCGTCGTTCCAAACTTCCGATCGTTAAGGCAAAAGTCGGACCGAAGATCTCCGTACTGATCGCAGACGAAAAAGTTTTTGATCTGATTCCGGTTAAGAAAGAAGTCAAAGCAGAAGTCAGCGGTTTATACATCGTTGGTGTAAAAGGAATCCGTGGTTCCCTTGAGACTCCGGCTCCTAAGAAAAAAGGCTTTTTCAAAAGATTACTCAACAAATAAGGACACATGCAAAATGCCTGAGAGAATCATCTCCCAGGCATTTCTTTTTTCTCTTTAGTTCTATCAATACTTATTACAATATAAGATTCTCCGAATCTCTGGACTGTGCCTGAACCGTAAGATAGCAGTCAGCCACATGTTCCTCATTCATATCCAGTGCATAACTTTCAGATGAATATTATCCTCTTCTTCCTGCAATTCCAAACCGGTTGCTGCAATCCCCATCTGAAGTGTTCCAAACGGTGTAGAATAAAATGTCATATTTTTCTTACCCTGTTCGAAAACCATATGTACATTTACCTGCCCCTGCTTGCGGACTTCCACTCCCTGCGCCGACATCTTGATATAGTTGACCGTCGGTTCTGCCGTATCGTCCATCATTTCTTCATAACGAAGATAATGGCTTCCATTTCGATAATAATACTGTCCCGGGACAACGATCTCGATTGGTTCCTGTTCCTCTTCCGGATCCATCATCTGAAGTCCGCGTACATGTATAAGTACATCTTTTTTCATATATCTCTCCTGATTCTGATAATTATCAATATTTTTCAATATCAATTTTCTTAGTCATTTCCACATCATACGGAAGAATCGAATTGGCAAATTCCTTAAACTCATCTGCAAGATCACTTACATAAAATCGATAAGGAAATTCCTCTTCCTGCTGTCCGGTACTGAGCATATTTGTTTTCTGCAGAAGATTCTTCAGTTCCAAAGCCGTCTCATACGCCGGATTTACCAGTCTTACTTTTTCTCCCATAACTTCCCGGATCGTAGATCGGATCAGCGGATAATGCGTACAGCCGAGAATCAGTGTATCCACATCTTTATCTTTCAGTTCCTGCAGATATCGGTTTGCAACTTCTACGGTCACCGGATCATGCAGCCAGCCTTCCTCTACCAGAGGTACAAACAGTGGGCAGGCCTTACCGATCACCGTAATTTTCGGATCCAGTTTCTTCAGATAAGCTTCGTGAATTCCACTGCCAACTGTGCCGACCGTACCGATCACACCAACTCTTTTATTGACCGTCTCTTCTGCAGCAACCTTTGCTCCTGCTCCAATCACACCAAGAACCGGTATGTCCTGTTCATGCTGTACCGCATCAAGCGCAAATGCACTTGCTGTGTTACAAGCGATCACAATTGCTTTCACCTGCTGTTCTTTCAGAAAATGAATGATCTGTCTGGAGTAGCGGATAACCGTATCTCTGGATTTACTGCCGTATGGAACTCTGGCTGTATCACCAAAATAAACAATCTTTTCCGAAGGAAGATTACGCATGATCTCACGTGCCACTGTCAGGCCACCTACTCCGGAATCAAACACACCGATCGGTGCATCTCTATCTATCTTCATATGTAATTCTCCAGTTCTGTTTTATATGTTCGAAAAAGTAAAATGAACTTTTCCGAACATATCGATATCTTACCACCTCTCAATAGCTTTCGCAAGCCAGAAGGATATCTTTGGCCTCTGTTCTGATGGAAATTTTTCGACATCGCAACCATACTGATCCCATTCTGAAAAACAGAACTCCGGATAAATACTGCCCCACCATGCCAGAACATTTTTCTGTGATCCCCTCCATTGTATTCCACACAGCAGACTGATGACTATCATTCCTGTTATCATAGAGAGCAGGATTCTGTTTTCTTTTTTGTATATCTGTTTCATCCCGGAACCTCCTGTTTCTTTTTGTTATTTGCTTTGCAAAATAATATTCTTTCAGAAGTATTCCCCAAAATCGCCATATTATTCCAGCCAGACCTGGATCTGATCTTCGGAAAGTGTAATTTTCGGAAGTTTCTTTAAAGTTCCATTCTGATACCACTGATAATAGACCTGCCGCAGAGTCACACCATTTTTCTGTTCTCTGTCCATTCGGTTTTCCATAAGACCTGTAATATATTCTCCGACCGATGTTCCACCTTCCTTCCAGCCCAGCAGTTTTTCCGGTTCCTGCGTCTGAAATACATATATATTTTCTCCTGCCAGCGGTTCTTCTCTGAGATATTCAAAAAAATCTTTCCACATATCGGTTTCAGTCAGGTCCTGACTCAGTATCAGTATCTGCAAATGTCCGATATCCAGATATTTTTCCTGGGATCTTTCATAACGACTTTTTATTTCCTCAAAACTTTTCCCACGGACCTGGAGTGTCTGATTGCCATCCTCTTCCTCTTTTCCCTGACCGGTCGCTCTGGGAAGATCCGGCATTGCATAGGTCAGAATGTATTCTCCCTCAGACACATCAACTCCCATAGCCAGCGGATACATTCTCTTTTCCGGTTCTATTCCGGCACAACCGGTACAGCTCAGAATAAATACCATTAAAACAGCCACTGCAGAAGCTGTTTTTTTTCTTCTCTTTTTCTGTTCCCGGAAAAGCAGACAGATCTGGATCAGCACCAGTCCCGGAACAAAAAATGTTCCCAGATACATTTTGTAGAAATCTGCGATCCCTCTGTCATCTATTCTGACAAAAGAAAACGCATAGATTACTATGGGAAGCCAGTATTTTCCGCTTCTCAGATGCACCGTATCCAATATACGGATTCCGTAATGGAAGCAGCTTCCCAGTGCAAAAAAAAGCCCGTACAATAAAAATCCAATCCAGAGCACATCAAACCTGGCAAGTACATTTCCCGGCAGGTCTGCTCCTGCCATCAGCGGAAGGACCGGATAAAGTTCTTTCTGTATCCGTCCCCACCCCAATACAGAAGGCAGGATAAAAAGAATAAGCAGTAAAATTCCGCTGACTGTTAGAATGGCCGATGTTACAGTTTTGCCGGAATTTCCTCTTTTTTCCACATTCTGCAATACAAACGGAAGAAGGCTGATTCCCGAAAAAGCACACACCACATCATACGTGCTGTAAACGATCTCCTTTCCCCACAATCGACTTTCCCGCAGCATTTCTTTCAAATATTCTGCATTCCCCTGCCCGATACACAACAACAGCATAAGTATGATCACAAATAAAAAAATTCCTCCCGAGACACCGGCCATCCGCCCTCTGCGCTGCATCCCATGATCTGCCCCATATGCACAGACTACAACCGCCCAGAAAATCAGCCATCCGGTTGCAATCCCTGATACTGCCCACACCGGTACGATCTGCTCAATGAGTGAAAGAATATAAACTCCTGTCATGATCAGATATATTAAAAAAAAGATTCCCAACAGGCTGCCTTTCAGCTTTCCCATTATTTTTACAGGATCTGCATAACAGTAAGAAGTTCTCATCAGAAAAAAGACATACAGCAAAAGGATCAGAACTGCAGCCATGATGCCCACTGCTCCAGACAGTCCCTGTTCTCCGTTATATCCCGGAATACAGATCAGAAGTGGTGCAAGAAAAGAAAGTATAATCTGATGATACAACTGTCTGTGTGATATACGATTGTTTTCTGCATACTTCATGATTCACGCTCCTTCCTGTCTGTAATCTTTCGCAGACGGATACTCTGTTCCTTTCTTGCATAGACCGGCCTGTATTTTCTGGCTTTGAAAGGTATTCGAAAAATACCATTACCTGTCTGTCTAACGGATTGTTCTTCCACAAAAGGCACCAGATACGGTATTCCAAAGCTCAACAGTCCTGACAGATGTGATACTGTAAGATAGATGCCAAGGACAACTCCATATATTCCAAGATAGCCTCCCAGAATCAAAAATCCATATTTCAGCAGGCGAAAAGCAGCTGCAAATTCTTCATCCGGTATGACCATAGATCCAAGTGCCGTAAGTGCTACGATCATAACAACAATAGGACTTACCAGATTGGCACTGACTGCCGCATCTCCTATGATCAGGCCGCCTACTATTCCGATTGCATTTCCAAGTGCACCGGGTACCCGGACTCCGGCTTCCCGTATCAGTTCAAAAGCGAGTTCCAGTAAAACCAGTTCTGTCACACTTGAAAAAGGTACTCCCTCCCTTGCATCTGCAAAAGACAGCAAAAGATTCGTTGGCAATATCTGTGTATGAAACCGGATCACTGCCAGATACAATCCCGGAAGCAATGTTGCTGTCAGCAATGCCAGATAACGCAGTATTCGGAGAAATGTTGCCATCTCAAAATGATGATACCAGTCTTCACTGCTCTCCATAAAACTGCTGAATGCACCTGGCAGGATCAGGGCAGACGGAGAATTATCACACAGAAGTGCGATTTTTCCATTGAGAAGTTCCAGTGCCGTCCGATCCGGGCGTTCCGTCACCTGATACTGCGGAAAAGGCGAATACCAGGGTTTCTCAGTCAGCTGTTCCAGCATTCCACTGTCCAGAATTCCATCTATTTTGTATTCTTCCAGCCTGTTTTTGACCTCTTCCAAAAGTTCTTCATGTACCAGATCTTCGATATACAGTATCTGAATCGTTGTATTGGAACGGACTCCACTCTGATATTCTTCTACTTTCATTCGGGTATCACGGATCCTTTTGCGTACAAGCGCGGAATTTGTTTTTACTGAATCCGAGAAACCTTCCCTGGAGCCACGCAATACCTTTTCTGATTCTGCCTCAGAAACTCCCATATCCGGATACCCTTTGCTGGAGATTTTCATTGCCTTATTGTAACCATCTATAAAAAACACTGCATTTCCAGACAGGATTGCTCCAAAAACTTCATCCATATTTTCCAGTTTCTGCACATCTGCAATGCCCAGACTGTTATTTTTGAGAAATTCCTGTATTTTTTCCGGCGGTATTTTCCAGAAATGATTGATCATTTTTCCAATCGCTGAATCATCCAGCATCATATTCGATACCGTAACTTCAATATAAACCATAAGGCAGTCCACTTTACGATCTTCTCCCAGACGCATCGGACGTACCAGAATGTCTGCACAATTTTCGCATTGCTTTCGGATATATATCTCATTATCCCTCAGATTTGACGAAATCCTGATCTGCTCTGTTTCTTTTGCTGGTCCTTCTACTGCTTCTCTCATCATTTCCTCCTGAAGGCAGATAACTGCTATAATAAAATTGAGAATAAAAAAAGAGATACACTTTATGCATCTCTTTTAGAATAACCAGATTATAAGATTTTATGTGTGCAGACACTGCTGACCGTTTTATTTATGAACCTGTCGGTTCTGTGTCTCTTCACGGATAGACCGTATGATTGCCTCCCGCTGATTCTCAATATGCTGATAGGAAATCTCCTGTGCCTGTTTTACATCACGATTACGGATTGCTTCGTAAATTTCTTCATGTTCTTTGACGAGAAGATTTCTTGTCTCTTCATCCTTCAGATACTCCACACGGTAACGATAAATCTGTTCCCGAAGATTATTCAATACCTGATTCAGTCTTCTGTTATCAGAAGATTTATAAATCACTTCGTGAAATGCCACATCGGCCTCTGCAAGCTTGACCAGATTACCCTCTGCCATAGTTGCTTCGAAGTCTTTGGCCGCTTTCCACAATTCCGCCAGCTGTTCCTCTGTCATACGTGCACATGCATTTTCAATAGAAAGATTTTCCAGAGCAATTCGAACTTCCAGAACATCATTCAGATCTTTCTCTGTGATATTGGCAACCTGTGCACCTCTTCGGGGAATCATCACAACCAGACCTTCCAGTTCCAGTTTTCGCATAGCTTCCCTTACCGGAGTCCTGCTGACACCAAGACGTTCTGCAAGTGCAATTTCCATCAGTCGTTCTCCTGGCTTCAGTTCGCCTTTTAAAATTGCTTTACGGAGTGTATTAAATACAACATCGCGTAATGGCAGATATTCATTCATGTCTACAGAAAAATCATTTATCATAAGTACTTCCCCTTTCTTACTTTTTATTGTATATCTGTGTTGCAAATACAGTTTTCGCCAGATGACTGTTGCGAAGCGCTTCCGTAGCTTCCCGAAGTTTACTGCGGTCATCAAATATTCCAAAGACGGTCGGTCCGCTTCCGCTCATCATTGCCTTAAGCGCACCATTCGCTTCCATAAGATCTTTAATCTCCTGAATAACCGGATACTGACTGATGATTCCCGGTTCAAAAACATTTTGCATTTTCGCAGTAAGACTGTGAAGATCCTGATTCTCAATGTCACTGATCATTCCATCAATATCCGGGTGCGACTGAATCTGATCCAGATGAAGATTTTCATAGGCAAGTTTTGTGGAAACATTAATTCCCGGTTTACCAACCAACACATAGCATTTCGGCAGTCCCGGAAGTCTGGTCAGCTTCTCTCCAATTCCTTCTGCAAGTGCAGTTCCACGCATAACACAATACGGAACATCCGCACCAACCTGTACTGCCCTCTTCATCAGTTCCTCTTCACTTAATCCAAGACGAAACAGACGATTCACTCCTACAAATGCTGCTGCTGCATCCGAGCTTCCTCCGGAATAAATTTCGTCAGCTTCATAGAAAGGCCTTCTTTGATATCAAATTCATCCATAAGAAGTTTTGCTGCTTTATATACCAGATTTCTTTCATCTGACGGGACATATGGAAGATTGGTAGATAAGGAGATCCCCGGTTCTTCCTTCTTCCGGATATCCAGAAGATCATACATCTGGATCGTCTGCATGATCATTCGAACCTCATGATATCCATCCTCTCTTTTGCGAAGAACATCCAGTCCCAGATTAATCTTGGCCATTGCACGTAAACGCATAAATTCACCTTCCATCCTTTGTACTTTGTATACAAACATGATCTGGCTATATTTTAGCCGATTTTCATACTAAATTCAATATTATTCTTCGACTTTTTTCACCAGAAGAAGAGGTGTTCCGGAAGATACCTCATCCCCGTCCAGATCATTCATCTGTATGATCTCATCCACCGTTGTATAAAATTTTTTTGCAATATTCCACAATGTATCACCTGGTTTCATGATATACACTGTAATTCCCGGCATATTCCGGATTTTTTCCTGATCCAGTGGAATTTCTTCAATTTTTTCAAGAATCATCTCCTCACTGCACTGGATCACAAGCACATTCAGTCCTATCGTCGCCCGGATCTCAATATCATTGCTGTCTACCATTGTCGTTGAAAGCTGTTCCAGTTCCGTATGCAGATAATATACACTGTTTTCTGTAATGCCTTTGGCTTCAACTACGTGACTGAACGGCAGCATTGCTTCCATGGAATAAAACGGCATTTCATCATTTTCTACAATATACAGCACTTTTAGTCGTACAATTCCTTCTGCCAGAATTCCATCTTTAACGATTTGGATTTTGTCTATTTTTATTTTGCCCTGGCTGTGACAGATCTGAAGGATCTTCCCCTGTGTCTCTTTGACTTCTATCCTGTCTGCGATCCTGCATCGGGAGAAATTACGGACAAGAAGACTTTCCAGTATCTCTTTCCGACCTTTTGGCATACACTGACGAAACGGTGTATACACATCCATGATGACCTCATGATCTTCTTCCTGATAAAGCTTCATATCCAGTTCCAGTACAACATCTGCCTGAAGCTTTCTTTCTTCTCCATCCGCATCCGGTTTTACCTCCAGGGTCTGATTGATCACAGCAGCTTCCAGATTTGGGATCATTTCCGAAATACAGCCTGAGCACTCCACCTCTCCATTAAATGGTATAGAATGTTCTATCCACTGGAGCGTTCCACTTTCATCATCACCTGTATATAATGCAAAAATAAAAAGTTCTCCTTTGGCTTTTACACTGTTTTCTTCCGGTCTGAGATCCAGTCCACGAACTTCTGTTGTATACCAGAGCAGCTCTGCTATATTAGGTTTGTTCGATACAAGTGTTATTTCCTCTTTCAGGCGCATAGTATCCTTTTTATGTATTACAAGACTCAGTACACGCATTGTTTTTTTCTGCACAGATACTGTTTCATCATCAAGAGATACCGGAAGCCGTACTCCTGTCAGCTCATCTACAGAAGCAAAAAAAGTAACCACTGCTTTAATATTCATTTTTCTGGAATGGATGATATGAATGCTCAGATCCTCAATTTCCCATTTCAGGCACATTTTATCCCCGTTGACTATTCCATCCAGATTCAGTGTCTCTTCCATTGGAAGATTTGCAGAAAGACTGTAGATCCTGCCATCCTCCTCACCGACATAAAGAAGATCTGCCTGCAGTTTTCCTTTCAGAAATGCATGCCCTTCATTCAGGCGCACTTCTTCTACTGTCATCTCCCCCTTATTCTGAATCATACGTCCAATGTCCGGTTTTACATCCGGTACATTGTAATCCACATCAAATGTTACCTGGCTGGATGCCTTGCTCTTTGTCCTTAATATCTGAATATCTTCTTTTTTTAATTCCACAATTCCATCCTCCCGTCTCACTGAAACTGCACCGGACCATCCCGGTATTCTGTCTTTATCACAATATACGGATATGACGGTTCCCCGCCCTGAATCTTTTCCGTCGGACCGATCAGTTTTGTTTCAAAAAAAACTGCATTTGAAGATGCAGAAAGTTCTTTTACCTGAATGCTGTATCCTCCACTCATCTGTCGCCCATACCCTTTTGCCAGAAACAGCTCCGTTCCCTTCTGATAGGCAATCTGAAATTCTGTTTCTTTCTTTTCTCTGATCAGCTCCTGCATTTCTTCCGGAATCTGGGAATCCTCGATCACGGTATATGCAAGTGGTGTTTTATTTTCTTCCTCGATCCGTATCATCTGACATCCGCCCAACATAAGAAAAAGCACTGCCAGACACAGCAGAGAAGCTGCTTTTTTCATAAATTCTCTCATTTCCCGGTATTAGATTTCTTCAGTATGTATTCTATGCAGAGTATAAAACATTTATTGCAAGTATTTGCAAAATCACTTATACTTGTACCAGAGTCTTGCTATGCAGGACATCTTTTTGACAGAAAGAGGAATTCATTATGATTCGTTTAGTTATTGTTGCCATCACGGTCATTGGATTTCTGATTTTATCTATTCCAATCCTTTTTGTGGAATGGATCATCGGAAAATTTTCACCGCGAACAAAAGAGATCAGCTCTCTTCGTATTATCCAGGCAGTTTTTAAATTTATTCTGTGTGAAGCCGGAACCAAGGTCACGATAATCGGTGAAGAAAATGTCCCAAAAGACACACCAGTCCTTTATATTGGTAATCACAGAAGCTACTTTGACATTGTACTTTCCTACAGTCGCTGCCCGATCCGTACCGGTTATATTGCAAAGAAAGAAATGGAACGATATCCGCTTCTTTCCAACTGGATGCGCTATCTGCATTGCCTGTTTCTGGATCGTAAGGATATCAAACAGGGACTGAAAACCATCCTTACCGCTATTGAAAAGATCAAATCCGGCATCTCCATCTGCATCTTCCCGGAAGGAACCCGGAACAAAAACAAGGATGAACTGGAACTCCTTCCGTTCCATGAGGGAAGTTTCAAAATTGCCAGCAAATCCGGATGTGCGATCATCCCGATGGCGATGAACAATACCGCAGAAATTTTTGAGGCACATATGCCAAAGATCAAATCCACACATGTTGTTCTGGAATACGGTAAACCAATCTATGTAAAAGAACTTTCCAAAGAGGATCAGAAGCATCTCGGAACTTATACTCAAAATATCATTTACGAAATGCTTGAAAAGAATAAATCACTGGTATAAAAAAGGTATCATAAATACAGAAATATAGGAAATGATCTTCAAAGAATCTCTCCTTTGTCTGTATTTATGATACCTTATGTTTTTTATGTATGTATTTTAATAATTTTCAAAGGATAATCAACTGTTGTCGTTTATCTTTCATATTATCCAATATGTACTGCTCCGATCGCGCGGATGTCCATCGGATATACATTTTCTTTTCCAACAAATCTGGAAATATATTCTACGTAATTATCCTGTTCTTTTTCCGGCACGATTGCTGCGATAACACCTGCAAAACCGCCTCCATGAACACGGCATACACCTGCCCCGATCTTCTTGAGGAAGAGCTGAGTCAATGCAAGTGTTCTGGTAATCTTCTGCTCATGAAAATCTTTCATTGTGTAGCAGTTCTGAAGAAGTTCCCATGAAGATTTTCCTGACTCATCGATCAGTTCAAGGAACTTGTCATAATCATTGTGATGAATCGCATCTGCTGCATCTTCTACGCGTGATGTTTCTCCAAAGAAATGGAGTGCACGAAGGACGGCTCTGTCATCTTCAATTTCATTGCAGTGTTCAAGAAGTGCATCTACATTTGTTTCATGAAGAAGTTCCACACCAAGTACTTTTGCAACCGCTTTCATCTCACCAGGGATCTCAGAATATTCCTGACTGAGATCTGCATGACCTTTTCCTGTGTTTACAATAACAAGTCTGTATCCAAATTTTCCGAAGGAAAAATCCAGTTTGCTATATTTCAGGTTATCTCTGTCTGCAAAATCAAACAGTACCGGACCACCAACTGCACATGCCATCTGATCCATCATTCCGGAAGCCTTGTCCCAGTATACATTCTCTGCATACTGACCGATCTTATCATAATCGTTGTAGGACATTTT
>ENA-OROX01002519-OROX01002519.1-human-gut-metagenome-genome-assembly--contig:-NODE-2519-length-12471-cov-20.508779_pt1 | contig 12471 bp, 10 predicted proteins | sample MGYA00242133_ERZ509058 | MGnify/ENA primary metagenome ERZ509058 (study PRJEB26280, sample SAMEA2338751) | human gut metagenome | biome: human gut; feature: human-associated habitat; material: faeces...
TATACGATGGACTTTCTTCTCTCATGAAGCTTGATTCCATCTTTCAACTTCATTTCCTCTATATCATCATCTGAATATCCTGCTGTATTTGTTCTTCCCATAACAACCGGAATCTTCAAAAACTTCCCAGCTCCATCCTCTAATCCGTAGTGATAAATAATATTCTTATTAGTACTCTTAGGTGTAGCAGTATATTCCAATCCCAACACTGGATTAAGATAATTAATCGCTTTCTTTGATGCTGGGGCATAGTAACGATGCGCTTCATCCATACAAATAACCAAGTCATCAAACGACCGTAACACATCCGCAAAAGAGCCACCCAAATTTTCATTAAACTTGTGAAATTTAAATTCGATATCTCCCCTAGTAAAAATCTTTGAAATATTAAAGATAAATATCTGAATATCAGATGTTTTTTCTACCACCATTTCCTCTTGGATATATCTTACCGGGTATGATAAATAATTTTCCCCATCATAAACTTTGGGTCTTCCCATCTCTGCTTCAAGTCCCTTAAACATGTATTTGGGATGTCCCGGGACCGCCTCTCGACGCATCTTGTCGTAAATCGTATTTCCTGGTGCCAGAATAAAGAAATGTTTGTACCCTTTTGTTTTGTATAAATAATAAATACATGCACCCATTAAACGGGACTTACCAATACCGGTTGTCATATCAAAGCAGAATGATGGAAAATCAAATTCCTTATCTACAGATATTGTATGTGGAGCTTGGCAATTCTCTGATGCTATTTTCTCTGCTTCAGCTTTTGAACTAGTTCTATACTCAATCTTGGAACTGATTGCATCAAAGTATTGTAGCGCTTCATACTGGGGATCACGCAGGCTCATAGCCCATTTGATTTTATCTACTGAACTCATTATTCCTGCACCTCACTTTCAAAATTACATTTATCCAATAAATCCTTTGGTATTTTTTTCACTTCCACATTCTCTGGAAGAATCATGTCAGCTTGATTTTTCTTACAATAGATAAGTAAACTCTGCTTATCCCCTAAGTTCTTCATTATCGACATCACATACTTTGTATTAACAAATTCTTCTGTGATATGTATGAATCGATTCTCTGATGAATGTCCTTGAAACTCCCCGGATGGTTCATAGGTAAATCCTTCTATCTTACAAATAGCTTCACATACCATATCCCATGTATAAGATGGATTTATTTGATAAACAGGAAAAACTTTGTTCTTTACAAGTAATGGTTCTGCCAGTTCGTAGAATTTATATCCACCACCGCCTTTCCATCCTACATCTTTTGAAATGCCACCTTGTTCACCATCGATCACACTGTCCAATCTAACTTTGCAATGAGTATACGCTTGTTCTCCTCTCTCTATCCCTATCCATTTTCGATTCATTTTATTAGCAACGGCGATACTTGTCCCGGACCCCAAAAAAGAATCCAAAATAATTTCATTTCCATTCGTTGTCATTTCGAAAATACGTTGTATAAGCGCTTCAGGCTTTTTTCCGTTCGGGAATTCCACATTCCCCTCTTTTGTTAAATTTTTTGTTCCAGATACAAAATCCCAATAAGTACCTTGAAGTGTCTTTTTATACAAATTTCCATCTATTTCTTCTGCTACATCTTTTAACCAAGCAAATAATCTAAAATTTTCACCTTTATAAAACTGTTCATATATCTGTCCTTTATTTCGTCCAGTCTTTGGTATGTACTCTATAGAATAAAGTTCACTATCACGTCCTAACTCATTTACTTTCTGCATAATGCGCGGTCTTATAGAGCTTTGGGGCATTTGTGTTTGAAAAAAACATTTTGCATATTTATTATATGCATCTTTTTCAGATATCCCCTCATCTCTCATTATTTGATTCACAGATTTTATTACAAAATTACTTCTTTTGTATATTTTGATTTCATCACCACTTCCGTCAACAGTTGAACCAATATACTCCTTTTGACCAGAATTAATAAGTGCACTCGAATATTTCCAACTAATTCCTTCTTCTCGATATCTTTCAACCAAACTACCTATTTCTTCATATTCGTATGCACCTTTAAACATTTCCAATCTATAATAATCTTTTGCATAAATTAATATATACTCGCAGTTTTTCTTAATTCTTTTATCTTCTCCTCCACCCGAAGCTCCTGCTATATTTTTCATATTAACTGAAATCATATTAACAAAATTAGTTCGACCAAAAATCTCATCACATAAGATTTTTAAGTACGCTTGCTCTTCGTCATCTATTTGAATCCAAATTGAACCTTCTTCCGCCAACAAATTTTTCAAAATGATTAATCTATCTCGCATCATGTTTAACCATACAGAATGTTCTAATCCGTCATCATATAATGCAAAAGCATTTCCTGTATTATATGGTGGATCAATATAAATACACTTTATCATCCCCGTATACTTATTTTCCAAAGCCTTGAGTGCCAACAGATTATCCCCATGAATCAGCATATTTTCTGTATCCGGATCACCATATGATTTTGATTTATCTTCAATTAATATTCTCGGTTCCAGCTTCTCTTCCTCATATTTACCAACCCATGTTAATTCTAACTTACCTTTTTTCTCCATGGTAGCCTCCTAAAACTTAATCACTATCTTTGTTACCAGTTGTGTTTTTACCAAGATACCTTCTGCAAACTGCTTCTGCATATTTACAGCCTCTTCTTCCAATGTTGACATTTCATCATGAAATGCCCGTACCATTTTTTGTTTCTGTTCTTCTAAAATTTCTATTTGTTTTTTTAATGCAATCTTCTGTCTAAAATCGCTTTCGTTTACATATTTATCTTTAAGTTCATCTAATTCTGATGTATCCTTGACTCTAAGCAAATATTCCTCTTTTCTTAATTGCAGCCAATTATCCAATTTTTTCTGATTAGCAATCAAAACTGTTCTTTTAGATTCTGCATATTTCTGCTGCATAAATTCATCCACTTTGTCAATATATGAAAGGATTTCTTGATTATTTGGTGTCTTTTCTTCTAAGCACTGCTCCTGCAATTTTTCACAAAGATCTCTAGCCAACTCATCTGAAACACCATATATCTTCCCTGTTATATCAATTATTTCAAATACTGCATCTTCAAGAATCTCACCAACATAAGAACCACCAATAAGTAAATATCCGTGTTGAATTCCCGGAATTTCCAAGTCTATATTAGTTTCATAGTACTTTGGATATATCTCATTTTCCTCTTTACTTCTACTATTCCAATACTTAAACTGTGAATCATATTCCGCAATTTCTTTCATGATAATATTAAAATGAGACTTATGTTGTTCCTCTGTTTTATATGTAAATATGGATTTCAGTTCATCCATTTTCTTGTTTCTTTTCTAATTCCTTTTCCAAATCCTTAAATTGCTTTGTAAAATCTGATGTTGTTTTACATTCCTGATATATAAATGTAACTCTTTTTTCAAAATCTGCTCCACTTTCTAATAATCCAATAGCTTTATCTGATGCACCAAATACGCCTTGGAATAACTCGAATTTTTCAGAAAGAATTTCATATACTCTCTTATCTGCTACATTCTGAGTATTAAGCAAATTAATAACCACAACGTCGTTCTTTTGTCCATAACGATGACAGCGACCAATTCGCTGCTCTATCTTCTGTGGATTCCAAGGAAGATCATAGTTTATAATCGTATTACAAAACTGAAGATTCAATCCTTCCGAACCGGAATCTGTTACTAGTAAAATCTTGTATTCATCCCTAAATGCTTCTACGATGGCATTCTTCAATTCAACATTTCTACTACCCACATACTTTCCATAGTTTCTAGCTTTCCACGCCTTATAAATCTGTTTAGTAACAGGATCATTTGTACTACCATTAAACTTAACTATCTGGCCTTCATATCCGGCATGAGATAATTCTTCAAACATGTATTGTTGCGTTCTAATAGATTCCGTAAACACAACTATTCTTTGTTTTATGCCAGCTTCATCTTGAAATGCAAAAGCTGTCTCCACCGCCTGTTTCAAGGCTGTCATCTTCGCATTTCTTTTTATACTTTCAGCTTTATTGATAATGGCTGTTACCTCATCTATTTCATGCTGAATAAATTCATTTACCTTTTCTCTTGTGTATAATTCATCCTGCTTACTATCATCATCCGTCTCTATTTCATCATCATCAAAAAAACTAAGGAAAAAATCAATACTTTCATCCGCTGATTCAGTTCTAGTTGTTTCCTTCAAAGTTTCAAGTCTGCCTTTTAATACCTTGAAGGTTTCTGCAACTGCCATACTTGATGATGCAAGCAATTTTCTAATAACAGATGTAATAAGTGTTCTGTGTGAATTTGGCAAAGCATACAAGATTTCCTTTTTCAGATAATTATTTACCATCACATAATGTTCTATCTCCATTGGCGATAGTTCAAAATCAATTGTCATTTCTTTACGCTCTGAAAATTGGATATACCCTGCTACTTCTTTTCGTAAAGTTCTTTGCACAACAGGTTCTAAACAAGCCTTCAAATCATTGTAATCTTCTCCTCGCAAATATCTTTCGGAAAATATCTGCTTACTATAAAAAACTCTATCATCGATAAACTGAACAAGTCCATATATATCAAGTAAAGAATTCTGCATAGGAGTCGCAGTTAATAGAATCTTCGGAATTCCCTTTGTTAATTCATATAATGAGTTAGCCATCTTTGAACCATTCTTATAAACATTCCTAAGCCGATGTGCTTCATCAAATACACAAAAATCCCAAGCTATCTTTCCGAACTCTGTTTTTCTTTTTGAGGCAAAGTGGTAGGAAACAATAATTACTGCTTGTTTACTCTTTACCTTTGCGAGATAATCCTCCCAGTTAGAACTATCCACAATTAATGAATCAATATCAAATTTCTCTTCTAATTCAACTTGCCATTGCTTTCGCAGATTTGATGGCATAATAAGTAGTATTTTATTTTTTCCACTGCATAGCAAATACTTGATGACCAAGCCAGCCTCAATAGTTTTTCCAAGACCTACCTCATCTGCAAGAATTGCTCCACCAAGCTCTAATGAAGATAGCGCAAATGTGAATGCTTCAATCTGATGAGGATTGATGTCAATATCAGCCATATGCAAACAACTATATGGATTATTTTTCAATTCTTGTTGCTTTAACTCAGCATATGTACTTTCAACAATACCCATTTGCGAAACCTCCAATCTTATTTTACTAATTGTTCTTTTATTTTATCTGCTATAATCTTTGCCATCATTGGCGGAACCGCATTCCCCACCTGAACAAATTGCGCTGTTCTTGGGCCTTCAAAATAATAATTATCTGGAAACGACTGTATTCTTGCCGCTTCTCGTACCGTAATTGACCTATGTTGTTCTATATCTGGATGAATAAAATAATGTCCATCTTTCGATAAATGTGCAAGTATTGTATGACAATGATCCATATCACCCTCAACAACTTTAAATCGGTCTACAAACGAAGTCCTATTTCTATGCGTTTTCAAATTTTCTGGTAAATCATCATATTTCAAACGTTCATGCCGTTCGTTTTCAAACCACATATCTATTGCTCTCTTATAGATTTCAATATCCTGCGCAGTATGAGGCCTTGCTATATGGCCTGTTAATACATCCGTTTTAATACGAATATTATTTTCCTTAACATATTCTTTTAGCCTGCTCATGTCTTTCATCGTATGCTCTCTTGCCTCATCACCAGGATTTAAAGCTGGTAAATCCTTAAGCAAATCCCACACTTCTGCTTTACTATGAATCACTTCAAAAGAAGGATAATCATAGCCTGTTCCCTTAAGCCAGCCTACTATGATTACACGTTTTCTACTCTGTAATACTCCGAAATCATGCGCATTCAACTCATCATAACAAATTTCATAACCAACACGTTTCATATACATTTGAAGGTTTTTAAATGCTTGTCCGCCTCTTGCGCTCTTTATACCAGCTACATTTTCAAACACAAACATTCTAGGCTTATACTTATTAAGAAACTGTACATACATCTTGTATAATTCATTTCTTGGATCGTCCTCCATCGGAACTATCATGTGACTGCTCTGTGCCCTTCCCACCAAAGAATATGCTTGGCAAGGAGGTCCACCTATAATTACATCAATCATTTCAATTCCTTTTTCCTTTTTAATCTCATCAATTGTATTGAAAATTCCTTTAATTGTGGACTCTGACATTTCTTTATTAATCACAGTCTTAAGCTCTTCCTCAGGTATCTTCTCTAAAAGTTGTGCTCTAGTTATTTTCCCTTTTTCATAATCATAATAGCTATTAAGTTCGCCATTATCTTTCAAATAATAATATGCTATTCTCGTCTCTAATGTCTTTGCCGCGTATCCATTCATCTCAACATGTGCAACTGGTCTATAACCACTTTGTATAAATCCCTCGGAAAGTCCACCGGCACCAGCAAATAGGTCAATATAATTCAAGCCATTTTCATTCATGGTTTTCTACCTCATTATTTAACATTTACTACCCCATTATACGGTCATATCGTTGTGGTGCTTTTCGCTTACTTTATATAACCCAATCAACTTTATTATATCAGATATATCTAACCTTAGTTCTGCACATATCTCTTTTAATATGATCATAACAACCATCCATCTCTTCTTTTTCAATTTTATTCATCTTATTTTTCTTAATTTTAGAAATACAATCTCGTTATTTTATTATACCTTGTGTCATATACCTTGTAAAATAATTCATTTGACCTTTCTTAATTTCATTCCTCTACGTTTCATTCCACTATATATCATTATCCAGTACAGTATATTTATTTTTTCACAAGACAAGAAAAAAGACATCATACCCTTCTATTCAAATAATACGGATATAACGTCTTTCTTCATTTTTACTCACGCAACTATCATTTTCTACTCAAACTCTTGGGCGAGAGATTTATCTGACTGTTTCTCGATACACATTTATGTGTTTTATTCTTCATATTCATCTTATTTTGCATTTTTGTGTACCTCGTCTAAAATTTTCAGAACCAATATGGAGCCAAAACTTTCCATTACAATGGCGAAGCCGAATTGATTATTATTGCTTCAGAAATATATCTCATTAATGGAATTTCCATTGTTAATTCTTGGCTATTTGCAAAGGGATTATATACACCTCTTTCACTTAAGCGACTTTCATTCGATTTACTATGTACTAACGCATTTCTAGTCTTATATATTCTTGCTGCTAACTTTTTATACACTTTTTCATTTGAAACATCTCTTAAATCAACAGTATCTCCTTTTGAAAAACTAACCTCTGACGATTTATAATAATCCACAATAGAATTACTAAATTCTGTCAAGTCATTAATCAACTCACTTATATTAACAAATTTTCTCAAGGTCAATTCTAGTGCTTCCAATTCTGAGCCTTGAAACTCTTCCTTATTTTGTCTATTTTTCTTTTTTATTAAATCCACAATCTTAACGATATCTTTCGTCCTTTTTGCCGAAAAGCCGGGGTGCTGTATAATATGTTGCACACTGTTAAAAATATCTTCGTTATACACTTCTTCATAAAAATGTTCCATTATATGATAAAATCCTACAAACTTTACAAAAGGTTCCTCAGAAGTTAATGCCATATAATATTGTTCAACTAATTGCTCTTTATACAAAAGTTGAGGTGCCATAAGTTCTGAAACATTCTGAATTCTTCTTCTTGGCAAAACATTTCTTTGTGGAAATAAATCATCTATTTCCGTTACCGCTTTAAATACAAAATCAAAATTATATGCAACGTTGAATAAATACGATTTAGCATACCTTTGTAATTGCTCCCTATTCTTTTTTGTATTCGTTTCTATATATACCGCCAATGGTAAACGTGTAATCATTTTTATCAAGCTAAATATATCTTTTTCTGCTAAAGTTTCACACCTACGTTCAAAAAACTGAGATGGAACACTAGAAAAGACTCTTTTTCTTACATCAAAGTCTTTAATAACATACCAAATCAATTGTCTCGAGATTTCATGAAACGAATATGTAATATCAGCCTCTTCATCACTTACAATTAATTCCGTCAATTTATCCTCAAGCCCTATGGAAAAACGTCGTCTTGAATCAATATCTGGTATATCAACAACTGATTCATAACTATTTCCATCACATATTGAATATCTCTCAAAATCATATTGTTCTGCTTGCTGCCTTAAATCATTATAATTGTCTATTGTATATATGTACTCCTGTGTCGCAATAATGTATGAAATTTTATTATTATCATAATTAAATTGCAATCTATTTTTCCAATTTCCTAACATCCTAGAAACTTTTTCGCAAAATTCATTCCATTCCATCTAATCTACCTCCAATTACAAAGAGCACTCGTGTCTTTACTTAATAATATATATACTACAACAAACTTCATTTTGAAAGAATCTATCAATATTAGATTTTTCAACTCTCATACCTAAAAAACTCCCTAGCCATCATCTCCGCTGTAACCCTGTTATACCCATTCTTCAGATACCCCTGCACAATCGTCCCAAAGGACATCGACAATGCTAATATCCCAACGGAAATCGAAATGATCTCATAAGCCGTCATCGTCGCTAAGCAAGCACCCCCAGACACTTAACGCCCTGTCATGGGTACTTTCCTTAGATAGTATCCTAAAATAAGAGCTAATGCTTCTGCAAGGATAAATAAAAATTATTGATTATCCCTCTACGTCGCAAAATACTATTTAGCATCGGTTACAATCGGAAAGTTCATTTCAACAATAAACTCTTCTTTCTCTATCTTTGCTTCAATCTCTCCATCCATCCGACTAACCAGCTCCTTTGCAATAGATAGTCCCAATCCAGTAGATGTTTTACTTCTGGCAACATCTGCTTTATAAAATCGCTCAAATACCTGATCTATATTAATCTGTTCTGGATGTGTAACCTGATTGCTGATTCTAAGCACCGCCTGATTTTGATCACGTTCCAACACAATGCTAATCTTCTTTTCTCCATGATCCAGCCCATTTTTTATCACATTCTGGATAACACGGCGGAGTCCCTGCCTGTTTCCATGTATATACAACTGTTCTTCCGTAATCTGAATATCCGGCTGAATTTCCATTCTTACCCATTCATCATAGTATGAAAAAACTGTTTCTTTCAAAATCCTGTTCATACAGCACAATGTCAATTCCAAACTGTAAGATTCGTTTTTTAACTTTGTAAACATAAAAAGTTCCTCCAACATTTCATTCAGACTATGAATTCTTTCGTGGATAATGCTTAAATAACGTTTCTGATCCTCTATATTTTCACATTCTTCCATTAGCTGGAAATATCCGTCCAAAGATGTCAGTGGTGTGCGGATATCATGAGAAAGATTTGTATAAGTGTCCGCAATCAGAGCTTCTTTCTCCTGATAATGCTGCTTCTCTTTTCTTCGCAGTTCCAGAAGCTCATTCAACTTGTCAGAAAGCTTTCCTATTCCACCCACATCAAATTCATGGTTAATCAACATGTTACTGTCATGTTTCATCATAAACGCCAATTGGCGGCAGATGTCTTTCACCTGCCGCTGGTATTTCCACATAATAATAAATTGTAAGATAATAATTCCTGCTAATATCCCAATTACGATATACATCCGTTAAATATCCCTCTTTTGAAAAACAACGCTGCTTACTGATATCATCATAACGATGAACACTATTGCCACACCAAATGCCGCCAAACACTCATTTCCACTCGGATTCATAGGAAGCAGTGATAATTTTCCTGTTATCGTATACTTATAAATCTGGAAATTCCGAATTCCTATTTTTTGAATGGCACTATTAATCACCCCATACACAATGGTCATTACATTCATGCTAAGACAGACAGCAATGACCATGCTGATTACATTATTTTTCAAAATAATTGCAATCGCCATACAAATCAGCACAAGTGCATAATGAAGAGCCAGTTCAGTCACAAAATAAGATAAAATTGCCTTTGTATTTCCCCATTCCAATTCCCCGAAAACAATACCATTCGCCGCTGCCTGAAATAAGAATGCACCTGCCATTGTCAGTACCGTAAAGACAGCCAAAGCAATTGCCCTGGAAAAAATCAGAGTTCCTCTATTTCTAACCTGACCTCCTATATTCTTAATATATCCGCTACTGATATCCGCTGTTGAAAACAGAACAGTAAAAATCACCAAAAGCAGTGCATACAATTTTCCTTGGGAATTGGCAAAAAAGATATCATATACCGTCACCTTTTCTCCCGGCTCCGTAGGCAGCGTTACCATCATTCCCACATTAATATTATCCACAGTAGGTTCAGTAACCTGCTCCTGTTTCATGGCATCCTTTTCAGTCAAAAGCTCATAATCTGTCTTGCTTAAAGATGTTGTAATCAATAATATTGCTGCCAGTACGATCCAGATTACATACATACTTTTGGTTTTAAGCATCCGGTATAAATCCATTTTTATTATATTAAGCATGATCCGCACCTCCCGTCAGATTCAGAAAATAAGTTTCCAGTTCTTCACTGGTTATGGAAATCCCTTTTACCGGAATTCCTGCCTTTGCAAGTTCCATATTCAACGCTGCACTTTCATTCAATCGTTCAAAAATATGAATATGCTCTTTATCTGTTACCTGATAGTTGGTAAATCCCATAGAATCCATCACCGGAATCGCCTGTTTCGGATGATCCAATGTCAACTCTATCCGTTCACTGCATCTTCTTATTAATTCTTCTCTTGTAATTTCCTGTAATAAACTTCCATTATGAATAATTCCATAATCAGTAGCAATCTTCGATAATTCCTCAAGAATATGACTGGAAATGCATATTGTCATATTCTTCTCTTTCTGAAGTCTCTGAATCGTATCCCGGATCTCTGCAATACCCTGTGGATCCAATCCATTGATTGGCTCATCAAGAACTAATAAATCTGGTTCTCCAACCAAAGCAAGACCAATTCCCAAACGCTGTTTCATTCCAAGTGAAAAATGTTTTGTTTTTTTCTTTCCCACATCCTCCAGACCGATAATTCTCAATATTTCTTCAATATAATTTTTTTTCTTTATTCCAAACAGCTTGCATTTGATATTCAGATTTTCATATGCAGTCATATCTCCATAAAGTCCCGGTGCCTCAATCAGACATCCTATCCGTGATCGAACTTTTTGCAAATCCTTTCCCTTGTATCCGAACATCTCGATTTCTCCACAAGTTGGCTTGGAAAGTCCACTGATCATCTTCAGACAAGTTGTCTTCCCAGCTCCATTCCGACCGATAAAACCATAAATAGCACCTTTTTTAATATGCATATTGACACTGTCCACAGCTTTATGGTGTCCATATTGCTTAGTCAAATTTCTTGTTTCCAATAACATTTCGCTCAAGTTTTTCATCTCCTTTTTCTTATCTGCATTTATCATAAAGGAATAATCCTAATCAAACGCAAATAAATAGTAAAAAAAGAGTAAAGATTATAGATGAAGACGATAACCGATCCCCCAGACTGTTTCAATATATTCCTCAGATGTAACTGTTTTTATTTTTTTACGAATATTGCTTATATGTACATCCAGAGTTTTTGTTTCACCCATATATGGTTCGTCCCACGCATATTCAAAAATGTCCTCTTTACTGAAAACCTGCTTCGGATTTCTGAGCAGTAATTCTAAAATCGCAAACTCCTGTCTTGTTATCTTAGGAAGTATTTTTCCACCAATGCTGACCTGAAAAGTAGCTTTGTTCAATACCATCTCTCTGAACGAAAGGTTAGATTCTTTTATTTCCTTTTCTTCTGTATGACGAAGCTGTACCTGAATTCTTGCCAGTACCTCTCTGATTTCAAAAGGTTTCGTTATATAATCATCAGCCCCACTAGTTAAAACCTTTACCTTTTCATCCAAGCTATCTTTCGCAGTCAAAACAATAACCGGAAGATTTCCCTTTTTCCGTATTTCCTCCAGAACTGCTTCTCCTGTAATTCCCGGCAACATCAAATCCAGCAACACCAGTGCATAGCTATGCTCCTGCATATTCAAAAGCAGCTTTGCCTCAGTTCCGGAAAACGCCTGCTCACAGGAATAGCCTGCTTTGGATAATGCTTCCTGAAGCAGATTATTGATATTTGTATCATCTTCTACAATCAGTATTTTCTGCATGATAGTTCTCTCCTCTATTTTACACTGTGAAAACATTATTTTCTTGCATTATACGCTTTTCCCTTTTTTCCCGCAATTACTCCCCACAGATTCCCGGAATTCTCCAGTACATAACTTACTTTTTGTTCCAGCCGAACTTATAATTTTCAGTATTGCTGTGCTTCCAAGATGCATATATCACTTTTTCCTTACCATTATGTCTTCATTTCTCCATCAGTGCTTTCGCAACCCTTATCCCGCCCACAAATAGAGCCAAACTAGAGCCATTTGATAAAACAAATGCCGGAAGCCCGCATAAATACAGGCTTTCGGCATT
>ENA-OROX01002535-OROX01002535.1-human-gut-metagenome-genome-assembly--contig:-NODE-2535-length-12416-cov-2.169808_pt1 | contig 12416 bp, 7 predicted proteins | sample MGYA00242133_ERZ509058 | MGnify/ENA primary metagenome ERZ509058 (study PRJEB26280, sample SAMEA2338751) | human gut metagenome | biome: human gut; feature: human-associated habitat; material: faeces...
CCCGGATACTACTCCTGCAGGAACAACCAACTGTAAGTTCTGGGGTCTCGGCGCAGACGGCACCGTAGGTGCAAACAAAAACTCCATCAAAATTATCGGTGACCACACCGATATGTATGCACAGGCATATTTTGCCTATGACTCCAAGAAATCCGGCGGTGTTACCATTTCCCATCTGCGTTTTGGTAAATCTCCGATTAAATCCACCTATCTAATCAACAAAGCAAGTTTTGTTGCTTGCCACAATCCTGCTTACATCAACAAATATGAAATGGTACAGGACATTGTTCCGGGCGGAAGCTTCCTGCTCAACTGCGGCTGGAACAACGAGGAAATTGAAAAGCATCTTCCGGGTCAGGTAAAAAGATACATTGCGCAAAACAACATTCATTTCTACACGATTGACGGTGTTTCCATCGCAAAAGAGCTGGGCCTCGGCGGAAGAGTAAACACCATCTTACAGGCAGCTTTCTTCAAGATTGCCAACATTATTCCGGTTGACGACGCAGTGAAGTTCATGAAAGACGCTGCTACCGCTTCTTACAGCAAAAAAGGTGACGCTATCGTTGCAATGAACCATAACGCAATTGACCGCGGTATCCAAGATGTAAAAGAAGTTACCGTTCCGGCTTCCTGGGCAAACGCCGAGGATACAGATCTGAACGTAGTTGCTTCCGGCGACAACAAAAAACTGATCGATTTCGTAAATGATATCGTGATTCCGGTTAACAATCAATTAGGAGACAAGCTCCCTGTTTCCACCTTCACCGGTGACCGTGCCGACGGTACATTCCCACAGGGAACTGCCGCTTATGAAAAACGTGGTATAGCAGTTGACGTTCCATGTTGGAATCCGCAAAACTGTATCCAATGTAACTTCTGCTCTTATGTATGTCCGCACGCTTGTATCCGTCCGTATGTACTGACAGAAGAGGAAATGAAAAACGCACCGAAAGATATGAAATTTGTTCCGATGACCGGTATGCCGGGTTACTATTTTGCAATGACTATCACAGTTCTCGACTGTACCGGATGCGGTTCTTGTGCAAACGTATGTCCGGGCAAAAAAGGCGAAAAGGCTCTGGAACTCAAGTCTTTGGAATCTCAACTGTCACAGCAGGAAAGCTTTGCATATGGTTTCTCTCTGCCGGTAAAACCCGAAGTCAACGAGAAATTCAAAGAAACAACCGTAAAGGGAAGCCAGTTCAAACAGCCGTTGCTTGAATTCTCCGGCGCTTGCGCAGGATGCGGCGAAACACCTTATGCAAAACTCGCCACACAGTTATACGGCGACAGAATGTATATCGCCAACGCAACCGGATGCTCCTCTATCTGGGGCGGCTCTGCTCCTGCAACACCTTACACCACTAATAAAGACGGTTTCGGTCCTGCTTGGGCAAACTCCCTGTTTGAGGACAACGCTGAATACGGTTACGGTATTTATCTTGCACAGGCAACATTAAGAAATCACTTAATCAGCAAGGTTCTTGAGCTTTCTAAAGTTGCTGAAAAAGCAGAAGTCAAAGCAGCTTGTGCAGAATATTTATCTACTGTCAATGACGGCAACGCAAACAAATTGGCCACCAAGAACTTGGTTGCTGAGTTGGAAAAATGCGGTTGCGACGCTGCAAAAGCAATTCTTGCCGACAAAGATTATCTGGCTAAAAAATCCGTATGGATCTTTGGCGGAGACGGTTGGGCATATGATATCGGTTTCGGTGGCTTAGACCACGTGATTGCCAGCGGCGAAGATGTAAACATTCTGGTATTTGATACCGAGGTTTACTCCAACACCGGCGGTCAATCTTCTAAATCCACTCCTACCGGTGCGATTGCACAGTTTGCAGCATCCGGTAAAGAGGTCAAGAAAAAGGATTTGGCTCAGATTGCAATGAGCTATGGTTATGTTTATGTTGCTCAGGTTGCTATGGGTGCTGATTACAATCAGTGTATGAAAGCGTTTGTTGAAGCGGAAAGCTACCACGGTCCTTCTCTCATTATTGCTTATGCGCCTTGTATCAACCATGGTATTAAAATCGGCATGAGTAAAGCACAAACCGAAGAAAAACGGGCTGTTGAAGCTGGTTACTGGCACTTGTTCCGTTTCGATCCGAGAACTGCTGCAGAGGGTAAAAATCCGTTTACGCTTGACAGCAAAGCTCCGACCGCAAGCTACAAGGATTTCATCATGGGCGAAGTTCGTTACAACGCACTGGCTCGTCAGAATCCGGAAAGAGCAGAAACCCTGTTCACAAAATCCGAGAAAAATGCAATGGATAAATACAACCATTTGCTGAAACTTGCAAAACTGTATGATGTAGAATAAAATACAGTACAATTTCTCGATAACAGTAAAAAACAGCAGTAAGATGAAGTTCATCTTACTGCTGTTTTTTTATAGCGCCGATTTTAGCAAAATTTCAGAAAGAGATCGTAATTTAAGTAGGCATTCATTCAATGCGTATGGTTTCACCGACTGCTGTTTCAAAATTTCGAATCCGTCCGTCAACTGTTTCCAGACGGATATGATATCCGTCTCCGGCGTGTTCTACCGTTACGGTAAAGCAGTTTCCGAAAGCGCGAATGTTTTTCAAGGTAATCCGTTTCAACGCCTTCGGAACGGACGGATGCAGTTCAAACGAGCGGAAGCCGCGCGGCACAAAACCAAACATTCCCTCGGTAATCACTCGGACAAAAAGCGCGCTTTCTGCTGACAAATGCCTCTGATTTCCTTCGGGATACGCTTCCACAGCATAAGGTACATGCTCGGTCAACAGGCGTTTATTTACATAGTATTCCAGAAATTGATACACTTCATCGCTATGTCCGGCATTCAAAATGCCTCTCAGCGCATACAATGTAGAGCGATCCCAAAAAGTATCATTGCCCTCTTCACAGACCAAGCCGTCTTTTCCGAACAGTCTATCCGACAGCAATGCGCGGATCGTTTCTTCTTTTCTGTCTAAGATTCCCATTGTCAGAGGGATGCAAATCCAGGACCGCAGCAATGTATTTTCCTTGTAATAACGATAAGTCTGATATCCGGAAACCTCCGCCCCGAAAAAGCGTTCTATATTTTTGCGTAGCATTGCTGCAAACTCCAGATATTCTTTTTGCTTATCCTGTTTTCCAAGCTCTGCGGCAATATCTGCTGCCGAAATCAATCCCGCATAAGTCAAACAGGAAGTACAGAGATTGGCGTCGCCCGATGCAAACCTTTCCTCCAGCTCGTCGGAATCAGAAGCGATTACACCGTCTTCATTCACTTTTAAGCGACAATAGCGCACACACCAATCAATAGCATCCCAATATTGCTCTGCCGTTTCCTGTTTCCCGTACGCCAATAAGAACCGGGTGACACCATATAGATACATCGCTGAATCCCCGCGGTCGCCTGCTCCCTCCCAAAGATCATTACCTTCATCTATGATAGAGGATGGTATGCGATACAGGTTTTCACCCATAAACGGCAGATAGAGTTTAAAAGCATTTTCACTGGCTGTATTTGCCCGATCATAGCCCAAAAACGGAAAAAGAGGTCCGGCATATTCAATTTGATCATTTGTCCAAACCGCAGCATAGTAAGCGCCGCCGCCCGGAGAATGAAGCGGTCCTGCCGCTGTGTCAAAAATGCTTTCTGCCGCTCTTAGCTTGGCAAAGCGAAACATACAATCTAATTTATCATCGCCTGTTTCCAAATCCAAACAATCTGAAAACATCTGATGTACCAGATCCATTCTGGCCGCCAACTCAGAGGCTCCGTCCAATCTAATCGGTTTTTCCATCGGCAGTCGTGCGCTGAAGATCAGGTCATTGACAACGCTGTCCCCCGGCACAAGTGTAACACCCGCCATTGCTCTGCTATCAATATCTACCGGATAAACACCCTTAGCACCCCGCTCAAAGCGGCGTTCACAGATGGCTTCACTTGACACAATCACCGGTTTTTGGGAGCAATTAGTGATCGTCACATGTTCAACATAAGCCTTGCTGTTACGGCAGGGAAACAGAGAACGCTTGATCACTACCTTATTGTCTGCATCCTTGGAATAAACATGGACAACCCCATCAAAAACAAACCGCTCGGGATACTCCTGTATTGTTTTGCCGTCTATGCTAAAAGACTGTATTTGCTCGTGATGGCACCCCAGGGTTGCGTAAGTATCTTTTGGCAATGTGCGGAGCAGCGGATACCGCAGCTCCCGATGCAAAGAAAGCGTCCCGGTATCATTTACACCGTATGTCACGATTGCAGCAATCTGATTACCTGCCATTTCGATGGTATCAAGATGGCTGTCTCCGCTGCAATTCCATATTATTTTATCGTTTTCTAAAATCCACCTGTTTCCCTGCATAACAAATCATCATCCTCTTGAAACCTTTTTATGCGATCAAATATTTTTATCAATCAAATAAGCAGCATAACTGGCAAAACCGTGATTGCAGCTGGCGTAATCGGTAATATTTTCCCATAACGTTCCGGTTTTTTCCGCCATGTAATAGAAATACCCTTCAATCTCTTGTAAACAGCGCTCTTTCAGCCCATATCGTGTCAGCACATCCAGCCGCAGATAATTGCCAACGAACGCGTTTGCGGGATAAATATCAGGATGCATTCCTTTTTTTACCCGGTCCGGTCCGAATTCTTCCGTCAACACCCGCCACAGTTCCGGATACTGCTCCGGCTTGGCAATATCAAAGAAAAAGGCATAGTACTGACAAGTTTCTGTCCTTTCCCCCGTTGCACGCAGACCGTTTTCGGTGCGAAGTTCATTATCAACAAAATAGCTGCCGTCAAAGGAACGATTCCGAATAACATCCGCAAGATATGCTGATTTTTCAATCAGTGCCGAATCGTGATATAATTCTCCTGCTGTTTTTAAAGTCGCCGCATACAGCATATTTGTCGGGAAGTTGACATCCTGCACCAATTCATTTGTCTTTGACCACTCCACAAATACCCAGTTTTCTAATTTTTCCAGCAATCCGTATTCATTCTCAAACGGCACAAAATAGTCCAACAAAGCATAGACCTTATCATGAAGCAAAGAGACAAACTCCTGATCGCCGGTACGTTTCAGATAGTCCCCCAGTTCAATGACAAACCACATCGCCCAGTTTGGAATAAAATTGCCGTCATACTGATCAGCCGGATAACACATTGGCAACATCCCTTCCGGAATGCATTTGAATTTCTCAGCCAGCAAAAAGTTCTCCAGAAATCCTTTTTCCATTCGGTTCTCACCGGTAAACAAATGCTCTACCCTTGCCGTAAAAAAGCTGTCACACAACCAGCCGGCACGTTCTCTCGTCGGGCAATCCATGAATATATCAGGAGCATTCTGACAAAAGGTTTCTATCGCCGCATCGTAAATCGCCGCTAGTTTTGTGTTGTCTCCGTGATAAGAGGAAATGATCTGTGCCGGATAACGATATTCCAGGAGATGAATATCGTGAACAGTCATTTCTCCCGTAGTACAAACCAGCTTTAAAAAGCCAAAGCCAAAAGTTTCAAAAGAAAGGAAGGAATAATCACCCGCCTTAATATCAAGTCGGATCACATTCAGACACTCCATACTAAGCGGATCAACATCCTGATTAATCAGTGTTTCATCTACCATAATGTACAGTGTGCCGTCCTCTTTACAATGAATATCCATGCCGATAAATCCGGTCTTTTCAGAAGGCAGGGAAACTATCTCAAAGGTATTCTCATGCAATAAGGAAGTTCCTGCATAGAGATCTCCTACTTGCTGACGGTCAAAATACTCCATCTCCTGCACCTCATCGCTCAGGTGCAACTCCAATTCCTGCTCCGGAAAACCTTTCAACTGCTCCGATATGTTGGTCAAAGAGCGGTCTTTTTTGTAGCTTTTCGGTATCACACCGGTATGTACTCGCCCTCTGGATAGGACTTTCTCCGGAACAACTTTTGTAAAATGATTCAGCGGTATCCCACGCGCAACCATCTGTTTGTCTTCGGTAGAAACAAGCTGAATCTGCGTCTGTTCCGAAAAATCGCCGCACCGCCAAGCGTCTGCCCCCGGCTGTAACAGATAACTTTCACCGATTGCACGCTGAAAACTGAAACGCTGTATTTTGCGACGGCGCTGTTTTAGCACAAATCCAATAAAATTACCATCTTCTCCGGTAGCCGCAATGGTCTTTCCGTCTTCAAACAGCTCAGCCTGCAAAAAAGATGGCTGATCCAGTGAATAAAAGCTGTTTACATTGTAGCCGACCACCTCAATCGCCAAATCATTTTCTCCGTCTTTGAGCTGTCCAGTCAAATCAATTTCATCTACCCTATAATAGCCATGCGCACACCGTGCAGGTCCATAATAGACAAACTTCCCGTTTAAAAACAAGCGGTAAAAAGAAGATGCTGCCAGTTTCATGAAATATTGCTTTTCTGATTTCCGTTCCACTTTTGCATAAAACCCACAAGTAACATTTATTTCCCGCTCTAATCCGTCTGCCCATACCGGTCGGCTTTTGTGAAAAAACCCCATATTCACACCATTCCTTTTTCCATCATTGAAATTTTTATTCATGCATTGCATCGAAGCGCACATAAGCAAAATAAAATAGTGTTTTAGATATATCAAACTGTTTCCCAAAGCAACCCCTATTTTTCTCCTGCATTTTGCCGCATAATTTCAGCCCCATATTATCATATTTTCTGTTAAATATCAATTGCATTTTGTGTGATAATTTTGTTGTTTTGTGTGATAAAAAGTTGATATGTTCTGCTTAGTCATTGCTGACGGAACAGTAAAATAGTTTTCGATCCGTTTGGATCGAAAACTATTTAATAAAAATTTCCATTCCGCTTTATGAACAAAGATCTCAAACGGCACGGCCAAATCCGTGTTTTTTTACTATTGATAGTTCTCAATCAGCAAAGACAGGACATTCTGTGCCTGCGCTCGTACTAAAAAATCATTCGGATGATTGACGTTATTTGCGGTCATGTCAAAAAAGCGTTTCTTTTTCAATAATTCCTGATGCGTTTTTGTCATATTGGCGACAATCGTTCCGCCTTCCCCGCCGAGCGTTCCTTTTTGCTCCAATTCATACAGTACCGATTCATATTCTGCCTGATAACTTGCATCTCCCAATTTGATTTCAGGATTCGGCAAAGTCGTTGCAATCAAAATAAAGTCGGTCTGCTTACTGTACAAAGCACGCACCATTTCTCTGATCATCTTTATGTTACTCTGATAAGCCGCAGGTGTCAGTTTAGAATTTGTACCGTCATTCATTCCATATCCCATAATGACCAAATCCGGTTTTTGATTTGCCACTTTCACCTTGCAGTCCTTCAGCCCCTGTGTAGAATCTGTCGCATTTTCTGCCGGATTATACATCGTAATATTTGCCTTTGGATACGCCTGTTTCAGCCGCTGTGTAACCATTTCTGCCCATATTGGCATATTCGGCGCTACCCCAAACATACCGGACGCATTGCCGCCTTTGGTAATGCTGTCGCCATAGTAAACAATCTTCACATTTTCGCCTTTTTTCAGCTTATTGATTACATTGGGCAGATTATCTCCCTCATAATCGGGTTTAAATCCTGTCCACGGTTCAGAATGCAAATAAGTAACCGCTATCTGATTTTCATGGAAATAGGTTCCCTCATAAAACAGCGTGTATTTGTATCCCAACCCGGATTTCAATGCCCAACGATTATTATCATGACCGCTGTTAAAATAAATATCTCCATATTGAAACGTATGTATTCTCGAATTTTTTGTCAGTGTAATCTTGCCGTTTGCATAAGTGTAATCTATACCTTCTTCGTAGGTAATATTCAGCTTAGAATTTTTAACAGATAAGATTTCTGCCGCATTATACAACAAAGGTGCGGAAGATTCTCCTGTTTTGGGATCTTTTATAAAGTTTAAGGACTCGTTATACACTATATTTCCGTTCCAATAGGGAGTAGTATATTTTTTCAAATCATAGGAATCACATTTCATAGCATCAGACGACAGCATCGATTTAATCTGTGTTAGCGTCCGGGTTGGTTCAACCTTTGTGTTGGCTTTTGATATATATCCTGTCTTCTGCGATGAGGAAGAAGTTCCCTGACTGGACAGAGCGTTTGCTTTGGAGGACACTTTAGATGCCGCAGAGGAAGTCCGTTTTGATGGCTCCCCGGCAGACAAGGTTGATTCGGATGATGTTATCATGTCAGCGGGCGATGATGATAATTCGGCTGTGCTTTCCATATTGCTGCTTTCCTCCAAGCTATCTGTCGCTGATGAATGATTTTGACTCGGTGTTTTATTATCAGAGCATCCTGAACACACTGCATTTAACATAAATACTGTCATCAAACAAGCGATCAGTTGTTTTTTATTCATTTTAATTCGCCGTTCCTTTCCTTGTTAATCTGCAATTCAAAACAATGATTACCAACCGGTCGTATCAATGTTCAATGCTTTGATTAATGTTTCCATTCCGCTTTTCAGTTCCGCATCATAACCTTCCATAAATGTTTGATCATCGATCATGCCGCGAATCCACATTTCCAATTGTTTAGACATCTTTCTCTGAGAATCATTGGTAAATCCGGTTACCCATTGACAATTGGAGATTTTCGGGAACGAAGATTGGAACCACTCGTTTAATTCCGGCGGAATCTGTGTTCCGTAAACCGCACCGATGCCGTCACCATGCGATTCCAAAACAACCATATCCAGATTCTCCGGTTTCGTAATCCATTGCAAATACCGGGCGCATACTTCTTTTGCACCCTCTCCTTTTTTATCTACTGCCGATTTTACAATATTTAAAGAAGTGCAAATCGGCGGCTGATAAGGACCTTTTCCATATTCTACATCCGCCGCGTATTGAGAAGTTTGACCGGTAGCTACCGGAACCGGGATAATGCCAAACTCGAAATCCCGCTTGGTATTCGACAACTCAGTCGGATAGCGCCATAATCCATCCTCCATCATCGCTACCTTACCTTGATTCCACAACGCTTCATAATCAGTGCTTGCCGCACCGGTCTGCAAAACATCGGTGTATTTTTCCTTCACCTTTGAATACATATCCAAAACAGCTTTGTTATTTTTGGCATAAAACTCGCCTTTATAGGCAGCCCTCAGCAGCTCATTCTGAGACATTGAGCCGTTTTTATCCAAATCCCAAACATCGATAATCTTGCTTGCATAAGACGGACCAAGAGAGAACTGAATATCCCAAACGTCAGTAGAGATTGTCTTATTTGCCGACCATGGCGCTACCGATATATAACCTGCTTTATTGATTTTCTTACAGATGGAAATAAAGTCATTCCATTCAGTCGGCGGAGTGATATTTAGTTCTTTGAAAATTGATTTGTTATAGTAATAAGCTGTCGCCGTACCAGCATAAAGCGTATACGGAACTGCCAAAATATTTCCGGCGGCGTCAGTGGTCATATAAGAATCCCAAACATAATCCGGAAACATCGCTTTCCAACTGTCATATTTATCTACAAAAACATTCTTCTCATCCAGCAACTCATTCAGACGATAAAACCAGCCTCTGTCCGCATGCTGCGCGCCGTGCAGAAAAACGATATCCGGAGCCGCGTCAGCAGCCACCTGGGTAGTCATCCAATACGGCCAATCTGAACCTTTGGTGCGTTCCCATTCAATTGTAACATTCGGGAACATCTTGGTAAACTCCTCTGCAATCACACCGGAGGAAAGAAAAACGTCCGGATCTTCTTCGGTGGCTTCGGTATTCACCGTGGGAGTATAGTTGTTCAAATCCACCCGAATGGTTATCGGCTTCCCATCATAAAGGACGCCGTACTTCTTCTCCGCTTCGGTCAGTTCTCGGTTCAGCTTCCCGTCGCCTTGTTTCTCTCCGCAGGCGGTTGTTGCCAAAATCATGCTTATACCGAGCACAACCGTCAACAACAGTTTGCCAAATGAAAATAATCTTCTTGACTTACTCATAATCAGAACCCTTTCTTCTTTTATCTGTTTCAATCAAAGATCCATTGTTCCAGCACCGCAGTCCTTTGCTCTTGCAAATCGTTTTCTGCAAACCCGAAACCACTTTTCAAGTTCATTGACTATAATTTCATAGCCGAACCAGTCAATCCCTGAATAAAGAACTTATTGGCAAAAATAAAGATAAAGATGAGCGGTATCGACGCGACCAAATATCCGGCAGTAATAATCGGATAATTTGAATTCGTGGGACCGACATAATTTAACATCAAACCGGCGGAAATCGTCATCAAATCGTTGTTTTTGATGGTGATCATCGGCCACATATAATCATTCCATGCGTTGGTTATCTGCATAATAGCAAGCGTCCCCATAATCGGCAATGACAGCGGCAGACAAACTTTCATATAAATTTTAAATTCTCCCGCGCCGTCAATTCGAGAGGCTTCAAAAATATCCTCTGGAATCCCCTCAAAAAAGGAACGAAGCAGAAATACACCAAATACAGGTCCCACAATCTGCGGTAAAATCAAAATCATGTAATTATCCAAACCGATTAAGCTCTTATAGAGCATAAAGCTGGGTACCAAGGTCAAAATTCCCGGAATCATCATTAAAGAGATGACTGCCATATAAAAAATATTTTTACCGGGAAAATGCAACTTCGAAAACGCATATGCTGCCAACGAAGAAATAAACAGCATGCCAAGCGTTCCGCAGCCTGCTACCAGCACCGTATTCAGCATATATCTCGTCAGCTTTCGAAACGCATAAGCGATATTGGAAAAATACATCGGCAGAGTCGGGTACCATTTGGTTGCCTGAAAACTAACCTCATTTTTTACCGAGGACCAAAGCGACATTGCTAACGGATAAAGCATAATAATAAGTAAAAAGATAATAATACTGTTTAAAATCAGGGATTTCACCCGAGTTTTCGTTTTGTTTTTCATTTGAGTGGTCAATCCTTTCCGGTCAGATAATGCTTTCCGACCGATTTACATTCTGCCGGTTTGACAGAAAAACGAATCTATCATCCTAACTCCCGGTATTAATCCTTGTTTTGAGTATACTTATAAGTAAACGCAGTAAAGATGAATATCGCGACAAACATAACCGTACCGATCGCGCATGCATAGCCCATCCGTCCGGCATAAAACGCCTGCGTATACATATAATATCCCGGCACCATCGTGGTATATCCGGGGCCGCCTTCTGTCAGGATAATCTGAGTAGAGTAACTTTGCAGCGCCCCGATAATGCCCATAATGACAAAGTAACGTATCTGTCCCACAATCATCGGCAAATCAATTTTGAATATGCGGGTAAATGTGCCGGCTCCGTCCAAAACAGAACTCTCTATTAATGAGGATGGAATATTCATCAAGCCCGACATATAAATCAGTACGGAAGTGCCGCCGATCCAAGGAAATCCCATAAATATGATACTGAAAATTACATAATTCGGATCGCCCAGCCAATCAATGACCTGACCGTCTTTTAAAATGCCCAGTGTCTGCATCAAAGCAGTCATTAATCCATTATTGGGATCATAAATAAACCGCCATATCAAAGTTCCGACTACACCGGGCGCCACCATCGGCAAAAGTACCAATATCCGATACCAATACTGCATTCGGGTAGAAGTAACATTAAATATAAGCTCTGCCATAATAAGCGGCACTGCAACACCGATAATTAAACATGGCAGTTGTATCTTAACCATTGTTCCGATTGAAGCAAGAAAAACCTGATCCGAAAACAGCTCCTTAAAATTATCCAGTCCGATAAAAGTCGCTGCTCCGACATTATCCCAATCAAAAAACGAGTGATATAAACCGCTAAAAGCAGGATAATAGGAAAACATCAGCAGCCCGATCATCAAGGGAGCAATAAACAAATATCCCATCCGTCCCCGATAAATACGCTGCATCAAATTATTTTTTTTCATCGTAAGTATGCAATACTGTGTTTTTAGCGCAACACGGTATCAGCGCCCTCCTTCTTATGCAAATTCGATCAACCGAAAATATCATCGGTTGTGATCGTGGTCCCGTTACCCTGATCCGGCTCCGTTATTTTTACTGTTACTTCTTTCGTTGCAGGCACTGAAACAAAAATGGAGTTGCTCTCATCGGTAAACTTCAGCACAACATCAGTTAATGTATTTAAACTGGTTTTTAAATAGGGATAATAGAGAAAGGTAACTTCTCCGTTTTGATCGGTAACCAGGCGAGTACTCTTAAATCCGCCGCCGTTTTTAGACAAACCGTAAAGAGTATGCCCGCTTTTCACCTCTCCGTTTCGGGTGACGCGCAATGTAATTTCTACCGATGTTTGTCCGTCGGCAGGAACAGTTTCCGGCGTCATTTGAACCAATTCAATGTCATAACGATCGGCTATCAGCACATCAACGAAGTACAATCCGGCTATCGGTACTCCTATTGCTACTACAAT
>ENA-OROX01002540-OROX01002540.1-human-gut-metagenome-genome-assembly--contig:-NODE-2540-length-12402-cov-9.243136_pt1 | contig 12402 bp, 10 predicted proteins | sample MGYA00242133_ERZ509058 | MGnify/ENA primary metagenome ERZ509058 (study PRJEB26280, sample SAMEA2338751) | human gut metagenome | biome: human gut; feature: human-associated habitat; material: faeces...
GAAGCGAATGAACGACGGGAAAAAGAGGCGGAGCAGCGCTGAGCTGCCCGCCCACGAGCGATTTGCAAAATCGCGCAGCCGATGGATTTATCCATCGTTCCAGAACACAAAACTTGTGTTCTGCGGGGATTGGGGCAGCGCTCCAACAAGCATGAAACAGGCGGGTTCCGTGTGAACGGAATCTGCCTGTTTTCGCAAAGTGGGTACCGCTTTGCATTGCTTGCCAGTATTATCCCGAATCAGAATAATTTTGGAACAACCACCGTTCTCACTATTCCGCATGATGGAGGCGGCGGGCGTTACCGAGGAACTGAAAGCCCGTGACCACATGCACTGGGTGGAGTTGATGAACACGCTGAAGGCGTAAGCGGAGGAAATAATTTTTCAAGAGTTGATTTCCGCATGAGATTTTAGGCATAAGAAAGGCCGGGATTTTGCTGACAAGTGGTAAATCCCGGCTTTGTTCTTATCGGTTTTCCAAATTCTTTGACCGCCGGTATTCCAGCGGAGAAAGACCAAACTGCTTTTTGAACACGGCTGCAAATTTTCCTTGATTAGAGTAGCCGACCTGTTCGGATATTTCGGCAATCGGACGCTTTGTGTCCGAAAGAAGTCTTGCGGCTTCGTTCATGCGGATTTCCCGCAGCCAAGTGGATATATTCTGTCCATATACGCCTCGAAAATAATTTTTCAGGCTGGTTTCACTGACCGAAAAGCGTTCTGCAACCTGCCGTACAGGAATGTGCTGGCGAAGATCATCGGAAAGGATTTGTGCTGCCCTTTTTGCAATTTCAACCTGTGTTTCCGTGTAGAAGCCGCAGGTTTTCGGAGGCCGGATTTCCATGTTAAGAAGCCGGTGGAGAAGTTCAAGAGTATAGATTTGCAAATGGAAGGCAGAGGGTCTTTCGGATAGCCGCCAGAGTTTTTGAAATATATTTTCCAGCTCGCTGTCCGCTTCGTTGATATATGTTTTATGGTTGCCACAATAACTTTTTTCCAGCGTAGGGAGGTCAAGTGAAAAAGATTTCAAAAGTTCACCGCAGGACTGTAAAAGAAGTGACAGGTCAAAATATATTTTTATCCCCTGATACTGCTTCGTAGGAAAGATATATTCTTTCTGTGCGGTCTGTTCACTGACACAAAAATCATTTTCCTTCAGGTAAATGTAGGAGCCGTCATCCAGAAGCAATTCACTTCTGCCCGAAACGCAATAGTTAATCAGCAAAGGCTTTAGATTTGAATTTTCATCCGACTCCGGCCATACGGGAGCGTTTACAAAAATAAAAGCCAAAGTCAGCCCCGGAAAGAGCGTATGGAATGTCATGCGTCCCTTGCCATCTGCCCGATCCAAAAGCAATGTGCTGCTATTTGGACTGTTTTTCAAAGTCACATCAGAAACAGTATCGCTGTTTTCTAAAATGCTGTATATCATATCACGCAACTGCTTCGCCCCTTTCATCACGCAAAATCGTTGATATTATTATACCCGCGAGAAAATTCACGGTCAATGGATATGCTGGCAAAACGAAAAAACTCCTTGCTATACGGGCCTAAAATACTGATATGTGCATAGAAGCATAATTGAATATGTGCTACCATTAGAATTGGTTAGCGAGATCTAACCGAGAAAGCAATCATGTTAGGAGGTTTCGCAATGAACAACAAATTGCAAGGAAAGGATCTCATCAATATCGGTATTTTCACGGCGATTTATTTTATCGTCATTTTCGCTGCGGCGTCCATCGGTTTTATCCCGATTTTCATTCCGCTTATCAGCGTGATCGTGCCGCTTGTGGGCGGTATTCCGATGATGTTGTTCTTCTCCAAAATCAAAAAATTCGGTATGCTTACCATCTGCGGGGTGCTGCTCGGTATCATTATGTTGCTGACCGGCATGGGCTGGTGGTGCATCCCTACCGGGCTGATTTTCGGGCTGATTTCCGATTTTATGATGAAAGCCTGTGACTACAAGAACGCCAAGCGTGAAGTGCTGATCCACGGCGTTTTTTCCATGTGGGTAATCGGGGCGTTTATTCCCATCGTTGTGACGCGTGACGCTTACTACCAGAGCCTGCTCCCCGGCTACGGTCAGGAATATGCCGATACGCTCATGGCTTATATGCCCGACTGGATTTTGCCGGTACTGCTTATTGCTGCTTTCGTCAGCGGTCTTGTCGGCGGTCTGATTGGACGGAAGATTTTCAAAAAGCATTTTGAGCGGGCAGGAATTGTATAATGAGCCGCGAACTTCTTGCAAGTCAAAAAAACAATAGCGGAATTTTATTAGACCCCCGGACAAAACTGGCGGTACTGATTACCATAGCTGTCTTTATTTTAGGCGGTTCGTATGAAGGTATCATGCAGTATTACATCATCGTGTTGGCGGCGATCCCGCTGTTACTTTTGTCAGCGGCCAGAAAATGGAAAGGCGCTGTTCTCTATATCCTGATTTTTGGAGGCAGTCTGTGCCTGGAAATGTTCGGCCTGTCCCGACTGACCGGCGTAGCAAACTACATCGCAGTAGCCGTCGTTGGTATTCTTCTGCGGTTCACCCCCAGCGTGGTCATGGGATATTTCGTGGTAACGACAACCACGGTCAGCGAATTTGTTGCAGCGATGGAACGGCTCCACCTGCCGCAGCAGATCACCATTCCCATGTCCGTGATGTTCCGTTTCTTTCCCACGGTTGCGGAAGAATGGAGCGCCATTGGGGACGCCATGCGGATGCGTGGCGTCCGCTTTGGTGGTGGAAAAGTCGGTGCGATTTTAGAGTATCGGATTGTCCCCATGATGATCTGCTCCGTCAAAATCGGAGAGGAACTGTCCCAGGCAGCCCTTACGCGGGGATTGGGAGGCCCGGTAAAACGGACGAATATCTGTAAGCTGGGTTTTCATGTGCAGGATGTTATTTTCCTGCTGATCTGTCTGGGAGCATTTGCAGCGCAAATCTATGTGCTTGCCGCAAGGGGGTGAAGGAAATGATTGAATGTCAAGATGTGTCCTTTTCTTATCCTGCCAGTACCCTTCCCGACAGTGAGAGGCAGGCCGGTGGCGCTTTGAAACATATTTCCTGCACTATTGAGGACGGTTCTTTTGTCCTGCTCTGTGGGACTTCCGGCTGTGGGAAAACAACCATGACCCGGTTGTTTAACGGCTTGATCCCCCATTATCATGAGGGGACTTATACCGGCTCCGTCTATCTGGATGGAAAGGATACCCGTGACCTGTCACTGTTTGATATTTCTCTGAAAGTCGGTTCTGTATTTCAAAATCCGCGTTCTCAGTTTTTCAATGTGGACACGACCAGCGAACTGGCTTTCGGACCAGAGAATCACGGCATAGCGGAAGATCTTGTGCGTGACCGTGTAAAGCGTGTAGCTGCACAGCTAAAGTTGGAGCCGCTGCTTGATAGAAGTATTTTTTCTTTGTCCGGCGGTGAAAAGCAAAAAATCGCCTGCGGATCGGCAGCGGCGATTGACCCGGATATTTATGTGCTTGATGAGCCATCATCCAACCTTGACGCATACGCTATCGCTGATTTCCGACAGCTACTCTTTACTTTGAAATCGCAGGGAAAGACCATCATCATCTCTGAACATCGGCTGTATTATCTGTCCGGCCTCTTTGACCGTGTCCTGTACCTAAAAGATGGAGAAATCGAAGGTGATTATACAGCAGAGGAATTTTGCGGCCTGTCGGCAAGACAGCGCGATGATATGGGATTGCGCCCTCTTGATCTTGCGGGGCTTTCAGAAGTTGAAGGCACGCCGCAGAGAATGAATGAGACGGTTTGGACGATAAAGAATGTGTCCTTCGCCTATAAGCATGAGCCGGAAACTTTGCATATAACGGAAACCTCTTTCCCATCCGGCAGCGCCACGGCCATCATCGGACATAATGGTGCGGGAAAATCCACCTTTGCCAGGTGCCTCTGCGGGTTGGAAAAGCACTTCAAAGGAACGGTGCAGGATCAGAGCAAGAACTATTCCAGAAAAGAACGATTGAAACTCTGTTATATGGTCATGCAGGATGTAAACCACCAGCTCTTTACCGAAAGTGTTCTGGATGAAATTCTGCTCAGTATGAGAACCGAGGATAAGCAGAGGGCAAGAGAAATCTTGCAGGAGATGGACCTGCTGCCTTATGAGGACTGCCACCCGATGGGACTGTCCGGCGGCCAAAAGCAGCGCGTGGCGGTTGCCTCTGCGATTGCTTCGGAGCGCCCTTTGATTTTATTCGATGAACCGACCAGCGGTCTTGACCTGTTTCACATGAGGCAGGTTGCCAATGTTGTTAATCAGGTGGCGAATACTGGAAGAACTGCGCTTGTGGTAACGCATGACCCGGAATTTATTCTACGCTGCTGCAATTATGTCCTTCACTTAGAAAACGGGCAAATTCAGGAAAGTTATTCCATAGAGGACAGCGATGGCCGAAAACGCCTACTAAAGTTTTTTCTGAGTGATATGAAGAAGGAGGTGTCCACAGAATGAAGGAGGAAAAGAAAGAGTCGCCCATAGGCGTCTTATGGGGATGGGGCAAGCCCTATCATGGAAAATTCATCGGCAGTGTTATCCTTGCGGTATTAGGCGTGGCCTGCCAGATGGTGCCCTATTTCTGCGTGGCGCATATTGTCACAATGATGTTGTCTGGGGAACAGAATTTTTCCCGCTATGTGACCGCTGGTATTATTGCATTGTGCGGCTACTTTGGGAAAGTGCTGTTTTCCAGTCTTTCTACAACGATTTCCCACACGGCGACCTATTACACGCTGCGCGATCTGCGAGAGAATATCACCGCAAAGCTGGCCCGCGTCCCGATGGGGACGATTTTAGATACTCCGTCCGGCCAGTACAAAACGACGATTGTTGACCGGGTTGAAGGCATGGAATCGACCTTCGCACACCTGCTCCCGGAAATGACCGCAAATGTGCTGGTGCCTTTGGTGATTGTCGTATATCTGTTCGTTATGGACTGGCGCATGGCGCTCCTGTCCCTTGTTACGCTGGTGGTGGGCCTTGCTGTCATGTCCGCCGGTATGAAGAATTATCCCGTCAAATGGGAGGGCGCGGTTAAAGTGGGAAAGCAGATGGCAAACGCCATTGTAGAATACATCGGCGGGATTGAGGTGGTAAAAGCGTTCAGCCAGTCCGCCGGTTCCTACAAAAAATATTCTGACGCGGTGAATTATAACGCCAACTATTATGTGGACTGGATGCGTGAAAACCAGAAAACCATGAGCGCCTACAACGCCATCCTGCCCTCAGTGCTAATCTGCGTGCTGCCCTGCGGCTTCGCGTTCTGGCTCTCCGGCAGTCTGGAGCTTTCCACCTTCCTGTCCATTGTGATTTTCTCGCTGGGGCTGATCGGGCCGATTATTGCGGCCTTTACCTTTACGGACGATTTGGCTGTACTGGGGACAAATGTGGAAGAAATCAGCCAGCTTCTGAACGCCGAAGAACTGAACCATAAAGAAACGCCGATCAAGCTGGAAGATACCGGCATTTCTCTCAGGTCTGTGTCGTTTTCCTATGACGGGACAACAGAGGTTTTGCATGATGTGAATCTCGCCATCCACCCCGGAACCATGACCGCCCTTGTAGGGCCGTCCGGCTCCGGCAAGTCTACGGTGGCGAAGCTGATTGCCGGGTATTGGGATGTTACATCCGGCAGCATTACCCTCGGCGGCCATGAGCTGAAGGATATGCCGCTGTCTGAAATTGCAGACCAGATTTCCTATGTATCTCAGGATAACTACCTGTTTAACCGCAGTATCCGGGAGAATATCCGCATGGGAAGACCCAGTGCCACGGACGCAGAGGTGGAGCAGGCAGCCAAACAAAGCGGCTGCGACGCCTTTATCCGCAAGCTGGATAATGGCTATGATACGGTTGTCGGCAGCGCCGGTTCCCATCTTTCCGGCGGTGAACGCCAGCGGATTGCCATCGCCCGCGCCATGCTGAAAAATGCGCCGGTTGTCATTTTGGACGAGGCAACTGCCTATATCGACCCAGAGAATGAGGCGCTGGTGCAGAAAGCCATTTCCACTTTAACTGTCGGCAAGACCCTGATTGTGATCGCACACCGGCTGTCTACCATTGTTGGCGCAGATAACATCGTTGTGGTGAAGGATGGAACCATCCACGCACAGGGTACGCATGAGAAGCTGCTGGAAACCTGCCCCCTCTACCGGGATATGTGGCAGGCGCACATCGGCGCGAAAGACCAGATGTAAGGGGGTGTTGTCAGATGTATGGAACATTGAAAAAAATCTTTGCTTTTGCAGGCAGCAAAAAGGAGCTTCTAAAAAAATCCCTGTTGTTCTCATTCCTGTCCGGGCTGTTTTCAGCCATGCAGTTTGCCGCCCTCTTTGTGGTAATTGGTGCACTGGTATCTGACAACCGGGACGGAAAGTTTATCTGGCTTTCGCTGGGGATTATGGCCGTTTCCCTCATTGGGCGTATCATCACGACCTATTTTTCCACGATGGAGCAGACGGAAACCGGCTATTGCATGGTGGCGGAAAAGCGTATCCATATCGGAGATCGGCTGCGCTACATCCCGATGGGCTACTTCAACAAGAATAGTATCGGGAATATTACCGCCATTGTCACAACAACTTTGGGGGATGTAGAGAACTCAGCAGCCCGTGTCCTGGTGTCAGTGCTGGGCGGTTTTTTCAACTCGGTTGCCCTCGTCATTGTCCTGTTGGTATTTGACTGGCGGATCGGTCTTGTGGCCGCTGCCGGTGTCCTGATTTACCTTGCGGCGGCGGAACTGGCTCTTCGTAAATCTGCCGCGCTCAGCGGGGTGCGTCAGCACACACAGGAGTCCCTTGTAGAGTCCGTGTTGGAGTACATTCAGGGCATGGGGATTGTTAAAGCATTTGGTCTTGAACGGGACAGCACGCAGTCTATTGGCAGTGCAATTAAGGCGAGCTGCCGGGACAACCTGAAACTGACAAAGGCCAGTGTTCCCTATGACGCCATCAAACAGGCCGTTGTCCGGGTGTTCAGCGTCCTGCTGCTTTTGGCCTCGGTCTGGTTCTGGCTGGACGGCTCCCTGCCGCTGGCCTATGGCCTGATTTTGGTAATTGCTTCTTTCATGGTGTTCAACGATTTGGAGAACGCCGGGAATATGGCCTCTCTGCTGCAAATGCTGGCGGCCTCGATGGATACGGCAAACTCCATTGATGACACGCCGGTGATGGACGAGAAAGGCGCTGACATTACGCCGAAGTCCAGCGAGATCGTGTTTGACAAGGTGGATTTTTCCTACGCAGACCGCAAGATATTAGATCAGGTCAGCTTTACCATTCCCGAAAAAACGACTACGGCCATTGTCGGCCCTTCCGGGGCAGGAAAGACAACGATGTGCAACCTGATTGCCCGTTTTTGGGATGTGAATGCCGGGAAGATTACCATAGGCGGTACGGATGTACGGGATTTCAAGCTGGACAGCCTGATGAAGAATATCTCGATGGTGTTCCAGAGCGTGTACCTATTTGCAGATACGATTGAGAACAATATCAAGTTTGGCTGCCCGGATGCTACCCATGAACAAGTGGTTGAAGCGGCGAAAAAGGCTTGCTGCCATAACTTTATTTCTGCCCTGCCGGATGGCTATGACACCGTGATTGGCGAGGGCGGCGGCACTCTGTCTGGCGGCGAGAAACAGCGGATTTCCATCGCCCGCGCCATGCTGAAGGACGCACCTATCATCATTTTGGACGAGGCAACAAGCAGCGTTGACCCGGAGAATGAGGATGAATTGCAGCGGGCTATCGAGGCATTGACCCATGACAAGACCATCATCATGATTGCCCACCGTCTGAAAACCGTCCGCAACGCCGATCAGATCCTTGTACTGGACAACGCTCATATCGTCCAGCGCGGCACTCATGCGGAGCTAATCCAGCAAAAGGGCCTGTATGCCGATTTTGTATCGGCCAGACAGGAGGCCATCGGCTGGAAGCTGGCTCAGTAAAGGAGGTTCAGATGAAACTTCATGCGTCCGGGGAGGACTACCTGGAAACCATCCTTGTTCTCCAAAAGAAACGCGGTATGGTGCGCTCCGTAGATGTGGCCCGGCACATGGAGGTGTCAAAGCCCAGCGTGTGCCATGCAGTGGCTACCTTGCGGGACGGCGGCTTTCTTATGATGGACGAAGATCACTTTCTCCATTTGACCGATGTGGGCCGCGAGGTGGCTGAAAGAATCTATGAACGCCACCGTTTCTTTACCGAGCAGCTTATCGCCGCAGGCGTTGATCCCAAAACTGCGGAGGCCGACGCCTGCCGGATTGAACACACTATCAGTCAGGACAGCTTTGAAAAAATCCGGCATGCACACGAACAGGAGAGGTAAAACTTAAATTCTACCGTCGCTTCACACTAGTAGCCAAAAGGTAGTCGGCGGTAAAGTTTATATCCCCATACCTGCCGGTCATTCGAGAGTAAGAGCGGCCATCCGTGCAGGATGACCGCTTTTACTGTATCCAGAGAATTCCGACTACGCGGGGCAGTGTTTATTTATCGTCTCTCAAATTCTCTGCGCTTTGGCACAATGCAATATACCGCTCCGCTTCTGCATCACTCTTTCCGGCAAAGAAATCTGCCACAACTTTTGGAATTTCACGCGGTTTTTCGTCGTGAAACACCACGGCGTCAAGGCTGATTCTCATCTCCTTGGAAATGAGAGCCACGGTTTCAAACTTCGGATTGCTTTTGCAGTTTTCAATCTCAATAATCGTGCGCGTACACATGTTCAGTTTTTCAGCCAGTCCACGCTGTGTTATCTTCTGCTGGATTCGCTTCTCCCGAAGTTTGAGGGCAAAAAGGTCAAGAAAGTTCATTGGAAATCACCTCTACTATATTGTAGAGTGAGCTTCGCTTCACTTAAATCTACATGTAACTCATATTGGATGAGCTATAAATCACATTCAAAGAACTGAAGATTATTTTATGAGAACACGGATGAACAGGAGATGGCGCTAAGACCGCTCGCGGCCATGTAAAAAAGCATAAGTACAGAGTAGCCACCCACGCAAAAAAGCGCGCGGCGATCCCGCAGACGAGCTGCACTCACAGAAGTGAGTTGCAGCTCTCTTTTTATGCAGTATGGTTCATCCGTGATTTAGCCCCTCCGGGGGCAGCAGTATTCCCTTGCGCTTTCGCGCACAATCAAGGCGCTCGTGCGGGCAATGATGTCCGTGCGAGCGCCTTTTTTCGTTTTTCTGTCGGCTGTCGTTCTCCGCCGGTGTTGGCTTGGCTCACCAACCACCCAACACCGAAACGGAGGAACAAAATGTTTAATAGAAAAAGCATCTATGCGCTGAATAAGAAAGACCCCGATGCCATCGTTTATATGGACGCCAATGAAGTCATCGTCCGCCTGACCCGCGAGGACTTTGCCAGCGAGAAAGAATTTCTGAAATGGAAAGCCCTGTCGGACGAGGACTATCACGCCTCCGAAAAGGAAGCTCACGTCTATGCCAATCACACGCTTGCGTTGGATGAGCTATCCGAGGAAGCGGCCTCCATTCCTGCCGTGGATGTCTGCATGGAGCAGGCGCATGACCGGGCAGAGGCAATCCACCGCAGCGTCAGAAAGGTCACGCAGATTCGGAAGCACCTGACGGATACGCAGTTCCGCAGGGTGTGGATGTATTTCGTGGATGGGATGACGGTTGATGAGATTGGCGCAGCCGAGGGTGTCAGCCATCAGAATATTTCCAAGAGCATCGGCGCGGCAATGAAGAAAATGAAAAAACTTTTCCCTGATTGCTGAAAACAGGGTGCAAAAGTGGCCCAAAATCGGCGATAGGTGAAGGGACATTCTCCACGAAGCCTTTCGTTGAACGTTGAAAACTGAATAGACCATGATGCAGGCACAAAACCCGCGTGATAGCGGCATAAGGTGCGCCGCCACGACGATGGCTTCAAGGAGGTGATTCCGGAAAAGCCATCCGAGCGATCTACGCAGCCTTAGACCCGATTCGGCAAATCGGGCGCGATGACAGCGCGGCGGATAATGAAACTTGCTCACGCCCTCCCACAGACTTGAGGGGGAACCCTGCGGTATGCGCCAGCTCTTTGAGGCAGCGGTATCGTGGAGTTATGACAGCCCTGCCAAGGGCGGCCTGCATCATGCCCACTATCCGGGGCGCGTGGCAAATAGGATGGATCTTCTCAAATGGACAAGCAGAGCGGCTGCGCCGGTATTCGCCATTATGTTATGTGGCTCCAATTCTGCCCGCGCAGCCGCCTCTCAAAGTCAGATACCATGCGCTGATGGCCTTTCCCGTCAGCGCATTCATGTGACCTTGAGGAAACCCACCAAACCGAGAAAGGAGATCGCCATGATGCAGCCGACACCAAACGAAACCCAAATCCACACGGATGAACTGGTGGACATCCGGAAAGTATCTGTAGACAAAAATCTTCCAAAGGAAGAACGCATTGCCGCCTTTATTCGCCAGATCAAAAATCCTTACCGCTTCCGCTGCGGCGATTTCGTGGTAAACGCCTGCTTCGCCGGGAACGGTGTTACGTTGGAGGAATGTCTGCAAGGCATTTTGCGCTGAGCGACATCCTCGCTTTTTTCCGCAGAGAGTGCTATGATCGGTGTGGAAAAGGATGAAAACCTAATAGCCAGATAACCACTCTTTTCATGCGGGAGCAGTCCGGGAGAAAGGAGTGCTTTTTCATGCCTAAATTCAAAGCCACCGCTTATATCCGCCTGTCCTACACCGACGATCATTCCAGCGAGAGTGACAGCGTTTCCAATCAGCGCAAGCTCATTGAAAACTTTGTGGAGCACAACCCGGATATTGAGGTCGTTTCCGAAAAGATCGACGATGGATACAGCGGCATCATCTTCGACCGTCCCGCATTCAAGGAAATGATGCAGGATGTCACCGATGGAAATATCAACTGCGTCATTGTAAAAGACCTCTCCCGGCTGGGGCGTGAGTACATCGAAACAGGCCGCTATCTGCGCCGGGTATTCCCGGCCTACGGGGTGCGCTTCATTGCCATCACCGACAGCATCGACACCGCCCACGACAGCGGCGATGATTTGACCGTATCGGTCAAGAACATTATGAACGTAGCCTATTGCCGGGACATTTCCATCAAGACCCGCACCTCACTGGACGTGAAGCGGCGCAACGGCGATTTCGTCGGCGCGTTCCCGGTGTATGGCTACATGAAAGCCGAGGATAATAAAAACCTACTCGTCCCTGATCTCTACGCCGCCCGCGTTGTCTGTGACATCTTCCGTATGCGGCTGGAGGGCGCAAGCGCTTCCAAGATCGCGGCAGAGCTGAACCGGCTGGGTATTCTCTCCCCGCTGGCTTACAAGAAGAACAACGGCCTACCCTATGCGAAAAAGGGCTATGCGGACAAGGCTGACTGCAAATGGTCGGCTACCACCATTATCCGCATCTTGCAGGACGAAACCTACATCGGAACGCTGGTGCAGGGCAAACAGGGTACGCCGCATTACAAGATCAAGCAGATGGAGCAGCGCCCCGCCTCCGAGTGGGTACGCGTCCCGGATGCCCATGAAGCGCTGATTGCCCGTCAGGATTTTGAGCTGGTGCAGCGCATCAAGGGGCTGGATACCCGGACTTCTCCCAATGAGGACACGGTGTACCTGTTCTCCGGTATTCTGATCTGCGGGTGCTGCGGAAGCCGCATGACCCGCAAGACCAACCGTGCAAACGGCAAGGAGTACCACTACTATTATTGTCCCACCGGCAAGAAAAAGGGTTGCACTCATCCGGTCATGCTGAAAGAAAGCAGCCTGATCGACTGTGTACGGGACAGCCTGAAAGCCTATATTGGCAACATTGCCTCTCTGGAGGCGCTGCTTTCTGGCATTGACCAGTCCAGCATCAATCAGGCGCTTGCCAAGGAATACAGCGACCACATCACCGACAACGAGCGCCGGTTGGAGCAGGTGCTGGAGTTCAAGGCACGGCTCTATGAAAGCCTTGTGGGAGGTATGCTTACCAAGGAAGAATACGCTTCCTATAAGGCAAAGTACACCAAGCAGGCCGAGGACATCCGCGAGAGCGTCCGCGTTCTCAAGGAAAAACTCACGGAGGTTTTGGAAAACCGGAGTGAGCGCAACCGCTGGATTTCGCAGTTTACGCAGTTCTCCACGCTGGAAACCTTAGATCGCAGGGCGCTCATTCACATGGTACAGAGCATCCGCGTCCGTGGGAAGAAGGAGCTGGATATTACCTTTACCCATGAGGACGAATACAAAAAGGCGTTGCAGCTTCTGGCGCTGGCAGCGCAGCAGAAAGATTACGAACAGAGAAAGGTGGGCTGAGCATGGCGAGAAAAAGCAGGAAAGAAACGGCTGCGGTAGCCGTGCAGGAGGCCGACGCCCC
>ENA-OROX01002557-OROX01002557.1-human-gut-metagenome-genome-assembly--contig:-NODE-2557-length-12336-cov-5.919388_pt1 | contig 12336 bp, 8 predicted proteins | sample MGYA00242133_ERZ509058 | MGnify/ENA primary metagenome ERZ509058 (study PRJEB26280, sample SAMEA2338751) | human gut metagenome | biome: human gut; feature: human-associated habitat; material: faeces...
TGCATTTCATATATATCCTTTATTATTTTAATTGCATATATGGTAAGCGCTATTCTTATACAGGTGTCACCTTCAAATTTCTTATGCTCAATCTGCCTTTTTTAATCTGGAATTTCCAAAATCAAAATAAAAACTATATGCAAAAAAGAGACACAACTTCAAACTTCCTTTTACGGAATTGATTCTTGTGTCTCTTTTTCATTATAATTTTCTGTAACGTGTAATCTTTATCCCGTTTTCCGGGAATCCCATATACTTTAAAAATTCTTTTTCTGTGTAACAAGATGTTGCCGATAAATGTTTAGATAATAAGTTCGCCAATTCTTGTTTAAATTTTTTAAACAAATCCTTCGGCAGTAAATAACGTAACGCTATTACGACCGCAAACAAATCATGTTTTCCACATTCATATTGCTTTCCTTTTTTTATAATTCCCAGTTTATCATGAATGGGGAAATCTGGAATGGCATTTTTGGTTTTATATGAATATAAACGCTCACCATGTGCACAAATATTTCTAAAAAATACCTTAGCCATGCAACTTTCACCTCTTTTTCTCATTAAAAAAAATGAGGAGACCCCGCAGGCTCTCCCCAGGTTGCAGGCCCCGCAAGCATCTGCAACACGATCACTGGTTAATATAATACTCGGCATTTCACAAAATGTCAAGCTCTTTTCCAGCTCATAACATTATATGCAATGTGACAAAATAAATGCTTAAAAGAATTATGAAAACATAGAGGCTGTGCTTTGTCATCATATTTTTCTCTTTTTTTGCCACAGCGTAAGGGACTTCATTCCGTGAGACAGGCTGGGGGCCCGGAATGAAGCCCCATCCTACTGCCAATGCCTGCAATTATCTCAACAAAAAGAGGAAGCAACCTCCGAGTTCTCGCCCAAAGATTGCTTCCTCTAATTTACATTTCACTACAATATTAGCTCACAAGCCATTTTTTTACAGTTTCCTCATCAAAATCCACACATTCAGCTATATCTTCTATTGAGTGACCTTTTTTCTGAAGTTTTAAAGCAGTTACTTTTGCCTGACGAATTCTGCCTTCTTCTCGACCTTCTTCTCGACCTTCTTTTCGACCTTCTTCTCTGCCTAACTCTCTGCCTTCATTTTTCTGTTCTTCCCACGCCTTACACATATCAATCACCTCTTCTTTCTCATCTATGTCTATATCCGTTCCTGCAAACAGGTTGATTGCCTCGACTGTCTCTCTGTCCACCCTGCTAAACTTTTCGTCATTCTGCAGCACTTCCTGCATTTTTTCCTTATCATACGCATTCTTCAGTACCTCGAAAAGCTGCCTGATGGATGTCCTGAATCCTGTAAAATCTGTTATCTCCCTCGGTGCCAGCAGATTAATCCTGTAATCCGGTATAAACGGCAGAAGTTCCTCGTCTACTTCACCAAACATATCCGACAGCCTTCTTGGTCCATCCCATTCCTTTGTTCCGAGATATACTGTAATCGTAATCACCGGTATCAGCTTATCCTCTTTCGTAAATCCCGAGAGAAATTCATCTGATGTTGCTGTATCCTTTTCTTTTCGGTGCTTTTTTGCTGTTTCCTTTACCTGATTTCCATATGCCATGACATCATAAAACATGTTTTTTACCGGAATGGCATAGTGTATATCGGACTGATTTTCTACTCCTATCAGTACCACATATGATTTGCCGGTATATTTGATGCTGGCATTTTTGAAGATGTCCCTCATCTTCTGCATCGCTATGGTCTTTTTGTCAAGCCCTAGTGCGATCAGCACCTCCGTTGTGTCTCTTTCCTTAAGGTTTTCCGGCAGGATGACCTCTCTTCCTCCATACAGTATATTGTTGCACAGGTCTGCAAACCTGGCATTGTCTGCAAAGTATTCCTTTGCCATTGAGTCCTTTGCGCTCAATCCTTCTCCTCCTGTTCTCTTGTGTGAGCAGGAAAATTTGGTGCCAATGAGGGTATAGTGGTACAGTTTACAAGGTATACCTGTGCTGTTCTTCTTTAATATTTACGCACGGTATACAGTTCATCCGCCTTTTGACTACATTTTCTGCATTCTGTCTACATACGGCATTTCAATTTTCCTGCTGTTGATTGGTAAATAAAGCATTGAAAACTTCCATGTCCTTTGTAGAATAATGCGAAGTGGTCTGCCCTCTTCAAAGTGGTGCGCACCTGAAAAACTGTTATGTGGTGCCGCTTACAGAAATATAATGCTTTGAGTTGATTGTAGCATAGCGGCAGTTCTTTGTCATCATAATTTTTCTTTTTTCATACTTATATTTTCATTCTGCCACCGCGTAAGGGGCTTCATCCCCTGAGACCAGCTGGGGCACGCTCTCTCGCATGAGCGAATAGCGAAGCTGCTTAGATACTGTTGAATTATGCACACGATACACAGAAATGAACTGCCACGGATGGCAGTTCAAGGAGAACCGCGCCATGGACGGCGCGTTTCGACGGTTTCGTCAATCATAGATACCCTATAAAGCATAATTCCTACAGTATCTTGGCAGTGTAGCGTAGCTCAAGCGAGAGAGTGTGCACAAGCCATGGCTCATGGGATGAAGTCCCGTCCTACTGCCAATGTCTCTGCACCAAAAAAGCAGCCTTTGAGCTTCACACTCAAAGTCTGCTTCTTTTTTCATCTTATAAGCTGTCCATAGCCTGATACATGGTAAGCATAGGAGCCATAACAGCTGCCACAAGCACACCAACAATAAGTGCCAGAACAAGGATAATCATAGGCTCAATAGCTGCCATAACTGTCTGGGTAGCCAGCTCAACTTCCTCATCATAGTAGTCTGCCAGTCGGGTAAGCATGCCTTCCAAGTCACCGGTCTCCTCACCGATTTTGGTCATGTGTGAAACCATAGGTGGAAACAATCCACACGCAGTGATTGGCTCAGACAGTGGAACACCCTTACTTACTTCTTCCCTTGCATTTTTCAGGGCTTTTTTGTAAAGAGCATTCTTCATGGTGTCAGCAGTGATACCAAGGGCTTCAATCATCGGAAGTCCTGAGTACACAAGTGTTGAAAGTGTACGCGCATAGTTACTGGCCGCTGTCTTGATGTTTAGCTTTCCGAAAACCGGAAGCTTTCTTGCGAGATTACCAAAGAACATCTGGCCGCTGTCAGTCTGCTTATAAAGCTTGATGGCTATAACAATTGCTGCTATGACAGCAATCACAATATACCAGTATCCGGTGACAAAATCACTCATCGCAACAACTGCCTTTGTGATGCCCGGCAGCTCTGTTCCCAGGTCATTGAACATCTCTGAGTAGCTTGGGATGACCTTTACAAGCATTACAATAACAACCGCAATAGCTACAATCACAACGATAATCGGATAAACTGCCGCTTTTTTTATCATGCCGTTAAGCTTTGCTGATTTCTCAAAGTGTGCAGACATTCTGTCAAAAGCTACATCAATCTTGCCGGATGCTTCTCCTGCCGCAACCATGCTCACCATGATGTCAGGGAAAACATTCGGGTATTTTTTAAGACCATCCGAGAGAGTCTCACCTTTTTGAATCTCGGCATGAACACCTCTGATAGCTTTCGCCATGACTTTGTTCTCAGTCTGATCGGATAGCATATCCAGCGTATCAAGAATCGTAACACCGGCATTGACCATACTGGTGAACTGGCGGCAGAATACCGATAGGTCTCTCGGCTTTACCTTTCCTCCTACACTGAATGAGATTTCCTTGGTCAGTGCTGTTGCCTTGGTGAGGCTTATGACCATGTTTCCATCCATCTTAAGCTTATTTTTTGCCTCTGCTTCTGACTCGGCTACTATATTTCCTTTTCTTTCTTTTCCGCTCTGGTCTATAATCTGATATGTCCAGTCAGCCACTTTCTTCTCCTCCTTATACCTATTCTGTGCAACCTCCAGATAAATTAAATCATAATTTATTAAGACTCCACAACATTATACCATAACAGTAAAATACATACGATTATACCATCAATAGTAAAGGTGTACACGGCTAGCCATGCTTACCGGATCATGTGCATATGCAACTGCAGTCTCCGGCGCTATAAGGCCCTGGCTGTAATACTGTAAAATACAGTCATCCATCATCATCATACCCTCTCTCTTTGATGTCTGTATGATAGATGGAATCTGAAATGCTTTTGCCTCACGAATTAAGTTTCTGATGGCATTGTTTGCAAGGAGCACCTCAAACGCTGCAATTCGTCCGCCATTTACCATTGGAAGCAGATGCTGTGCAACAATTCCCTCTAAAACTCCTGAGAGCTGCACTCGTATCTGTTGCTGCTGGTGTGGTGGAAAAACGTCAATCATACGGTCAATTGCGTCGGATGAACTGTTGGTATGCAGTGTAGAAAATACAAGATGTCCTGTCTCTGCCGCTGTAATAGCTGTAGATATAGTTTCAAGATCTCGCATCTCTCCTACAAGTATTACATCCGGATCCTGTCGCAGTGCAGCTCTTAGGGCTGCAGCATATGAGAGTGTATCCTTTCCAACCTCTCGCTGTTCCACTATAGAGCGGCGCCTTGAGTGCAGGTACTCAATAGGATCTTCAAGCGTGATTATATTTTTGGAATCTCTTGATGCAATGACATCTATAAGACTTGCCAATGTGGTCGACTTACCACTTCCTGTAGCTCCTGTCACGAGGACAAGTCCTCTCATCTTTGTGGTAAGATTGACAACCGACTGTGGTATGCCAAGCTGCTGCGGTGTAGGCACATCATATGAGAGAATACGAAGTGCTGCTGCATATGAACCTCTCTGTCTGAACACATTGGCTCTGACTCTTGAAAAGCCCTCCACCGAAAAAGCAAAATCAAGCTCTCCATTTTTCTTTAGCACATCTTTAAGCTCCTGCGGAACAATTGGAGAAAGCAGGTTGTCCGTCTCAACATTGGTAAGAACCTGATTTCCCTGCGGTACAAGCTTTCCGTCAATTCTAAGCATAACCGGATTTCCCGGTACGATATGTATATCCGATGAGTTCTGTTGCTGCGCTGCTTTTAAAATGTCTACTATCTGCATTTTCTTTTCCCCCTTAGTTTTCGAACGTGGTCTTTAACATTTCCTGGAATGAAGTAACTCCTTCGAGTACAAGCTTCTCTGCACTCTGTCTAAGTGTATGCATGCCCTCATCACATGCAGCCTTGTTTATATCCTCTATATCAACACCTTTTGAAATAAGTGACTTTAGCTTTGGTGTTATGGTCATTATCTCATATATACCTATTCGTCCCTTGTAGCCTGTATTGGCACATTTTTCACAGCCACATGGCTCATAAATCTTTACCGGACGGAATGCCGGTATATTCATAAAGGCCTTTTCCTCCTCTGTCAGCAGATGCTCTCTCTTACATGCCGGACAAAGTCTTCTTACAAGTCGCTGTGCAATGATTCCCTTTACCGAATCCGCAAGCAGATAACTTTCAACTCCCATGTCCTCCAGTCGTGAAATAGTACTTGCCGAGCTGTTGGTATGCAGTGTGCTGACCACAAGATGTCCTGTGATTGACGCCTGTACTGCAATCTGTGCTGTCTCCTGATCTCGAATCTCACCAATCATAATGATGTCCGGATCCTGTCGCAGAATGGAACGAAGTGCTGATGCAAATGTGAGGTCAGCTTTATTATTTACCTGTACCTGGTTGATTCCGTCTATATTTGCCTCGACCGGATCCTCAACTGTGATGATATTTACATCCTCCTTGTTGAGCTCTGAAAGTGCCGTGTAAAGTGTGGTTGACTTACCACTTCCTGTAGGTCCTGTAACAAGGATGATACCGTTTGTATTCATCAGTATATGATCAAATGCCTTAAGCTCTTCGTCTGAAAATCCCAGCTCCTTTTTATCTCTTGTAAGTGCCTTTTTCTGCGCAAGTCGCATAACGCATTTCTCACCGAATACTGTCGGAAGGATTGATACTCGGATATCATACTCTGTCTTGTCTATCTCCATAGTGATACGGCCGTCCTGCGGCTTTCGTTTCTCGGAAATATCCATACCACCTATAATTTTAAGTCGTGTAATAATTGCAGAAAGCAGATGTATACTATATGCCGCCTTCTCATAAAGCGCACCATCTATTCTGTATCGCACCCTGACTTTATTTTCCAGTGCCTCTATATGTATATCTGAGGCCCTGAGTCTGGCTGCCTGCTCAATGATAGAGTTGACAAGTAAAACTACCGGCGAATTGTTGACATCCTTGCTGGTAGCTTCCTCAGCCTCGGCATTTTTCTGCTCACGCTCTTTTCTCTCCCTCGCATACTCCTGAGCCGCTTTCATAGCCTCTGTATCACCGTAATATTTGTCAAGCGTCAAAAGTATGTCTCTGCCTGTCGCTACTGCAGGCTCAACCTGTAGATTGGTAACAATTGAAAAATCATCAAGCGCAACCATATCCATAGGATCAGCCATGGCCACATGCACTATATTGGCATTATTCTTGTCAAATGCATATGGTATCATAACATGCTTTCTAAGCACTGTCTCACTGACAAGGTTTTGCACCTCCTCAGGTATGTTGATTGCGCTCACATTAACAAGCTCCAGTCCCAGCTGCTGTGACAATGCCTTTGCTATCTCAAGCTCATTGGTGAACCCAAGCTCAATGAGTGTTTCTCCTATCTTCTTATGCTTTTCTTTGGCTATAGGCAGAGCCTTTTCCAGCTGTTCCTGAGTAATTACATTTTCATTTATAAGCATATCACCGATACGCTTTTTCTCTCGTCTAAAAGCCATAGTGGCTCCCCCTCTTTCATCATTTAGTAAAATACTACCATTATGATGGCTGTATTTCAAGGGTATTTATATAAAATATACAATAAATTTATTTCAAAACTAAAAAGTAACGATTCCGAGTGCCTGCAGCAACAGTATAAGCAGGAATGCCGGTGCAATAAATTTAACCATGATTATATAAAGCCCTTTTCTGGTGAATTTGCTGCCTCCGCGTGTCACCTCATCTATTATTACCTTTGGACTTACTATCCAGCCAACGAGGATACATGTGGCAAGTGCAACGATTGGCATAAGCACATTGTTGCTTACATAGTCCATTATATCAAGTATCTGTCCGACTGTGCCGTTTGGAAGCTTAACCTCCATATAGAGCTTATTGTAGCCAAGGCAGACTATTATCTCTGCAATCAGACCGTATACCGTGACTAAAATTGCGCTTTTTCTGCGGCTCCAATGAAATCTGTCTATAAGACTCGATACAATAGCCTCCATAATTGATACAGACGATGTGACTGCTGCGAATGCAACTATCATGAAGAATATCAGTCCAACAATATCTCCTGCTATTCCCATTTCATTAAATACCTTTGGCAATGATATAAACATAAGGCCCGGTCCTGCTGACATGCCGTCACGGCCCATAAATACATATACTGCCGGAATGATCATAAGACCTGCAAGGAATGCAACAAGTGTATCAAAAATCTCGATCTGGTTGATTGAGCCCATGAGCTTTGATTCCTTCTTGACATACGAACCATATGCAACCATGATTCCCATAGCTACACTGATTGAATAAAAAAGCTGACCGAGCGCATCAACAAATACGGTGAAAAGCTTTTGCATTGTAAGCCCCTTGAAATCCGGAATCACATAAATCTTAAGTCCCTCAAGACCACTTCTTACTGTGCCCGACGCATCCTTATAATGAAGCGTCAGTGAGAAAATTCCGATTGCAAAAATAAGCACAACAAGGATAGGCATAAGCACCTTGCTGAACCGCTCGATGCCTTTATTGACTCCACCAATGACAATTGCTGCTGTTAAAAGCAGATAAACCACTCCGAATATGATTGGTGCCCACTGGCCTGTGATAAAGCCTGTGAAATATCCGTCCGCAACCGCATTCTTACCGCTTCCTGTAATGAAAATTGTAAAATACTTTAAAACCCATCCACCTATAGTACAGTAGTAAGGCAGAATAATAGCCGGTACTATACACGCAAGCACACCGATAAACTTGCCCTTTGGATTGATAAGACCATACGCGGTGAGCGGTCCCTGTCCGGTCTTACGGCCTATTGCAATCTCAGTGGTAAGCAATGCAAAGCCAAAAGTCAGAACAAGTATCAGATACACCAGCAGAAAAAGTCCTCCTCCGTCCTTTGCTGCCAGATACGGAAACCTCCATATATTTCCAAGTCCTACCGCACTGCCGGCTGCCGCAAGAACGAACCCAATGTTGCCGGAAAAAGTGCTTCTTGATTTTTCTTTCATTTTATACTGTCTCCTTAATATATTATATAATCTAATTTCGATTTAATATGGACATTGTTTCCATTTACAAATCTAATATACCTATTATAATCATCTAGAGTACTTTTTGCAACGGTTGATATTTTTTATTCGAATTTGCAGTTTGGCAGCGTAGCGACGGCGGGAATACGTGTGCGCCAGTGGTACCCAGGGCCTACATTCCGTACTATTGTCCTAAATAAGGTTCTTGATTCCCTCTGTTAAACGCTTTGCAACTCTCACATTGTTCATAGTGTAAAGATGAATTCCCTCCACATCATTAGCTAAAAGCTCAATTATCTGACTCTCGCAGTAAGACATTCCGGCATCAAAAAGTGCGGCCTTGTTGTCTCCGTATCTGTGCACAATCTTCTGGAACTTCTCCGGGAACTTTGCTCCGCACATTGTGACCATTCTCTGAATCTGAGCCGCATTGATACAAGGCATGATGCCCGGGATAACAGGCACATTGATACCTGCAAGCCTGCAGTCCTCAGCAAAATTGAAGAAGGTATCATTGTCAAAGAAGAGCTGCGATAAAAGAAGCTCTGCACCGGCATCAACCTTTTTCTTAAGATTCTTAATATCATCTACCTTATCAGCTGCCTCCGGATGGATGTCCGGGTAGCACGCACCTGCGATACAGAACTGATCACCTGTGGTTTCCTTTATGTACTTAATAAGGTCGCTTGCATGGAGAAAATCCTCCTTTGCAGGCACATTTGGATTTCTGTCTCCTCTTAAAGCGAGGATATTCTCGATGCCCTCATATGAAAGCTGTCTGGTGAACTCATCTATCTCTGCCTTGTTATAGCACAGACATGTAAGGTGTACGACCGGCTCCACATTGTACTGGTTCTTGATTTTCTTCGCAATCTCGATAGTCTTGTTATTGTTTGAGCTGCCGCCTGCGCCAAATGTCACGCTGATGTACTCAGGATGACAATCACAAAGTATCTCAAGCATCTCATCTATATTTTTGAAGTCCTCCTCCTTCTTTGGTGGAAAAATCTCGAAAGAAAGTGACTGTGGTTTGTTTGTATGTATCTGTGTAATCTTCATGTTATCCTCCGGTATATATGATTATTTGATAAGTTTTAATGTCATAGTCCATATATTACTGTAATTTTTTGTCATTGTAAAATATATTTTTCTTTTAGTTTGTCATAAATAAAATCTATATCAAAACTTGCTGAGCATTTGATTTTTTTATATGAGGTGATATAATGGGCGAAGCAAATCAAAAAGAGGTTTCACAATGAAAAAAATAGATTTTGATAATGATTCAATAAAGAAAAATATATTGCAGGCTGCTCTGCCCATGCTGGCAGCCCAGATTCTAAGCCTGTTGTACAATATAGTAGACCGCATATACATTGCCCGCATACCGGATATGGGAACCACTGCACTCGGTGCTGTGGGGCTTTGCTTTCCTATTATAATGCTGACAATCGCTTTCTCCAATCTCTTTGGAAGCGGTGGTGCTCCGCTTTTTTCAATAAAAAGAGGCATGAGTGATGACAGAGCCGCCAATACTATAATGAATACGAGCTTTACAATGGTCTGCACATTCGCAGTCGTTTTTACAGCTTTGTGCATGATTTTTGCAAAGCCTCTTTTAATCGTGTTTGGCGCATCTGAAAATGCTCTCAAATACGCTCTGCCATACCTGCTCATTTATTTGATAGGAACACTCCCATCCATGATTTCAACCGGCATGAATCCCTTTATCAACGCTCAGGGCTACTCCACTACCGGCATGCTGTCTGTTGCAATCGGAGCCGTTGCCAATCTGGTTTTAGACCCGCTTTTTATATTTGGATTTAATTTTGGCATCAAAGGAGCAGCTATTGCTACGGTCATCTCACAAATACTGTCTGCTCTCTATGTGCTTCACTTTCTTAGGAAAAAGGCTGAGCTTAAGGTGCGCCTTATGACACTCTCTGAATTTGGTGAAAATACGCGCTATGCAAAGGACATCATAAGCCTTGGAACCTCAGGCTGTGTCATGCAGCTCACAAACAGCCTGGTATCTATATGCTGCAACAATGTGCTTTCAGTGACCGGTGGCGATTTGTACATATCGGTAATGACCATCGTATCAAGCATCAGGCAGATGGTCGAGACTCCAATTTATGCAATAGTGGAGGGTTCATCTCCTGTTTTAAGCTACAACTATGGCGCCAAAAGGCCGGCCCGGGTGAGAAAATCCATTTTCACTATGGGACTGCTCGTGCTTCTATATACAGCTGTCATGTGGAGTGTGATCATACTTGCTCCTCATGCCCTGATTGCTATTTTCAGTTCCGATGCCACCCTTATGGATGATGCGGTGAAGGCTTTAAATATCTACTTTGCGGCATTCATATTTATGGATCTGCAGTACATCGGACAGACCACCTTTAAATCACTGAACAAAAAGAAGCGGGCTATATTTTTTTCCCTGCTTCGCAAGGTGTTCATCGTTGTACCGCTGACATATATTCTGCCATACTCCTTTGGTATGGGAACCGACGGTGTGTTTATGGCAGAGCCTGTATCAAACGTGATTGGCGGAAGCATCTGCTTTGTAACCATGCTTAGCACAGTGCTGCCGGAGCTTCGCAGGATGGAGCAGTAATTACAGCATCTCATCAATGCAGATGCCGTAGCCTCCGGTCGGATCATCGACAAACACATGGGTGACTGCTCCTATTATTTTACCATCCTGTATGATAGGGCTTCCGGATGTGCCCTGCACTATGCCACCGGAGAGCTCTATCAGCCTGTCGTCTGTCACCTTAAGCTCCATTCCCTTGTTTGTATCTGTCGCTTTTTTGTCTATATTTGTTATTTCCAGATTATATTTTTCCAGTTTTCCCGATATTTCCGATATCATCTGTGCACGGCCTGTGTGTATCTCATCCTTGCCGGCAACCGGATAATACGTATCCTCTGCGGCATATTCCGACAATTCATCGCTGTCAAGCTGTCCGTAAATTCCAAGATTACTATTGCAGTCAAGTGTGCCTATATGGCTTTTTTTGCCAAAATATACCACTCCGCCTATCTCGCCCGGCGCGCCGGATTTTCCCTTTTTGATTTTGGTAAGCTTCATACTGTACAAATCACCACTGTTTGCATACAAGAGATTGCCGCTTTGTGTTCCGTCTCCTATTCCATGCCCCAGCGCTCCAAAACGGCCGTCCTTTGTATAATAAGTGATAGTACCGATTCCTGCCAGATCGTCCTTCACCCATATTCCCATATAGTATCTGCCATCATCCATCCTGACAGGTGTGATATCCGCTGACATTTCTTCACTGCCTCTAAGAAATTTGATGCTTACCGTTCTTTTATCTTTTAGGCTTTCATCCAGGCTTTCATCATATTCCTTCATTATGTCATTCACCGCTTCAGAAAGCTCCTCCTTGTCTGCCACAGTGCGCCCATTGACAGATAGGATATAATCACCGCACTGCACCTTTTTATCTGCAGGATTGACTTTTTTGCCATCCTCGTCTGTCACCTCCGTCGTATTCACTACAAGCACGCCCTCTGTCTGCTCATATATGCCTGTCAGCCTGCCACAGGCATATACGCCCTCAACACTTATTCCATCACTTATTTTACCTGTCTCTTCATAATCTCTGTCAGTAGCTCTGTGAGTTGATGCTGTATCTGCTGTCTGTCCTATGTCTTGTTCGGTTCCGCTGTTTTCACCGTTTCCGCCGTTTTCACCAGAATCAGCCAATACACTGGCCGTCTGTCCTGGAAGCCCTGTCGCATATCTTCCATATCCGGCCTTTGATTCATTTAAAAAACTTCCTAATGCACTTTCATCAAATGCCTTATCTACCCTGCTGCACCACTTATCATCACTGCTTAGTGCAAACATAGCTATCACTACTGCAGCCAGCGTGACACTCACAAATTTTCCAAAAAACTTCCGCATACTATTACCTCCATTTGGATTAGTATGCGTCTGTCATTTTTATTTTATTCGTAACCGAATATAGTTTGACAGTTTATGTGTTTTCCATCATGGCATATACCGCCACCAATGATGACCTCGACACCTTCCACA
>ENA-OROX01002583-OROX01002583.1-human-gut-metagenome-genome-assembly--contig:-NODE-2583-length-12254-cov-3.843758_pt1 | contig 12254 bp, 10 predicted proteins | sample MGYA00242133_ERZ509058 | MGnify/ENA primary metagenome ERZ509058 (study PRJEB26280, sample SAMEA2338751) | human gut metagenome | biome: human gut; feature: human-associated habitat; material: faeces...
TCCAAAACCTGGCGCCGGATCTGGCTCATAGCCTCTTCCCGGGTCCTCTCCGAAGCCTTCCCCTGGTGAAGGATATGTTTTTCTGTTTTCTTCTGGCGGATTATCCCAGCCTCCCTCATTTGGAGTATTCGCCCAGATATTCTCCGGTCTCTGTGGTGGCATTTCCGGCGGCATTGGTGGCATTTCCTGTGGAAATGGAATTTCTTCCTGCACCTCCTGTTTTTTCTCCATTCGATGGAACAGTCCCTTCAACAACGCCTTCTTTTTCTTCGGTTTCTTTTCTTCAACGTCACCATCCATATCTACAAAACCGCCACCCGGTGTAGGAGGAACCAGTGGGCCACCTTCATCATAATTGGCAGTCTGTCCGGTCTGCTCATGACTAAATCCGTCTGCTCCGCCGCCAAATCCACCGGACTCTGATCTCAGCGGAATGCAAACGACCTTTACTTCTTCTGTTCGTGTATCCACATAGATATTCTGCATCTCTGATACGATTTCCTGCTTTGGAACACCCAGTTCTTCAAAGAAAGTAAGCACATAATTCACCTTCTGCTGAATTTCGATCTGCTTTTCCTGAGGTGCTTCGCTCATCCATGCCATTATGTTCATGGTTCCGGCTATATCATATGTAAAAATAAAACCATTGCCATCCTGATTCGCATTTGCCGGCAACAGAAACTGATTTGCGGTTCCCTGTGTCAAAATGCTCCACGTTTTTTCGTCCAGGACCTCTCCCGGCTTGGATCTGTAGGAAAATCTTGTGTGTCCGTCTTTGAAATCATACTCAAAATTCATACTCTTTATCTCCTTTTCTTAGTATATATCCAGCTGGATCAGTTTCCATTTTCCTTCTGACAGTACTGGTGCAATTCCACTGCTGTTAAAATTCTTGGCATCTGCAAATTGCGGATTTACCACAAAATCACCATTGCTCTTAATAAATCCCCAACTTTCATCCGACTGAACTGCCGCATATCCAATGGCAGAAAAGCTTCTTGCTTTTTCAAACATACAGTCCAGAACTTTTTCTCCTTCTGATGAAACAAATCCCCATTTTCCAGCCTGCTGAACTGCTGCGGGATTTTTGGAAATAAACGGAGAAACTGCTTCATAATTTTCGCCGATCTGTACACCGGAACTGTTAAGCAGCTGATACTGCTCACCGGTTTTTACAAATACGACACCATTTCTGGAGCAGAAGCCCCAGGCATCCCTGACTACATCGTCAAATCCGAAATCTGTAATAATCTTCAGGTCCTTATCAATAAGAGCCCACTTTTCATCTTTTTTTACTGCTGCAATACCATTAAGCATAGGTGTCGCCGCATCATATTCAAATTCCGTCTTTTCATTGAAATCTTCATCCAGGAATCCATATTTCCCGTTCTTTTTTGCAGGAAGTACCCCTTCATTGAAGGTTCCCAGATATTCATAAGTCTCGTCCGGCTGTCGCCGCTTATAACCGTTTGTATCTATATAATACCATTCGCCGTCTTTCTCAACCGGCGCGAAACCGTTTTCACCAAACATTCCGATATATTGATATTCCGCACGGATCACAGAATTTCCATCTTCATCCAGGATACCCACATCTTCTCCGGATGTGATCCTCATATAATGGTTGCAGGTTTCTGAAATATTATCGTATTCATCTCCGATAAACTGGAAATCTCCTGCCAGAGAATCCAGCTTTGCCTTCAGCGCGCCACTGTTTTTTTTCTTTTTGATGTGTTTTTTCAGAAGGGCAATGGCGTCCTGTTTCTCATCCTGCTCCACGTAATAATCTGCCAGTGTCAGGATTGCCTGTTCATTATCTCCGTCAAGAGAGATCGCACTGTTGCATGCATCCACAAAACCGGAATCATCTCCCATATTTCTGTAATCTTCCGCGATCTTCATATAGATATTTCGGTTATCTCCATCATACTCCAATGCTTTCTTATATTCCAGGATTGCATCGTAATAAATTCCTTTTTCTTCATTTTTCTGAGCCTGCTGGAGACATTTTTTATATTCCATCGGTTTTTCCACTGCAGAAGTAAATGTTGTATACCATGCTCCCACAAGCAGACCGGTCATCATCAGAACCATTAATTTTTTCATACGCACCTCTACGAATCAAAAGCCAAGTAACAAAATCAGGATCGTTCCCACAGAAAAAAACGGAGCAAGAGGAATGGAATCCTTCATGTTCAGTTTTTTGAGGATCAGCTGTACGATCGAATAAAGTGCCGCAAGCGATAAACTCACAACAATGTCAAACCATATCAGAGAGCCTCCAAGATACCATCCCAGCACGGCTGCCAGCTTCACATCTCCCATTCCGACACTTTTTCTGGAAAAGATCCTGGCCAGAAAAAAGATCAGAAATCCCAGCAGCATTCCACCTCCTGCTGATTTCAGGATATCCAGCCAGTAAGAAGGCTTCACTGTAATTTCTCCTGCCAGTATCACTGCCCTTATGACAAACATGAAAAGCAGAAGCTTATTGGGTATAATGGTTTTCTGCTGATCGATAAATCCGAGAAAAACCATAAAAACCGTCAATATCATATATCGGACTGCTTTCAGCCAGTGATAGCCATATTTGCTGAAAAAAAATATCTCGGCTAAAACAAGTGCTGCTATGATCAGAAGGATATATTTTTTTTCTTTTATAAGACTTTTTATATGTTCCATTTTTTCTCCTTGGTCAATCCGTCAGCTGCCTGCCCATACGCGGGTTGAAGCGCAGACACGGTAATGTCTTGTTCCCAGATCAAAGAACGGGAATTCCGTTTTGATATCATAATCCACAACGATCTTTATGTCATTGGTACCTTTTGCACACCAGGAACTTTTGCTGAATTTCATATTGGAAACTCCCAGTTTTTCCAGATATTCGTCTGCATCCTGTCCTCCGGAAGCCACACTCAGCTGCTGCTTCACACAGGATTTTGCAACGACTCCTGTCATATAACTGGCAAGCTTGTTCCATGCGCCGTTTTTCACATAGTTCAGAACACCGTTCACAAACTCCTTGGGATTTTTCTTATATTCTTTCAGCTGATCATATGTAGCTTTTCCCGCCTTTCCGGCATCTGCCACATCCTGTATGGTTCCCTGTCCGTTTGTAACACTTTTGGCTGTATTCTCGATCACTTCCAGATTGGATTTAATGTCCTCCATCTGTTTTGAGAATTCTTCTGATTTTGTATTAAGTCCTTTATATGCGTCCAGAACGCCTGTCTTTTCCAGTATGTAACTGTATTCCGCAACCTCTTTCGCTGCCTGATCCACAGAATACTGGATCAGTACCTGTGCCCTCACACAGGAGATCAGACTGAATATGCACATAAACGCGAACAGGAACATGGGAATAAACAGTGCTGCCTCCACAGTGATCGAACCATTTTCTTTTCTGTCTGACATTGCCCCTCCTGTTAATAAGCCAAAACACTCTTGTAATCTATGATTCTCCTGCCATCATCTGTACTCTTTCCTTTTCCCAGAAATTCCGGAACTTTCGGAAGGAATGTGGTTGATGTCTGTACCTTCGCGTTCAGCGTCAGCATGGTATATTTCTGACTTAGCGTTGAGCCGGTGTTCAGCTGGATACAGTCTGCCGCACGGACGGAGAGATCCTTTTTACCATTCTCATCTGCAAGCTTAACCAGAACAAATAATTTCATGTAATCTTTGTAAGTGAACTTAAGGCCATCCGCTTTTCCCGGCCATACTGCCGACTCTTCTCCGTTAACCAGCGCTACGGTTTCCGTTGCTGCCATTCTCAGCGCATTACAGAAAAGATATCCATATTTTACAACCGGATAAAGCCATGGCTGCCCGGTTGCTCCGCATACAACCGTTGCCACTGTATCTGCTTCTGCATTCAGAGTTGAATCCATAAAAACATATAAACTGTCAATGGCAAGCCTTGTTCCATAGAGCTGTGCTACTGCCAGTGTTTTGTTCTTGCCGGTAAAAGCATTTCCATAAAGGATATATTCAATTTCCCCATTCCAGATCACATGTTCGGAAAGTTTGTCATTGCTGAGCGACGTATCTTCGTCTTTGGTCGTGATACAGTTAAACATTTCTGTGGTGTATTCCATGAGATATGCCTGTTCCATTATCCCGCCGGACAGATTGTCCAGGCAGGTCAGAACACTGTTCAGAAGATCCACATTATCCTTGGAACTTTCTACTGTTTTTTTATCTGCACTTACATCTACTTCTGCCGGACTGTTTCCCGTTGCACTTGCTGACGTTTTGGCGATTCCGCTCGGATACTTGGAAGGATACCCTTCTTTTTCTGAAAGGTTTTGCTCTTTTCCGGAATTATTCAGAGAGTCTTTCGTCTGTGTATAATTTCCGCTGGCCTCTTTTGCCGCTTCTCTGTTCTGCGCTCTGGTATCTTCCTGCGTCGTGTCACTGTCTTCATTTTTTACACCGGAAAGGGTGGTCTGATAAAAGGTTGTATCCTCAGGATTATAAAAAGATCCTCCCCTGAACTGTTCATTTAACAGACTTCCACCGATTTCCTCCTCATGCTGGGCCCAGAATGTTTCTGTAGCTGCTGTGCCGCCCATACTTCTTATATATGATGCCTCTTCCTCATCCACAGAAAGTTTTTCAAAATTTCCCGTTACCTGTTTGAATTTCTTTATCGTTTCTTTAAAGGCTTTCGCTGTATCTATATTATTCTGAATCGTTTCTTTCAGTTCTTTAAGATCTGTTTCATTAATTTCAATATCTTCTCCGGCACTTTCCTCAACCGTTTCTCCGGCTGCGATCAGATCTTCTTTTGCCTTGTTATATGCTTCTTTTTTAGAAGCAACCTTCCTCCAGCATTTCATCACGTCATCCAGCGCTGAGTTGGCTTTTTTCCCATTATCTATGATCTCATCCGCTTTTTTCTCCAAAGCCTTAATGCAGGCCTGATATGTTTTGGCCGCATCAGAATAGATTTTATTCATACTGCTGATATTTCCGTTGATCACAGATTTGATGGAATTAAATGTCTGTATTTCTTCTGAAGTAAATCTTTCACTGATTTCAGCTCTCACTTCTGAATCAGCTTCTGCTACCTGATACACAGCAAGTAAAGTTACCATATTTTTATACATCTGATCATCAAATGTAGTATTCCCGCTGTCCCAGCTGAATGGATAATTCAGATATTCTTCAATCACATCATACGTCAACTGATCAGGTGCTTCCTCCGGAAACGGTGCATCAATCTCTTCGTTCAGATATTTCTGCAGTGATTTCGCAGCCAGACGAAATACTGTTTTTTTCTGATATTCCTCCGCAAAACCAGTATCTGTATTTGACAACTGATCTACCGCACCCGTCTGTGCTTCCACAGCTTCCTTTGCCTCCTGTATAGGCTCGCTGAGTTCTGACGCTTTCAGGGCGTATTCTGACTTTGCTTTTACATATTTCTGCTGTTTTTTTACATTGTTGAAAGGAAGCTTCTTGATCTTCCCCACAATATCATCCGCCATATAGACAGGTCCCCGGAATTTCATATATTCCATAACCTGCTGACGGAAAACATCGTTTTCTGCCAGGGATGAAGATGCCACCCCTTTTGCCTCAAAGCCAGTTTCTTCCAGCTGTATCAGTGAACTTAAGCCATCGCTGCTTTCACCTGTCAGATTTTTTGCGTTGATGGATTCTTTGAACATCTGCTCCAGCTTCTGCTGTTCGTCCGGTGAATCCGGAGTTTTTGCCATGGCTGTCAGTCCATATGTATCCTTCAGTTTCTTATCATACTGTGCCAGTGCCGCATTCATGGTCAGATCTCCGGCACCGGATACTACTGTCTTTGACGCAAAAAGGCGGGAAGCATCTACAATAATTCCGCTAAACATCAAGACCGGTACCAATATCAACGTCAGAAGTACGCAGATCGATCCTCTCTGTTTCCCGCAAAATAACTGCATACACTTCCCTCCCCAGTTAAAACAAAAAATTTTTCACCTTATCAAAGGTTTCTCCCAGTTTCTGAGCCTTTCCGTCCAGTCCCAGCTTTTTCAGGAAAAAGTTTCCCATGTCCCAGGCCAGATCCACATTTCTCACAAAGTCCGTGCTGTTGATTGCCGGCTGATATGCCGCCGTATAGATCGTCAGGCTGTCCCGTAGTCCCAGATACTTCAGTATCCCGGGCGTGGAAACAACATACCTGAGTTCTGCCTGTACCGACTTGGACAAAAAGGAACTGTTGACCTTTACATAGGCTTCTGTGCGCCCCATGGAAAACAATGCACTGTTTTTCTGAAGCGCCTGCTGGTAATCTGCTGCCCGCCTGGCAAGCTTATTGTCCACTCCCCATCGGTAGATCTTCGAAGCACTGCCTTTATATGCAGCATAGTAAGATTTCGTCTGTGATTCCGACGGACCGTTTTCCCAGTCAAAATCCACCTTGCTGTTTTTCAGAGGATTTTCATCTGTAAAACTGTCATAGCCAGGGTAAGACGCTTCTCTCGCCAGCTCTGTAGCTGCTCTTTCTACCTGAAAGAAAAAGTAGCTTTCCTGCAATTTGAATAATCCGAAATAGAGCACCACCATAACAATGCCAATGGTGATGGGAAAATAGATGGCGGCTTCTACCATGATGGCGCCTGTTTCGGAGTTATTGTTTTCCCTGTTCATTCATTAATCAAGGCTGATCTTATCAAAGATATTATTTACCAGTTCTACAATTCTGTCTTTAAAAATGGCTGCTGCCGCAATGACAGCAACAATGATCAGAATGATTGCAACGATCTCTGCAGCTCCTGCTTCTTCTGTTTTAAAATCCTCAACTAAGCTGCGGATTTTGTTTTCTGCGCTGATCCAAAGTAAATTAAGTTTTCTAGTCATGCTCTTATCCTCCATTTTTGTTTGCCTTATGCAATATTTTTTATAATAACCGGCTGATGCCGTTTACTATCACATCTGCTGCATTACCGGAACCATGACCATAAGCAGGATTCCGATAAAGATCATCATCATTGGCAGAAGCAACTTAGAGTTTGCTTTTTCTCCCTTCTGCTTTACCTCATTTTTCTTAACTTCCCACATTTCATCAGAAAGATCTTTCATGAAATAGGCGAGTTCTTCATTACCTTTATTCAGATTCTGTATGATCAGGGAAGTAAACTTCCGTACTTCCTTCACATTGCATCGTTCTGCAAAGTTCCGGTATGCATCAATCTCCATGACACCGTTTTCCATCTCAAGATTGGCATTCTGCATCTCCTGATAAAGTGCCCGCTCTCCTGTTATGGAAACTTTTTTCCAAGCATCACGGAGTACCATTCCTGAGTTAACAAGCAAGGTCAGTTTGGATAAGACCTGTGGAAGATCCAGAACGATCTCCTGTCTTCTTGCTGTCAGCTTATCCTGCAGAGTAAGATCCAGATACAGAATCAGAAGTCCTCCCATGACCAATCCCAGAAGCAACAGACTCTTGCTGTCTGCCAATGCTGAGAGAAGTATTACAAATATAATAATGGTATATATGTAAGTTGTCTTAGCTCCAAGAAGCATATAGTAATAATACTCTGCATATTTTTTTCCTTTGATCTCAGCGATCTCCCGGATCTTTGCCTGAGCAGATCTTGTCTTTGTACTGATATGCAGAATTCTCATAACCGAAAATCCCACACACAAAAGCTCGCTCATCTGAAATTCTTTTGCGAAAGAACTGTCTGTATATTTCTGATATTTTTTTCCACCGGCTATGGCCAGATATATCCAGATCAGAGTAAATGGCGTTGCCAGTGTAAGTAAAATCAACTGAAAATAATCCACTGCTTTTTTCTCCCTATATCTTGATATCTACAATTTTTCTTCCCATGTAATAGGCAGTTCCGAAAAGAGCAAGTGCTCCAATCTTTACCAGTACATTTAATGGTGTATTCTGCACAATAGACATATTGCCCATTCCGTTGAGCATTAGCATGATCAGCACCGGCATGACGATCATAATGTTCAGGTCATTTTTGTTTGCTGTAAGCAAAGTCTGAATCTCCAGTTCTGTTTCGATCTTATCATTAATGATCTCTCTGGTCTCACCAACCACTCGTCTCATATCACCACCATAGCGGTTGGTCACCTCAAAGATCGTGGCAAAACTTTCGATATCGTCCAGATGGCTTCGTGCCGCAAAATTACTCAGCATCTCTTCAACGCTCTGTCCGTTGTAAATACCATCTACGATCAGTTTCAGTTCTTTTACAATATCTGCTTTTTCTCCATAGATTCCGATCAGATCTCCGCAGGCATCCAAAAAAGCTCCCTGGGTATTTTTACCTGCGGAATAGGATGCGGAAAGAGATTCCATCATATCACGGAACTGGTACAGAAGATTTTTCATTCTTTTGTCTTTCAGATAATCCCGGTATTTCCGGATTCCCGGAACAACAAGGAGCAGCCCTACGATCAGGGAAAAAATCACATTTCTGAAAAATACCATACTGAAGAAAAATCCCACGATTCCGCCCAATAGCGCACCTGTTGCGGTTTCCACCGGATTCAGACGATAAATATAATAATCCTCCGCTGTTCCGAAAACAGGTTTTACAGGTATATATTTGGGAGCTTTAACCTTCTTCTGTTTTATTTTCTGAGGTTTTACTTTCTTTTGTTTTACAGTTTTTGTTTTTGGTTTTTTTTCTTTTTTCATAATCTTCCTTTTGGCCTGATGATCTACAGGCCTGAATGCATTCCGGAAAGCCGCAGTTTATAATCATTATACAGAGGATTTCCTGTGCGTACCAGTCGTCCCTGCACTTTTTCCAGCGTACTTCCCTGGGTTTCCTTGAATACAAATAATGGATTCAGCTGAATTTCTCCGTTTTTACAGCCCAGAACTTCTGTGATCTCCATGGTTCGTCTGGATTTATCACGCAGTCTGGAAAGATGGATGATGATATCCAGTGCGGAGGAAATCTGCTGGCGGATAGCCGGAAGCGGCAGGCCTGCATTTCCCTGCAGCACCATGGTTTCCAGACGGCTCAGCATATCTCTGGTCGAGTTGGCATGGCCCGTAGAAAGACTTCCGTCATGGCCTGTGTTCATTGCCTGCAGCATATCCAGTGCTTCCGCGCCTCGAACCTCTCCAACAATGATCCTCTCCGGTCGCATTCGCAGTGCGGATTTGATAAGATCACGGATGGTTACCTCACCTTTTCCGGAAGTGTTGGCATTTCTTGTTTCCAGACTTACGATATTATCAATATTTACGATCTGAAGCTCCGCAGAGTCCTCGATCGTTATGATACGTTCATCCCGTGGAATGAAATTCGACATGGCGTTGAGAAACGTTGTTTTTCCGGAGCCTGTACCCCCACTGATAAAGATATTATACTTGGCTCTTACCAGTTTTCCCAGAAAATCCGCTGCTTCCGGTGTAATGGAACCATATTTCAAAAGCTGGTCTACCGTCATCGGAGTTCTGGAAAACTTTCGGATGGTCACAATGGGGCCCGACAGGGAAAGCGGCGGCAGGACCACGTTTACACGGGAGCCGTCTGCCAGTCGTGTATCTACGATCGGATTGGCTTCATTGACCTCTTTTCCAACAGACCCTACCATCTTTTGAATGATATTTCTCAGCTCATTTTCGCTGGCAAATTTTTTGTTCAGAGCTTCCAGTCTTCCTGCACGCTCCACAAAAATGTGGAATGGTCCGTTGATCATGATCTCTGTAATACTGTCATCTGCAAGGATCTCATCCAGGATTCCCATTCCACGGATGGAACTGAATACCAGACGTACGATCCTGGAGCGCTCCTGAGGGCTTATCCTGTAATTCACCAGCTTATGGTCTACAATATCCGCAATTCTTCTTCGCAGCTGTTCATCGTTTGCCTTACTCAAAGTCGCCGCATCTGCTATAAGAAAACGCCGGATCTCATTGACAAGACGTCCTGTCATCTCTTCTGAAAGCATAATATCACCTCATTTTCACCGGATCAGTATGTGTATCCATGTTCCTGTTCTACCTCAAGGATCAACTTGGCGTTTGCTTTTTCATATTCATTAAAGATCGTATCCTGCATGGCATCGAACTGGTCTGGATCGTATTGCGGTACATACCATGATTTCGCATTGAAATAATCCTGGAACATCTGGTCTTGGAATCTTCTTCCATGTCTCGCGTAAATCTCATTTCTTGCATACGCCAGCTGGTCTTTGGAAAGGCCTTCCAGCTGATCCCTGGTCAAATATGCGGAATTGCTCTCCGGAAAAATATAATCTCCTGAGCCTGCAGTTGTTGCCGTTGAAGAAGATCCGGATGTTGTACCTGCTGTAGAGTTCTGAGAACTCTGTGTACTGCTGTTTGTGCTTTCTTCCGGCATGGTATATTCCTGTACCGGCGCATTTCGAAGTGCCTCCAGATCTTTATCTGCCTGGCTCTGGGAAGCAGACTGCTGTGTCTGCTGGGACTGCTGACTTTGTGTATTCGCAGACTGTGTGTTTTTCTGTGTACTTTTTTTTGATGGCTGCATCGTTGACTGTTTTTTCTGTGCAGATGAGCTCTGGGGTTTCTGCTCATTTGTGATCTGCAGCTCCTGTGCATCTGTTGCAGCTGACGGTGTAGGTGTCGCAATTTTTACACTTTTCTGTGTACTGCTGTTTTTTGTTGTGGACTGATTGGATGCTGTTGTATTCTGTTTCTCTTCTGTATCAGCTTTTGCTGTTTTGGTGCTGTTCTGTGAGGTTTCAGCCTTTGGTGCCTGTGTGATATTCACTACAATATCCGAGGCGCTTCCTCCGGAATTTTTTCCGAGGAGAAGAGCAAGTACGACAACTGTTATCACGAGGATTCCAACTGTACATCCAATACTGATCAGCCATTTTTTCTGATCGCCCTTGTTTCCTCTGTTATCTGGCACTTCCGGCAGTCCGTCATCCCAGATCAGATTATCATCCTGCTGGTTCTGACCGGTGCGCCTGTTGTAAGTTCCATTATAAGTTCCGTTTCCTCTGTTATTATGTGAGCGGTTATAGGTTCCGTTTCCTCCGTTATTATACGGCTGATCATAAGTTCCGTATGTCCCATTTCCGCCATCATTATAGGTACCCGTTCCACTGTAAGTACCGTTTCTGCGATTACCTCTTCCATTATATGTATCTTCACTGCCATAGTCATTCTGACCGCCGCCCGTTTCCAGCGGCGCTCCGCAGTTGTCGCAGAATCTGGCTGTTTTATCTTTTATTTCTGCACCGCATCTTCCGCAATACATACATTCCCGCTCCTTCCTCTGGATTGATATTAGATCTTAATTGTCCAATTTGTTTGAATTTATCTGGTATTGCGATAAATCTTTTCTTTTCCAAAAATTTTATTACATTTACACAATTCTTTCAATATGTGACACCTAGTGTGCCCCCTTTTTTTTACAGATCAGATATCTTTATAATATGATGGTGAAATTACATCGTACTCTCTGCAGGAACATCCATTTTCATAACTGTCGCAGCAGTCACAGTTGGAACAGTACATATGAGCATCATTAATATAAAACAGGCCGCCATACTGCATGGAAGTTCTCTGGTTCTTGGATTTCTTCTTGCTGTTATCGTAGTACGCCCCGTTGGGGATCATCATGTTTTCCGGGGAAAAACCGCTGAAATCGAAGAAATGAGATTCTGTTCCATGATGAGGTACCTTGATGCACCAGTAATGTTCGTGAAGCTGGATCTTTCCGTCATAATTCTCTGCGATCATCTTCATATACTGTGGCTGTACATCTCCGGTGAACAGAAGGTTCAGTTCGCCGTCAATGGTGTTCTGGAATGCCAGGCTGATCTTGTGGCGGAACTGTCGCAGGGAATGGCCCTGTTTTTCCGCACTCTCCAGAAGTGCCTGAAATTCTTCTGTTGCCTGTAATTCACGAAATTTCTTTTCCAGTTTTTCCGGGTTGAGACGACGTACTCTCTCTTTTTCGGTTTCTTCCGGATCTTCTGCTGTATCTTCTATTGCTGCGCCTGCATCTTCATTTGCAAGCACCAGTTTTTCCTGTGTATATTCTTCGTTTTCCCCGCTGTACTCTCTCGGGTCTTTCAAAGAGCTCTCTGGCCCATCTGTATCTTCTGGCACAGACAGCGGCTCCGATTTCTCCTCTGCTTCCAGTGTCTCCTCTGTCATGGACAGAAACAGCTCTCTTACTTCCTCCGCAATGTTCACAAGCTCGGTCATTGCGTTTTCATGATTCTCGATCAGGGAATTAAATACGTCCTCCGTTTCCCGGCTGACTTCCCTGAGATCCGGC
>ENA-OROX01002595-OROX01002595.1-human-gut-metagenome-genome-assembly--contig:-NODE-2595-length-12204-cov-5.477652_pt1 | contig 12204 bp, 9 predicted proteins | sample MGYA00242133_ERZ509058 | MGnify/ENA primary metagenome ERZ509058 (study PRJEB26280, sample SAMEA2338751) | human gut metagenome | biome: human gut; feature: human-associated habitat; material: faeces...
TTAACCAGTTAGTAAGAAAAGGACGTCAGACATCTGTAAAGAAGTCTACAGCACCGGCTCTGCAGAGAGGTTACAACTCCCTTCACAAGAAGGCAACCGATACCTCTTCCCCGCAGAAGAGAGGCGTGTGCACAGCTGTTAAGACAGCGACTCCTAAAAAGCCTAACTCCGCTCTTAGAAAGATCGCCAGAGTACGTCTTTCCAACGGAATCGAAGTAACCAGCTACATTCCCGGTGAAGGCCACAATCTGCAGGAGCACTCCGTTGTTCTGATCAGAGGCGGACGTGTTAAGGACTTACCTGGTACCAGATACCACATCATCAGAGGTACCCTGGATACCGCAGGCGTTGCAAACAGACGTCAGGCAAGATCCAAATACGGCGCTAAGAGACCTAAAGCCGCTAAGAAATAATCCGCGGTAGCTGGAAGTACCACAAACGGAAACTAATTTTAAGTGTTGGAATTCTTATGCAGAGAAATCTGCAGTTCGCTTACGCGATGAGATAGACCGCACGAACACATTAGATGACACATGTGAGTACCGATGAATTAATTGAGATGATTAAGGAGGGAAGAAACGTGCCACGTAAAGGACATATTCAGAAAAGAGACGTATTAGCAGATCCTTTATACAACGACAAGGTTGTAACCAAGCTGATCAATAACATCATGCTGGATGGTAAGAGAGGCGTTGCACAGAAGATTGTATACGGCGCATTTGCAAGAGTAGAAGAAAAAGCCGGCAAACCGGCTCTGGAAGTATTTGAAGAGGCAATGAACAACATCATGCCTGTTCTGGAAGTCAAAGCAAGACGTATCGGCGGCGCAACCTATCAGGTGCCGATCGAAGTCAGAGCTGACAGACGTCAGGCTCTTGGTCTTCGCTGGCTGACCATGTTCTCCCGCAAAAGAGGCGAGAAGACCATGGAAGAGAGACTGGCTAACGAGATCCTGGATGCATCGAACAATACCGGTGCTTCCGTGAAGAGAAAAGAAGACGTTCATAAGATGGCTGAAGCGAACAAGGCATTCTCTCATTACAGATTCTAATCGAATCTGTAATGCAGAAGAGCGTTGCAGTTGCTTCTGGCTGATTCAATTAGGAGGAAAAACCTTTGGCTGGAAGAGAATATCCCTTAGAGAGAACCAGAAATATCGGTATTATGGCTCACATCGATGCTGGTAAAACTACCACCACCGAGCGTATCCTGTATTATACCGGTGTTAACTATAAAATTGGTGATACTCATGAAGGTACTGCAACCATGGACTGGATGGCTCAGGAGCAGGAGAGAGGTATTACAATTACTTCTGCTGCTACCACCTGTCACTGGACCTTGCAGGAAAATTGCAAAGCAAAGCCCGGCGCAGAAGAGTGTCGTATCAATATCATTGATACCCCTGGACACGTTGACTTCACAGTAGAAGTTGAGCGTTCCCTGCGTGTACTGGACGGCGCTGTCGGCGTGTTCTGTGCAAAGGGCGGTGTAGAACCTCAGTCTGAGAACGTATGGCGTCAGGCTGATACCTACAATGTACCCCGTATGGCATTCATCAATAAGATGGATATCCTGGGTGCAAACTTTTATGGCGCAGTAGAGCAGATCAAAACTCGTCTGGGCAAGAACGCAATCTGTGTTCAGCTGCCCATCGGTAAAGAAGAAGACTTTAAGGGTCTGATCGATCTGTTCGAAATGAAAGCCTACATCTACAATGACGATAAGGGCGATGATATTTCTATCGTTGATATCCCGGAAGATATGAAGGACGAAGCTGAGCTGTATCGTTCTGAGATGGTAGAGAAGATCTGCGAGCTGGATGACGATCTGATGATGGCTTATCTGGAAGGTGAGGAGCCCTCTGTTGACGAGCTGAAAGCAGCTCTGAGAAAAGGCACCTGCGAATGTACCGCTGTTCCGGTATGCTGCGGAAGCGCATACAAGAACAAGGGCGTACAGAAGCTTCTGGATGCAATCGTAGAGTATATGCCTTCTCCTCTTGATATCCCTCCGATTAAAGGTGTGGATCTGGAAGGCAACGAGATTGTCAGACATTCTTCTGATGAAGAGCCGTTCTCTGCTCTGGCATTCAAGATCATGACAGACCCCTTCGTAGGTAAGCTTGCTTACTTCCGTGTGTATTCCGGTACTATGAACGCTGGTTCTTATGTGCTGAATGCAACAAAAGATAAAAAGGAACGTGTTGGACGTATCCTGCAGATGCATGCAAACAAGAGAATGGAGCTGGAAAAGGTTTATTCCGGTGATATCGCTGCTGCAGTAGGCTTCAAGTTTACTACAACCGGTGATACCATCTGTGATGAGCAGCATCCGGTAATCCTGGAGTCCATGGAATTCCCTGAACCCGTTATTGAGCTGGCAATCGAGCCTAAGACCAAAGCAGGTCAGGATAAGATGGGCATTGCTCTTGCAAAGCTTGCAGAAGAAGATCCTACCTTCCGTCAGCATACCGATCAGGAGACAGGCCAGACCATCATCGCCGGCATGGGCGAGCTGCATCTGGAGATCATCGTAGACCGTCTGCTGCGTGAATTCAAGGTAGAGGCTAATGTAGGTGCTCCTCAGGTTGCTTACAAAGAGACCTTCACCAAGGCCGTTGATGTGGACAGCAAGTATGCGAAGCAGTCCGGTGGTCGTGGTCAGTATGGTCACTGTAAAGTTAAGTTCGAGCCTATGGATCCTAACGGCGAGGAAACCTTCAAGTTCGAGTCCACTGTTGTCGGCGGCGCGATCCCGAAGGAATATATCCCTGCTGTAGGCGAAGGTATCGAAGAGGCTACAAAGGCTGGTATTCTGGGTGGCTTCCCGGTTCTGGGTGTACATGCAAATGTATACGACGGTTCCTACCATGAAGTCGACTCCTCTGAAATGGCATTCCACATCGCTGGTTCCCTTGCATTCAAGGAAGCTATGCAGAAGGGTAATCCGGTTCTGCTGGAGCCTATCATGAAGGTTGAAGTAACCATGCCTGAAGAATACATGGGTGATGTAATCGGAGATATCAACTCCCGTCGCGGACGTATCGAAGGTATGGACGATATCGGCGGCGGCAAGATGGTAAAAGCTTATGTACCGCTTGCTGAAATGTTCGGTTACTCCACAGACCTGCGTTCCAAGACTCAGGGTCGTGGTAACTACTCCATGTTCTTTGAAAAGTACGAACAGGTTCCGAAGAACGTGCAGGAAAAGGTACTGGCAGCAAAAGCAAAATAATTTGATTTGTTGTTACAGTTCACTCGTATCTTCCCGGGTACAGGTTTCATGTCCGCATGAGAAACTGTGCAGAGGAAGAAGTTTACACCGCGAAATTGTACTTGAAAATCCAGCTATTATCGAATATAATCAATAATAGCTGGTTCAAATTAAAACTAACTCACTGAATTAAGGAGGATTACAAGAAATGGCTAAAGCTAAATTTGAAAGAACAAAGCCCCATTGTAACATTGGTACCATCGGCCACGTTGACCATGGTAAAACAACTCTGACTGCTGCTATTACTAAGGTTCTTCATGAGAGACTGGGCACTGGCGAAACAGTTGCTTTCGATAATATCGATAAGGCTCCCGAAGAAAGAGAACGTGGTATCACCATTTCTACCGCTCACGTTGAATACGAGACCGAGAAGAGACATTACGCACACGTTGACTGCCCTGGACATGCTGACTACGTTAAGAACATGATCACTGGTGCAGCTCAGATGGACGGCGCTATCCTGGTTGTAGCTGCAACTGATGGTGTTATGGCTCAGACCAAAGAGCACATCCTGCTGTCCCGTCAGGTAGGCGTTCCTTACATTGTTGTTTTCCTGAACAAGTGCGATATGGTAGACGACGAGGAACTGCTTGAGCTGGTTGAGATGGAAGTTACCGAGCAGCTGGAAGAGTACGATTTCCATGACTGCCCGATCATCAGAGGTTCTGCTCTGAAGGCTCTGGAAGATCCTAACAGCGAGTGGGGCGACAAGATCCTTGAGCTGATGCACACTGTTGACGAGTACATTCCGGATCCTAAGCGTGACACCGACAAGCCTTTCCTGATGCCTGTCGAGGACGTATTCACCATCACAGGTCGTGGTACTGTTGCTACTGGCCGTGTTGAGAGAGGCGTTCTGCATCTGAATGATGAAGTAGAAATCGTTGGTATCAAAGAAGAGACCAAGAAGACTGTTGTAACCGGTATCGAAATGTTCCGTAAGATGCTGGATGAGGCACAGGCTGGTGATAACATCGGTGCTCTGCTTCGTGGTATCCAGAGAACTGAAATCGAAAGAGGACAGGTTCTGGCAAAACCCGGCACTGTTACCTGCCACCACAAATTCACCGCTCAGGTTTACGTTCTGACCAAGGATGAAGGCGGCCGTCATACACCTTTCTTCAACAACTACAGACCTCAGTTCTACTTCCGTACAACTGACGTTACCGGCGTTTGCGAACTGCCTGCTGGCACAGAGATGTGCATGCCTGGTGATAACGTAGAGATGACCATCGAACTGATCCATCCCGTAGCTATGGAGCAGGGTCTTACCTTCGCTATCCGTGAAGGCGGCAGAACCGTTGGTTCCGGCCGTGTAGTTTCCATCATCGAGTAATTCGAACATAGGAAATTAAATTTTAAATATTGTGCTCAAGCGTAAGATGCCCGTAGAACTTCGGTTCTACGGGTTTTTCTGTTCCACAGTTCACTTGAAACATTCTATTGTCATGAATCGCATCTTCGCTGCTTTGCAGCTCTTTTTACTCATAAAATGGCGCGTGAATTTCCAACACCGCATATTGACGTGCCTGTTTGCAGGGTGGTATAATTCATTACATATGGACTGATATCGCAAAAGGAGATGTGAGAATACAGATGCAGGGAAGAACACACAACTGCGGCCAGCTCAGACTGGAAAACGCAGGAGAAAAAGTAACTCTGGTCGGATGGTTTGAGAACATCCGTAAGGTGAGCAAAAACCTCGGATTTGTTATCCTGAGAGATTTTTATGGAACGACACAGATCGTCGTTGAAACAGAAGATCTGATGGAGCAGTTTTCTGCAATCAATACAGAGTCTACCATTGAAGTAACAGGAACCGTGCGAGAGCGCAGCTCGAAGAACCCGAAGCTGGCAACCGGGGATATTGAAGTAGTTCCCGAAACCGTTAAGGTACTGGGCAAATGCCAGTATCAGGAGCTTCCGTTCCAGATTAACCGTTCGAAAGAAGCAGATGAAAATACAAGACTGAAATACCGTTATTTGGATCTCAGAAATCCGGAGGTAAAATCCAAGATCGTATTGAGAAGCAAGATTGTAGCAGATCTTCGTTCCGCAATGGTTGCCCATGATTTCATGGAAATTACAACGCCGATCCTGACCTGCTCTTCTCCGGAGGGTGCAAGAGATTATCTGGTTCCTGCCAGAAAGCATCCGGGTAAGTTCTACGCGCTGCCCCAGGCTCCGCAGCAGTTCAAGCAGCTGCTGATGGCTTCTGGCTTTGACCGTTATTTCCAGATTGCTCCCTGTTTCAGAGACGAGGATGCGAGAGCAGACCGTTCTCCGGGTGAATTCTATCAGTTGGATATGGAAATGGCATTTGCCAATCAGGAAGATGTCTTTGCTGTTCTGGAAGACGTTCTTCCTCCGATTTTTGCAAAGTATGGTATTTATCATGAAGCCTCTACCGCTCCCTTCAAACGGATTCCCTACAGAGAGGCCATGGAGAAATACGGCTCCGATAAACCAGATCTGAGAATCAGCCTGCTGGTTCAGGATGCGACAGAAGCTCTGACAGACTGCGGCTTTGAACCCTTTGCAGGCAAGACGGTAAAGGCTGTCGTAGCGCCTGATTTCAAGGGTACCAGAAAGCAGATCGATAAGATGTGCGCAGAAGTAGAAGTGATCAGCGGTCAGAAGGCATACTGGTTTAAGATGGATGAAAACGGTGAGCTGGCTGGTGGTATTGCGAAGTTCTTGCAGGAAAAGAAGGACGCTGTTATAGAAGCTCTCGGCTTAAAGAATGGTGACTTTGTAGCACTGAGTGCAGGTACCCTGGGCGCAGCACAGAAGACTGCAGGTGTTATTCGCAAGCTGGTTGGCACATCCTTCGATGGCTATATGAAAAAAGAATGCTATGAGTTCTGTTGGGTTGTTGATTTCCCGATGTACGAAATCGGCGAAGAGTCCGGCGAACTGGAATTTTGCCACAATCCTTTCTCCATGCCCCAGGGCGGCGTAGAAGCGCTGGAGAATCAGGATCCGCTGGAAATTCTGGCATATCAGTACGATCTGGTCTGCAACGGAATTGAGTTGTCTTCCGGTGCGGTGCGTAACCACGATCCTGAGATCATGGTAAAAGCGTTCGAGCTGGTTGGACTGGGCGAAGAAGATGTGAAAGCGAAATTCCCTGCTATGTACAATGCATTTTGCTACGGCGCACCGCCGCACGCAGGGATTGCTCCCGGCGTAGACCGTATGGTTATGCTGATTGCAGGCGAAGACAGCATCCGCGAGATTATTCCGTTCCCGATGAACAAGAATGCTCAGGACGTTATGATGGGCGCTCCTGCAGAGGTAGACGAGAAGCAGCTGAGAGAGGTTCATATCAAGATCAGCGCTCCGGAGAAGCAGTAAGTAAGAAAACAATAGAATGCACGCTCTGCGAGCATTCTATTGTCATGAATAAAAACGTGCGGAACACTTTCAGATCGAAGGTGTTTCGCACGTTTTGTTGTTTCGGACAATAGAATATTTGCAGAGCATGCATCATTCTATTGTACGAGAAAATAGAATATTCGCAGGGTTTGGGATCAGCCGTAGCTGATAACAACCTTATGCCTGCGTGCCAAAGCAATGCGGAAGCAGCAAAACTCTGAAATGGCACAGAGTTTATCGGCAAGGCTGATTAACCATGCCTCCCGGCTTTCGGGAAGAGGTCCAAGCGGAAACATGTGGGACAGGATCGCCTGTCGCTCTTTGTCGGAAATCAGGAAATGCCTTTCGCTGGTGCTGGCGGCCACTCTGGGATGATAGTAGGCCTGTATTTCCCCTTTGGGAAGTTTATCTTTGAAATCGTAAACACAGAAGTCATGAAGAAGTCCGGCCCGGGCAGCTGTTTTGGCATCCCATCCGAGCTTTCTGGCAATGAGCCAGGAGATATAAGAAACGTTCAGACTGTGCATGAAGCGGGTTGTCTGAAAATGCTGCTTATACCGTTGAAGCTTTTTGAATTCGGGATTGTCCAGAATGCTCTGCACCAGACCGCGGTACTCGGCGCTGATATCATCCGCAACTGTAATCTCCATCGGCTGTCACATCCTTTCCGGCGGGAACGAGTACGGATTTTCCGTGGTTTAAAAAGCGGAGAACCGTTGTTCCTCCTGCTTTTAAGTATACTGCACCAGGAGTGAAAAACAAGTGGAAAAGACTGGATTTCACGAAGATTTCATAAACGGTGCGGGGAAAACTGTAACTGCTGATATTTTCTTTTACATGGAATCAGAGCCTTCCGACAAGCAGATTTTATACTTGCCGGAAGGCTCTGAGGAAATTTTAATATTTCATAGAAATATTCTGGCTGACGAGCCCGTGCCACACCACGCTGCCGGAAGAAAGCGTTGCGGGAACGTCGATCAGGCGCTGATTTTCGGAGCCGCGGAATGCAAGGCTGATGTTTTTCTGAGCCTCGATAAATTCCCCATCAACGAGGACATCGAGCAGGGAAAGCATCTCATCCGTGCATTCGCACCGAGCACGGCTTTCGGACAAAAGATCTGATTCCAGGGTGTAGCCGGTATAGCACCAGATTGTTTTACCGGGATACTGCGCACGGACTTTTTTCAGGAAAGGGACAAGTGCCCGCTGGTTATCCGGTTCAAACGGTTCTCCGCCCAGCAGGGACAGTCCGTCGATATAATCTGGGGAAAGCAGCGTAAGCAGTTTGCTTTGCGCTTGTTCATCGAATGGGGAGCCGTAGGAAAAGCTCCAGGTTTCCGGGTTGAAACAGTTATGGCAGTGATGAGTGCAGCCGGAGACGAAAAGGGAAACCCGCACGCCCTCTCCGTTTGCAATATCACAGTTTTTGATTGTACCGTAGTTCATTATAGATGAAGCACCCTCTCTTTAATTTCCTGCGTCCGTCCCTGATTCCAGAACTGAGTGCCAATATAGCCGCAGGTACGCCTTGCAACGTTTAATTTGTTCTGATCGGTGCAGCCGCATTTCGGACATTTCCAAATGAGCTTTTTGTGTTCATCCTCAACGATCTGAATTTCGCCGGTATAACCGCATTCCTGGCAATAGTCGCTCTTGGTGTTTAACTCTGCGTACATGATGTTGTCATAGATAAAGCGCATGACCTGAATGACAGCCGGGATGTTGTCCTGCATATCGGGAACCTCCACATAGCTGATCGCTCCGCCGGTGGAAAGCGCCTGGAACTGGGACTCGAATTTCAGCTTGGAAAAAGCGTCGATTGGCTCGGTAACGTGCACATGGTAGCTGTTGGTGATATAGTTCTTGTCCGTTATGCCCTCGATGATGCCGAAACGCTTCTGCAGGCATTTGGCGAACTTGTAGGTTGTACTCTCGATCGGAGAACCGTAAATGGAGAACGCGATATTGGTTTCCCGTTTCCATTTGTTGCAGGCATCGTTCATGTGCTGCATGACTTCCAGTGCGAACGGGGTCGCTTCCGGATCGGTGTGGGATTTGCCGGTCATGTATTTGACACATTCGTACAGACCAGCATAGCCAAGGGAAATCGTGGAGTAGCCGCCGTAGAGCAGCTTGTCGATCGTTTCGCCTTTTTTGAGACGGGCAAGAGCACCGTACTGCCAGAGGATCGGGGCAGCGTCAGATAAAGTACCCTCTAAACGCTTATGGCGAAGCATCAGGGCGCGATAGCACAAATCAAGACGCTCGTCGAAAATTTCCCAGAATTTCTTGAAATCCCCGCCGGAGGAAAGTGCGACGTCAGGTAGGTTGATGGTTACGACGCCCTGGTTGAAGCGGCCGTAGAATTTGTAATTGCCGTTTTCATCCTTCCAGGGACTCAGGCAGCTGCGGCAGCCCATAACGGGGAAGCAGTTGCCTTCTTTTAATTCTTTCATTTTCTTTTCAGAAATATAATCAGGAACCAGACGCCTTGCGGTGCATTTTGCTGCGAGCTGTGTCAGGTAGAAGTATTCGGAGTTCTCTTCCACGTTGTCGTCTTCGAGCACATAGATCAGCTTGGGGAACGCGGGAGTAATCCATACGCCTGCTTCGTTCTTGACGCCCTGATAGCGCTGTTTTAAGGTTTCTTCGATAATCAGTGCGAGATCCTTTTTTTCCTGCGCATTTTTTGCCTCATTCAGATACATGAAGACCGTCAAAAACGGTGCCTGGCCGTTTGTGGTCATCAGGGTGATGATCTGGTACTGAATGGTCTGTACGCCCTTGGTGATCTCACGGTGCAGACGGGTTTCCACGATATCGTTGAGCTGTTCAGGAGTCGCCTGGGTGTTGAGAATTTTCATTTCTTCGGCAACTTCGGTGCGGATCTTTTCCCGGGAAACCTGTACGAAAGGCGCGAGGTGTGCGAGAGAAATACTCTGTCCGCCGTACTGGTTGCTTGCCACCTGCGCGATGATCTGAGTCGCGATGTTGCAGGCTGTGGAAAAGCTGTGGGGCTTTTCAATTTTGGTTTCGCTGATGACGGTGCCGTTCTGCAGCATATCCTCGAGGTTTACGAGGTCGCAGTTGTGCATGTGCTGTGCGAAGTAGTCGGAATCGTGGAAATGGATCAGCCCCTTCTGGTCAGCCTCTACGATGTCGGAAGGCAGTAAAAGGCGCTGGGTTAAGTCACGGCTGACTTCACCTGCCATGTAGTCACGCTGTACGCTGTTGACCGTAGGGTTTTTGTTGGAATTTTCCTGTTTGGCCTCTTCGTTGTTGCATTCGATCAGCGAAAGGATCCGGGTATCCGTGGTGTTGGATTTGCGGATCAGAGAGCGCTGATAGCGGTACTGGACATAGTGCTTTGCGAGGTCGAAAGCGCCGGTTGCCATGATCTGGTTTTCTACCATATCCTGTACTTCTTCTACGGATACAGCGCGTCCGATCTTGTTGCATTTATATTCGACGTAGTCTGCAATATCGTGAATCTGTTCCGGAGAAAGTCTGGTTCCTTCCTCAGAGTTGTTGGCCTTTGTGATGGCCGCCACAATTTTTTCGGAATCGAAAGTGGCTTCAGAGCCGTTCCTCTTGATGATTTTCATAGTCTCCCTCTCCTTTTTCGTGCAAAAATCTCGGAAAACGGAGTAAATGACAGTTTCTCGAGATTTAACATAAAATCTGACATGCTCCGGCAGTGTTCTTCTACTGTGGAGTGCAAGCATTATTATATAACCGAAGTCCTGATAAAATAGTTGCACAAGCAACAAATATAGGATATAATACAAAATATAGTGGTTTGCACAAAAATAGACTACATGATGGTGTGAAAATATGGAACAATTTATTGGCTTTTGGGACTTGACAAAAGAACAGCAGGAGCGTTTGGCAGCGGACGGGATGTTGAATATCCGGACGTTTGGAAAGCGCAAGGTGCTGATGAATCAGGACGACGATGCGGACAATGTGGGCGTTATGCTGAGCGGAACCGCCTTTTTGGAGAGTATGAATCAGGAGGGACAGCGACGGATTCTGGATTATTATGAGCCGAAGGAGAGTTTTACACGGAAATGCTTTCCGGATGTGGAGGGCGTATGCTACGTCATTTCGCGTTCCGGCTGCCAGGTCGCTTTTTTGAACGACAGAAAGCTGTCGTCGGCTTATAAAAAATATGAAAAGCGCGGGCAGCTTCTGGAGGAAATTCTGATGGGAACCCAGAAACGTGCGCTGATGCACGCGGATGTGCTGGGGCAGAAGACGCTGCGGCAGAAGCTGATGACGTATTTTCAGTTTTTGAACCGCCGGAAGGGCAGAGATGGTTTTTCTTTGCCGTTTTCCTATACGGACTGCGCGGACTATCTGTTTGTGGATCGCAGCGCGATGATGCGCGAACTGGGACGGATGAAGGAGGAAGGACTGATTCGGACGGAAGGGAAGAAAATCTGGCTGGAGGAGAAAAAACTGCGGTGAAGATATCAGGGAGAAGGGAAGATAAAAAAACAACAGCTATTATAGGTAGAATTCGCAAAGACGTGGGGGCTTATTGGGGCTTTGCTGTCGTGTTTGTTTTGTATGATATTGCAGCGCATGCGATGTTTCATGCGTTCTGTCCCTCCGTGTTTTTATTTGGTCTGCCTTGTCCCGGCTGTGGGATGACGCGGGCGGTGTTCTTTTTTATCACAGGGCAGTTTCAGAGGGGAATGCAGATGAATCCGCTGGGGCTTCTGTGGATTCTATGGGCTGCTTATCTGGTGGTTATGCGGTATGGGTTTGGGAAAAAAGCGAAAGGGCTGATGACGGCTGCGGGCGTGATTGTAGTGCTGATGGTCGCAGTCTATTTGTATCGAATGTATTGCTTCTTCCCCGGAGAGCCGCCGATTAGCTACACATCGGGCAGTCTGGCGGAGCGGCTTATTCCGGGGTATCGGAAGTGGATTCTGGGATTGGTTCGAATGCTGCAGGGGTGAGAGACGCTGCGTTACTCATGACAATAGAATGCTCGCAGAGCGTGCATTCTATTGTTTGCTCCAGCGTCCGGACGCGCCGCAGGGCAGCACCAGTCCGTTGTCTGTAACGGGCAGTCCGATTTCGGATGCTTCGGTGTGTCCGCCGAATTTCGGCGTAATGGCAGTCTGCATCATATAGTTTAAAACAGCAGGCTGTAGACCGGTTGTATAGGAGTTGATCAGGAAAAAGAGCGGGTCATCGGACAGAATCTGAGTTGTCAGTTCGATGAAGGGATAGATGCTCTCTTCAATTTTCCAGATTTCGCCTTTAGGACCTCTGCCGTAGGAGGGAGGATCCATGATGATGCCATCATAGTGGTTGCCGCGGCGGATTTCACGTTCGACAAATTTTACACAGTCATCTACGAGCCAGCGGATCGGAGCATCGGAAAGACCGGAAGCCGCTGCGTTTTCTTTTGCCCAGGTAACCATCCCCTTAGAGGCATCCACATGCGTGACGGCTGCTCCCGCTTTTGCACAGGCCACCGTAGCTCCCCCCGTATAGGCGAACAGATTCAGTACTTTGACCGGTCGTCCGGCGTGGCGG
>ENA-OROX01002608-OROX01002608.1-human-gut-metagenome-genome-assembly--contig:-NODE-2608-length-12125-cov-2.645153_pt1 | contig 12125 bp, 12 predicted proteins | sample MGYA00242133_ERZ509058 | MGnify/ENA primary metagenome ERZ509058 (study PRJEB26280, sample SAMEA2338751) | human gut metagenome | biome: human gut; feature: human-associated habitat; material: faeces...
GGTTTTAAGGGAGAAATATGGGCGGCAGTTATGCCGTTTATTAGATATACAACTAAAAAAATCTTAATGATTACTGCTCTGTCAAACACCCTTGCACCTATGGTAAAAACCTATATCAGAGCAGGGGTAATAATTGAATCAGTTATAGATTGCGTCCGATGGGCTTCGTTAGCCTGTCCGGGCGCATTTTATATATATGAAAATTTTTTAAAAAATTTTTGGAACAGTATTTTTTATTTCTGTCGAATAATCTCGATTTTTTAAGTACGATTTTATTTGTCATTTGTCCACTTCAATGATACACTTCACTTGAGGTGAGCTTATGAAAAATAATTTAATCTTAAACAAAAAACAGGATGAATTTCATCTGATACTATCACGATTTTCCCATGAGATACGCAATCCCATAGCACTTATTAACAGTGAGATTCAGATGATTGAAGACACACATCCTGAAGTTGTCTCATTTGATTACTGGAATGATATTACAGCTAATCTGGAGTATACCAAAGAATTGTTAAATAATCTTTCGGATTACAATAATGCCCATAAACTTGAACGGAAAAGAACTGCTTTTACTGCCTATCTTAAGGAAATTATTTCCAGTATCCAGCCCACTTACCAGTACCTGGGCATTACCTTAAAAACTGATATTTCGCCCTCACTGCCTGCCCTCTTTATTGATCCCGTTAAATTAAAGCAGGCTTTACTGAATCTGCTCAGAAATGCAGCAGAAGCAATTTCCTGTGCTGATGGAAAAGTAAAATTATGTGCTTTTTCCAGTGACCAAAGGGTACATATTGTCATAACTGACAATGGATGCGGCATACCGGAATCACAGCTGAATGAAATTTTTACTCCATTTGTAACATTCAAAGAGGGTGGAACCGGACTGGGGCTGGCAATCACCAGAGAGATCATCCAGGCTCACAATGGAAACATTTATGCAGAAATTGAATCCGATGGGGAAACATCCTTCCACATTGTTCTGCCAGAAAAATTTCCCGGATGATAAAGAACTGCCGCCAGGATAAATCCACAAGCCATGCCGCCAACATGGGCTGCATTATCTACACCAGTACTTGTAAAACCGAAATACAATGAGAATCCGGCCATGATCATCATCTGTCGTACGGAAATATCCTGAATTCTTCCATGATTTCGAATAACTACATAGAGCATTGCTCCCATTACTGCAAAAACGGCACCAGAGGCACCAGCTGACACTGCATAATCCGCTGATTTCATTTCCATAATAAAAGAAAAAATATTTCCACCAAGACCGCCAAGAAGGTAAATTAAAATAAATTTAATCTTCCCTACAACCGGTTCCAGGCGCTGTCCCAGTACAAAAAGGACAAGCATATTATTGGCAATATGATAAATTCCAAAATGCAGAAACATACAGGTAAATAACCTGTATATCTCTCCATTTTCAAGAATCAGCGGTGGATAGGCGGCTCCACATTCAATCATGTGAGCAGTATTTTCTGATCCGCCGGTAAAATCAACAATAAGAAATATCAGTATATTCAGAAGTATAAAAAGAACCGTTATTGGTTCTTTTTTTATTTCTTCCACGCCATCACCTCGATATTTTCAGTCTACTTTCGAGACTGTTTTTGTTACTTTCTGATAATAGAATAAGTATAGCACAATTTCTCTGATACCTCAACAGATCAGACCCGGTAAATTTATAAATCTGTTATTTTATTTCAGAAACACATACCTGGCCTGCGCAAAGTCTATCTGATCCTGATCCTGAAGGCAATATTCCTCATCCCCTTTTAAAATTTTACCATTTACAGATGTTCCATTGCGTGAATTCAAATCCGTAAGATAATATTCTCCCTCCCGTTTCCGTATCTTCGCATGTATCCGGCTTACTGTAGGAAGATCGATCACCGCATCCGCTGCATTCTCCATTTTCCCAATTACCGTAAGTTCATTCTGAAGATAGATCGTAGCAAGTTCACCAGGTTCACGGCTTACAAGAGTTGCCGGTCCAGTAACAATATTCGCAGATAACACCACTGTTTCGCCGCAATTTTTTTGTGATATTGATATTTTTTCTTTTTGGTGCAATACTTCTGCTGTATTTTGCATTGAAGTCGTGTTTCTTTCAATGCTATCTTTAAAGTTCACCTTATCTTTTCCTGAGTCTTCACTCACTTTTTTATTTTCTCTTTTATTCTGTATTTCCAGATGTCCCTTTTTCTCATGTCTGATGCAATTCTTATTCTTTATAACGGACACACCCCAGGTACACAACATTCCAATTACCATAATCCCAGCTGCCACTCCCAGAATAACCTGCATAGATACCCTCGGCAGATACCCCAGTGTTTCTGCGGCCACAACCACCAGTGCAAAAAATCCAGCTGCTACACACCAAATCAAAAATCCTTTAGACGTACCCCCAACATCTTTTTTCTTTTTTTCAGATAATTCTTCCTCCCAAAGCAACTCTTCCAGATGTTCTTCCTGAGGCTTTTCCTCTTTTGACTCCCCATAATTTTCAAACAGATCAATTTTCTCACTGCCATCTGAATTACACCTTTTCTCTGTCATAGTGCCTGATTCCTGCAAAATTGAGGAACCAACTGTTTTTTCTATTTCCTCTCTATCCTGATAAAGTTCCTTTTTTATATATTCCAAATGAAAACTGTCTTCCAAAGCTCTTCTGTATATTCCATACCCAAGCATTACAGCCTTTGAGTCTTCATGATCCAGAATCGGAAGAATATACTCTGTCAGTTCCTGAAATTTCTGCCTCACATCTTCATCATATCCAGGAAGATAGCAAAAATAGATCTGTCTCTTTTCCACATCTACATACATATACTCCGGCTTCAATACTAACCTGCATGGATTCAGCAAATATTCTGACATATCTTCCATCACCTGCACAAATCCACCCAGGATCATCTGAAGATCTTCGTAACCCATTTTCTTTTCTTCATAAAGAGAAAGCAAAGACTGTTTGGAGGTAATGTCATAACACACCATAAACTGTCCATCAACTCCCTGCACTCTGCATTTAAGAATAGATGGAATCGAATTGCCAACCAGCATTCTCATCTGATAAGAAGAAGTATCTGGTTCTTCATTTTCATACAGCACAAGATAATTTCCATTTATATCTCTTTTATATTCTGATTTCATTTTTTACCCCTTCAGCTTATTTGACACCTCAGAAAGTCCCTTTACTTTTCGGATCCAGGTTACCGGTTTTATTACTTTTACACTTCCCTTTACCTGCAAATGACTGTTAAATCCTCCATATATGGAAAACATATCAAGATCATACGTTACCTGCACTTTTTTTCCTTCGCTGACCTGAAGTTTCAGGTTTTTGCTTTCATAAAATCCGGTGTTCCCAAGTTCTTTTCCTTTTTTTAATGCTTTATCACGACTTTTCCCTTCTGGCCGTGCCGTTTCCAGACTGCCGTCAAGAGCTGCTTCGTAAGCCGCGGCTGTGAGCCAGACCTTATTATGTACGTAAAAAAACAAATACAAAGTTATCGTCACAACCAACAAAAGCAGCGGCATTAAAAGTGCTGCTTCTATTGTCATGCTTCCCCTTTTCATTCTCTTTTTCAATAAATCAAACCTCCAATATATCCCAACATAAGGAATGGAACGAAAGGCATCTCAGTCTTTTTCCCTTTTCCTGACAGAAATAACACCACAATCCCCCAAAAACAGCAGCAAAAAAGTCCCAATAAAAATGCTGACAAAAGTTCCTCAAAAGACAGTACTGTTCCAAGCGACAGAAATAAAAGACCATCTCCCATCCCAACAGCGCCTTTCGAGATGATACTGAGCCCGATCACAGCGGCCCCCATACAGACATTCCATACCAAATCCACACTCACAGTTCCAAGAAAGCAGGCTCTTATCATTCCCACAATTCCAAATACACCAATTGACAAAAGTGAAACTTCTCTTGTACGTATATCTTTCCAACTGTTAATTCCAAGAAATGCAAGAATGCAAATTCGTTCCATTATTTTATTCTCCTTCCATTTCTTCTTGTTAACCACATCGTTTACATGCATGCAGATTACCAGCTTCCGACTCTTTTACCAGACGTACGGACCTTTTTAAGCCGCTGCAATTTTTGTCATTATGATAGCGGTTTCCAGATTTTGTGATATAAACTGTACTTCCTGGAGCTTGCCCTCTACTGCAGCTTTCACATGCATGATATTTCTCTCCATTTTCATTTCGTCTGGAAGAAACATTTCCACCCGACACTTTAGTAACCGACAGATTGAGGTAACTGCAATTCAGCTTTTTGTGATACACCGAACCTGAAACCGTTACATACACCATATTTTCCGGTTTTTCATTCTCTTCACTATTCCCATTTCCTCTGTCCGCGCCAGTCCAGGCATGAACCCTCACCTTGTTATACTGCCATTTAGCCGGAAGCGGTATCAATCCGCCAATTGGCTTGTATTTGTAAACATCAGGAAGCGTAATTTCTTCTACTCCGTCGCCTCCCACCACATACGCATACATTCCGGCTTCCTTTGCACTCTGACACAGTTCGCTCAAGTGTTCCGTCTGAATTCTGTATACATCCATAAAATGTATCATTGTCACCATTCCAAAGAAAAAGAGTGGAAGGGCAAAGGCCGCTTCTATCGTAATACTGGCTTTTTTTACCTGCTCTTTTATTTCTTTCCCAAAGGCGCACAAAGACACTTTTCCGAAAAGACTTCTGGCAGAAAACGGGGACTTTCTGACAGACCGGATTCCCAGAGAACTCTTCCTTCTTGTTCTGCTCCTTAGAGCCTGTATATCTTTTCTCTTTTTTCTTTTAATCATTTTCCATCTCCTTTCCGGGAAAGCATCCTTCTGCGCCTTTCTTATATAGTAATATGGCAAGAGACGATCTATTTTCCAGCTAAATATAGTGATATTCCCGCGTTACGGTAAACACTTTTCTTTTATTTGCCTTTACATCCACAGAAGCCTCCAGTGCAGTAATGCAATGATCCAGACAAAATTCATTCCAGTCTTCCATCTCCCGAAACGAACTTTCAAATTTAATAGATTGGTTTATTGAAGTTGTCAATAAAAATATCTGCAAATAATCCTCATAGGACAACCCGTTTACATCGTTTTGCCGGTCCGTATCCAGCTTATCTACCAATGCCGGCAGCCCCTGCAACGACAGTTGCCAATTAGAGGCATTCTTAGTTAAAGGTACTTTTCCGCCGGCAAATAGCTCTCTTACATCCAGAATACTTTCAGCAAAAGCCCAGCATAGGATCAGCGCACCTTCAATCACCACAACTGCCGGTGGAATAAGAAATGCGGCTGCAATTGCCGCTGCCATGGCATGAATCTGCCCCATCATAAGCGCATCTGAAACCAGATATGCAACATTAAGTCCTTCCCGAACCATCAAAAGTTTTTTCGCTACATCTTTCAAATTTGCCTCATCACTGTTTTTCTTTCCAATAATGTACTCAATCTGATAGCGCAAGCCGCTCTTTCCTGGTTCTATATAGTTTCCCAGTTTTTCCATGAGATATTGCTGATACAAAACCTGAGAAAGCATACTTCCATCTGCTTTTACGGAATCCTCCATTGCCAATCCTGTTTCAAGTTTTCTTCCTGAAACCAATTCTTTAGTTTTTACCTTTTTGTCAGAAACTTCTTTTCCAAAAGGAAGGACCAGATCCAGAAGTCCCATTTTTCGTACTTTTCGAATTGCTGGAATAGGATTTTCAACTTTTGCAGGAGGCTTCTTTTCTGTCACAGACGGAAGCATTTTCCCATCTGTAAACCCATCCTGCCCATTCTGCTGTTCCTGTTTCTTTTTTTCTTCCAGCAAAGCCTGACTTTTTTGTTGTGCAGAGTCCATTTCACTTTCATAATTTTCAATGGTTCCTTTACTTTCTATCTCATTTCCTTGTCGCTCCGCTTCAATTGTCTTTTTCTGCATATCTTGAATTTTGTTTAAAAGGAGCTTTGCCCCATGGCTTCCAAGAGTTTCTTTCATGTATTGGACTGCCTGCTGATAAAAGACTTCACCTTCTGAATCTGTCATCAGAAGATAACCGGAAATGCCACCCTGCTGTACTGACAATTTCTGACTATTTTGCTTCATCACAGGCTTCATATAAGATTCCAAATTATCATATATAGAGGCCAGATTCATTTCCTTTCCCCCACAGGCTCCGTCAACAGCGAACAAGTCAAAATCCTTTAAAAGGGACTTGTTATATTGTCCAAATAAAGAATACAGTCCAATATCCATCCCATTCAAAATCTGAGTTCTGGCCGCAGCCATTCTTGCTGACTCGAGTCCTGAGCTCAGCAGGGACAGAATAAGTCCAAGGGTTAAGGCCAGAAAAACAGTAATACTTCCTCTTTTTACCATGGCGCACCTCTCCTTTTCAAATCATTTTGTTAGTTGGAAATCATTTAAATAGAATTACTTTGCTTTGTGATCTTTGACAGAATATTCTTCACAAGACTGGTCAACTGGTCTTTAAAAATCATGACCAGTGCAATAAGAACTACAAGGATCAGAATAATTTCCACAACGCCTACAGCATCTTCTTCCCACAGAAATTCTCTCATCAGTCTCCGCAGTTCGCTCATATTTCTCACCTCCCTCAGCCTGAAAAATTTCCTTTGGCACTTTTCTTTTTAAATATGAAAATCGGCCTTCGGATTGGATTTATCCATAAAAGGACAGACAGGCCGGCAGCATAACAATAGCCATTACAACGCCCAGCATCAGTATCATTGGAAATAACAATTTGGTAGTTGCCGCTTCTCCTTGAACTTTTGCTTTTCTTTTCCTGTCATCCCAGGCTTCCACAGATTCTTTTTCCAGCATTTCTCCCATATGGCGGCTGCCTTTCTGAAGATTCTGGATCAATAATGTTGCAAATGTTTTATATTTTACATGTCCGCACCTTTCACCAAAGCGGCGATAGGCTTCCATTTCTGAAATTCCACTCTCCATTTCATGGCAGGCAGTAACAATCTCTTCATATGCAATACGTTTTTCATTTTTGTTTTTATAATCCGAAGCCATCTTCCTAAACGTATTTCGAACAGTCATTCCAGCCTGCACCAACAAGGTGAACTTCATGATCAGTCCCGGATAGTCCATCATCAGTTCTTCATATCTTTTCGTTCTGGCTTTCTGCTCTTCTCGCGCAATTATAACAATCATGACAAATGCTGCTGCAAGGAAAATTGCTGTCAACATGTTTCCGGTAGTATCATAAGGTATTTTCCACTCCAGTTTTCTTCCTTCCCAGTCAGATGGAAGATAATAATACTCAGAGTCTTCCAGTTCGCTGTTATAATTTGCTACAAATTCCAAAAGCTTCTGTTCTTCGTCTTCCTCTTTCGTCAACACTTCCGGCTGCCCGGTATCTTCCTTTTCCAGTTCTTTTTCCGGGATCTGTACATAGACACTGCCTGTTTCTTCTCCTTCCACGGATACCATAAATTTTTCTTCATAAGCATTTTCCTCCTTTTTCAACTCATAACCGTCTTCAAATACCTGTCCGCCACCTTTTGTCCAAGTCAGCAGTCCTCCTGTTATATTTCCTGCCAGAGCAACCACAAGAAACATCTTTCTGCCTTTTACCGTACCAATGTTTTCTACATGGATCCAACCTAAAGTACTGCATACGGTCAAAAGCAATAATATAACAAAAATGACAATATGGAGCCACATCAACTACACCTCGATTTCCACAATTCTTTTCCCCATCCAGTAAGCAGCTCCATATACTGTAAGACAGACTGTCATTGCACAGATTCCAAATGGATTTCCGTAGAGAATATCCAGAAATCCCGGTGATGCCAGCTGCAGATAAAGAATAATTCCTGCCGGCATAAGACTCATGATCATCTGTTCCGACTTCTTCGCAGCCAGAGTCGCTTCAATTTCTTTTTTTACATCAATCTTATCGCCCAGCATTCGAGCCACTTTCTGAATTACATTTCCAAGATCACCACCGCTTCTTTTTGCTGTATACAAAACTGAAGCAAAGTTTTCAATATCCTCAACCTTACAGCGCTGCCCAAGATCCAGAAATAATTCTTCTACCGGCACACTCACTCTCTGTTGTGTCTCTATATAACGAAATTCAGCTACAATATCTTCATTCTTCGGATATAGCTGCTCTAGATCACGCACACAGGCAGAAACTGCATTTTCCACAGAATATCCAGCCTGTACCGCCACACTCATAGAATTCAATGCATCCCGAAACTGATAATTAAGGCGCCGTTTTCTTTCTCTGATCATCTGTTTCTTCTTCCACTTCAGAAAGAACACAGAAACCGGAACCACAAGTAACATTACCCAAGGTGTTTGATAGAACAAATAATCTACAGCACCACACAATGCTGCACTTTCTCCTATATATTTTAAAATTTCTTTCTGAGAATATCTGTATTTTCCATAATCAACTTTCTGCCTGATCATAATTTCACCCCCGCCCGTTCCAGTTTTTCTCTGTGCAGGAGAGGCTCCACAGGCACCAGACCACACCCATCCTGCCATTGATACAATGGTTGTATCCTGATTTCACCATCCGCATACGCACATACTTCTGAAACTTCCAGAAGTTTTCTTGATTTATCGCGCATACGTCCCAGATGCACCAGAATATCTACGCCAGAGGCGATCTGCCTTCTTACCGCCTGAAGCGGCAGATCCAGTTCCGCCATCAATGTCATTATTTCCAGTCTGGCCAGCATATCACGGCAACTGTTTGCATGAGCTGTTCCAAGACTGCCTTCATGCCCGGTGTTCAGTGCCTGAAGCATATCCATAGCTTCCCCACCCCGTACTTCTCCTACGATTATTCGATCCGGTCTCATACGAAGTGCAGACTTAATAAGATCTCTTATACTTACTCCCGGTGCTCCGTTTATGGTCGCTGTCCGGGCTTCAAGGCGCACCAGATTTGCAATCCCTTGAAGCTTCAGTTCTGCATTGTCCTCAATAGTGATAATCCGTTCATCTTTTGGTATGTACTCTGACAAAGCCCCCAGGAATGTGGTCTTCCCACTTCCCGTTCCTCCGCCAATTACAATTGAATACCGGGCCCTTACCAGTTTTTCCAAAAAGGACGCGCACTCTGGAGTTATACTTCCCAGTTCAATCAGCTTTTCCATGGTAATAGGAGTATCTGGAAAACGCCTTATTGTCAGAATTGGACCATTTAATGCTACCGGAGCCACAACCACATTGACTCTGGCGCCATTTTCCAGTCTGGCATCTACTATAGGAGATGATTCATTCACAATGCGATTGCATTTTCCCACTATCTGTTGTATCACATCCTCCAGCTTTTCCTGATCTGTAAAAGACTTCGGCCACCTTGTCAGTTTTCCTTTTCGTTCTACGAAAATAGAATCCGGACCATTCACCATAATCTCAGTTACAGTTTCATCTTCGATCAATTCCTGTAATACATCAAGCTTCCTGACGGAATAAAACAGTTCCTGGCGAAGCTGCACTTTTTCTTTCAGGCTCACTCCTGATTCCCGCAGAGTGTTTACGATCAGCTCATCAATCGTTTCCAGAATTTCCTGGTCTGTAAGTTCCCGGTAAACATCCAGCTTCTCCATGAGCATTTGTCTTAGTTTGCGAAAGATTTCCTGACTCATTCCTTTTCCTTTCTCAGAATTTCCCTGACATAATCTCCAAGTTCACTCCACAGCAGCCCTTCAATATAATTCTCCGGTGCCACGTTTCCTCCATGAAAAGGCGGGCGTACCTTTACAGTTCTGGTAAGAATCTGCGGATAATCCCAGATTCTTATCAGGTTTTCGAATTGGCAATCTTGGATATGGATACCGGATCAGACAGCACTGGCATATAAATTCTCCGGCACATATCCAGAACTTGAAAAGTCCCATCTACTGCCCCTCCAATATCCAGAATCACAAATTCGTAATTACTGTGAAGTACAATCTCCTGTATCAGTTTTTCCCAGTCTTCCCATGCAGTTCCTCGTATGTCCTCTGGCGTACGTACAGGCGGAATGAAATCCAGATTGTTTATTGTCTGTACCATACTGTTCATCTTATAAATCAGATTTCCATTTTCCTGCCGTACAAAATAAAGAAGATCACTTAAATTCTGTGCGAACCCTTTTCCCAACATTTCTTCAAAGCCGGAGTATTCCTCCAGATTCAGATAAAGAACAGCTCTTTCTTTTGCCAGAATCTGTCCTAATGTAAGTGCAAACGATGTTTTCAGGCAGCGCCCCAAAGGAGAATATACTGCATAAATTTCCGTGGTCTTTTTCAGTACAGGAAAAACAGCCGGAGCTACTGCTTTCTCGGCTCCGTAACACGCCATCACTTCTCGCACAACATCTGAAGAGGCCTGATATTTATACACACTTGGATAACGGTCCAGATCCGGTGGGTGCACGCCTTCCGAAAGTATAACAATTTTACCAATTTCCAATTCCTGCACCTGACGGCACATAGCCTTCTGGGAAATCAGCAGCAACTCTATGTGATTCATTTTCCCATAGGCGATCAGACTCTCTACGTTGGTAAATGCCTGAATCTCAAATGGGATATTTTTCTTATGATTAAGATAATCCATAAAATTCAAGGCATAATCCACCTCAAGATCACAGACAGCAAAAATATTCTTCTTCAATAGACACCTCCCGCATAAAGCAATGCACTTAAAAATATAGGAACTGTGAAATGAAAGTTTTCCAACGGCATACCGCTTTTGTAATAGGGTTCTCTTTTTCCTGTTTTGAAATAAACACTGATGTAATGTAATAAGTAAAGAATTCGCTGGCAGACAATGCCGCTTGAAATCATAAGAGTAGCTGATATGACAGCTCCAATCAGAAAGGAATAGGAAATGCAATTGAGAATTTTCGTCGGTCCGATCATGCTTCCAATAACACTCAAGAGCTTGATGTCTCCGGCTCCCAGCATTCTGAATATGAATAAAATCCCCAGAATCAGTATCGGTACCAGCAGACCGCATATCCAAGATCCGAGACTGCTAACATCCATTTTCCATATTCGCGTAAACAAACTGACCAATACACAAAAAAGCAGCCAGCCATTGTCTACCTTCGCTCTCTGAATATCCATCAGAGCGGCGCAGCCTGCCGCTATAGCAGGAAATATTCTGTAAAAAAGCATAGACGTACCATCCCTTCTTTTACATAGGTTTACTAATAACAGGAGGCTATCTTGAAGTATTTTAGAGCCTGTTTGAGAAAGGCTTTCTGTATTTTATCTTTCGTAGAATAGGGAATAGTCGATCTGAAAAGATGACCTTCGATACCAGATGACTTCTGGTGAGTCTTATTATAGGTTCTCTATCTCCATTTGTCCAGTCTTTTTTTTACAAATTTTTCTAAAAAAACTATAAACCTTTTTGTTCTTGCAGTATAATATTAACGGAGGTAAAATTATGACAATATTAACATGTCTTGGTGACAGCATCACCGATTGTGAACACTGCTTTTCCAGAGATTTCCTTGGCAATGGCTATGTAAAAATGCTGTCAGACTGTCTTAAAAGGGACGGCTCAGACTATCAGGTACGCAATTATGGCACTGACGGCTTTACTATAAACAGACTTCTGCAGAGAATTCAGGGTGATTCTGATTTTACAAGTGATATTATAACAATTTTAATCGGAATTAATGATATTGGATTAATAATGAATACGGACAGAACACCGTTTCAGCAGAGGAATATGCTTTTTTCTTTTTACAAATGCTATGCAGATCTTATAACAATATTAGCAAAATCAAACTCGCGCATTATTTTAATGGAGCCTTTTCTTTTTCCCTGGCCTGCCTGTTATAGAACCTGGCTTCCTTTTCGCCAGAAAATATCACAAATGATCCACCAGCTATCAGAACAGTTTCAAATTCCTTATCTTACATTGCATGAGGAATTGAATGAAAAGGCGCGTCGTTATGGATATTCAGAAATTACTACAGATGGGATTCACCTTACTGAGCAGGGACAAAAATTTCTGGCAGACAGATTGTATAAATTAATTTGCGGCTATTCACCGTACTAGTACATCGTTTTCGAAATAACTATACCACTCACTTGTCTGTGAATCCGAT
>ENA-OROX01002617-OROX01002617.1-human-gut-metagenome-genome-assembly--contig:-NODE-2617-length-12111-cov-2.081868_pt1 | contig 12111 bp, 10 predicted proteins | sample MGYA00242133_ERZ509058 | MGnify/ENA primary metagenome ERZ509058 (study PRJEB26280, sample SAMEA2338751) | human gut metagenome | biome: human gut; feature: human-associated habitat; material: faeces...
GCTGAAAGGAAAAAGAGTTTGCATGATAGATCTTGACCCACAGCGTAATCTCACAAACCACTGTGGAATCGCAACAGTAGAGTTAAAAAACAAAGTCACAATATGCGATATTTTTTACCGAATCATGGATGAAGAAACAACGGAGGAAGAAATAGCGGAATTAGTCAAACAAAGTATTCTCTCCGCAGAAGCCGGTGACCTGATTCCCTCTTCCCTGCTTTTGGAAAAAATGGAAGATACCGTTTCGGCTGCGGTAAGCTGTGAACATCTGTTGGAATATGCCTTGCAATTTGTCAAACGCCGCTATGACTACATTCTCATTGACTGCCATAACGGATACAACGTGTATGTCAATGCGCTTGCCTGCTGTGATTCGGTTTTGCTTCCGACAGAAGCGGAGGATTATTCCTGCAACGGAATATCGGACATGCTCAGTCATATCCGTCAGGTGAAAAAGCTGTTAAATCCTAAAATAGTAATAGACGGCATTTTCATTGTAAAGTATCGAAATACCAGTAGCTGCCGAACATATCGGAAAGCGATCGAAAACAATTTCAGCGCGATCGTTCCGGTTTTTCCCGAAACAGTTCCTTTGCGGACCAGAGTGACCGAGCTTCCGTCTTTCCATATGTCTTTGTTTGATGATGATCCGAACAGCGATATTGCCAAAGCCTATGCCACCATCGGAGAGAAGGTGATGTCTAATGCCGGCTAAGGACATTAAGAATATGGCATATCATTTAAACTTTGTCAGCGAGGATTTGGAAGAGGAAACAATATCCCGCATGGTAAGCCGCCCTGTCCCTGCAAGCGGTAAAAATCGGATTACCTGCCTGACTCCGGAACAGTTGGTGGAATATACCGATGAGGAGTTCCAAACTGCAACCGGAAGGCCACAGCCGTTTCATGAATATGACGGAGAAGAATTCAAGAGCTTGGTAGAAAGCGTAAAGGAAAACGGCATTTTGGAGCCGGTCATTGTCCGTCCGTTTCATGGCAAGTACCAAATCCTTGCCGGACGTCATCGGACAAGAGCGGCAAAAATTGCCGGCAAGCCAATTCTATGCCTGATCAGAGAAGATGCTGACGATATCGAAGCTGCTAAGATCATGATCGATACAAATTTGGAACAGCGGCCTCAGCCAAAATACAGCGAATTGGCGTATGCCTATCGGATGCAGGCAGAGTTAAACAAGAAGCAGGGACAGCGGACTGATCTCAAAACCTTGTCCAACGGTTGTACAAAGTTGGATACTGCCGGGGAGATCGGTAAAAAAGACGGAAAAAGCCGTTCCACCGTCTACAACTATATCCAGCTATCCAACCTGATTCCGGAACTGCTGCAAAAAGTGGATGACAAAAAAATTGATATGACCGCCGGTATCGAGTTGTCCCATCTTTCGCCGGAAAACCAGAAACAAATTCTTGCAATTTTGCCGGAACATGGTAAGATAAAGAAAAACAAAGCTTTAGAGCTTTGCAAAGCTGCTGAGGAACAGCAATTAACCACAGAGAAAATCAGAGCGATCTTTGATCAACCGCCGGTCAAGAAGCCTGTAAACGCATTTCGGATCGATACCAAACGCTTGGAACCATACCGGGAAATTTTACCCAACCAAAAAGTTTTGGAAGATCTGTTTTTCGAATTTTTAGATCAATTAAAAACAAATATGCAGCCAATACCTAATACTAAAATCTGATGAAGGCTTTCAATCAGATTTTAGTATGAAACACGGTTTTAATATGCTGGAAGATCACTTCGGCATGTTAAAATAGATTCAATCCCGTGACATCAAAAAAGGAGATTGAAACCATGAAACTACATTATGCCGGCATTGCCGCTGCAACCCTGGCAGTTATTATTCTGGCAGGGTGTCGACAGACATCTCAAACCGGAAATCTGTCTGTTTCAAGCAACCTACAGATTGTTTTTTCGGACAGCAGCAATGCGGATCATTTATCATCAGCGGGGAACGAACCGACATTCTCAGAGAGAGGAAGTGAGCCTTTAACGGATGCTTCATCCGAAACACATTCTCAAACTTTTGCACACCGGTCTTCTATGTAAGTTCTGAGCATGTATCATCCATACGGTCAGATCCGCCGGCGGCAGCGTCAACGAATCAGAAACCGCCGGTGACATCTTCGGACGTTTCCTCCATCAGTAAAACGTCAAGTGCCCAAGAGCCGAGCGAGCCGGAAACACCGAAAGAAAAAGATCCGTATGCCTATCCGTTTGATATTGAGGAAATCAAAAAGGATCTGGTCGCTTACGGAGAAAGTCTCGGCATGAAGCATCGAATCCACTATTCGGATGGCGCAGAAGTCACTCCGGATAACGGCAGCTATGAATTACCGACATATCTCTCAAAAAGCAGTACTGCATGGATCATAAAGAAGTCCCTATATGAACAATTGGATTATCATTTCCATGTTTACAAAGCGGAGGTTTTTACGATATACATTGAGTCTTTCGGTAATTCAGAGTACCAAATATATTCAATATACGCATAATGAGCAGCGCCCCGGAGCATTCTGCCGGGACGCTGTTTTCATGCAGGAAAGGAATGGTCATAAACATGAAATACAATAGAATATCAAAACGGCTGACGGCGATTCTGCTCTCAGCCGTTTTCCTTCTCACAGGGATGATGCAGGCATTTGCATGGAATCCGGGTACAGGAGAAAAATGCGGAAGCAAGATCGGTGTACAATATCTTGCTTCTGACGGACGAAACTACATGGATATACAGGAGGACTATTATTGTCTCCATTATCACCCGGACGGAAGTACAACAGTTGATCTGATAGAGGGCAGATACAAAGTGCGCCGTCATTTGGTGCTGGTAAATCCCAACACAAAAGAGGAAAAATGGGTTTACTGTGTAGAGGCGGAAACCGAGTTTGATATTTCCCAAGACGGATATTTGTCGGATAATGCTGCAAATAGCGAATACTTTTTGATGCTTCCGTATTCCGCTCGGATCGGTATCATGTCCGTCCTGCTCTATGGATACAGAGAAGGACAGACGATTCCGATAGCCGGATTGAATGCAGATGATGCGTTTTATGCCGGTCAGATCCTGATTTGGGAGTACCAGCAAGGAATCCGAACAGATGCCGGAGCAAGAAAGGACAACGGCAAGATCAAAGCTGATATTTATTACAATCTGATCAAAGGCCGACCGGCAGAAAAGATGTACCATTATCTGCTGGAAAAGATCAGAAAGCATTCGGTGATTCCGTCTTTTGCCAGCCGAAATAGAGAACAGGCACCGACCTATACGCTGGCATATGACAGCAGCACCGGAAAATACTGCACGACGCTGACCGATACCAACAATACCGGAGAAAGTCTTCAGCAGCTTACAAAATACGGACTAACTGTAACGCATTCCGGCAATCAGTATACCATCACTGCGGATGAACCGATCGATACAGCGGTTTGCGCGGAGTTTCGCAAGGATATTCCGGTTGGCACAGAAAAATTGCTTGTCTGGGGGCGTCCGGGATATCAGACAGTTTGTACCGGAGCCGACGATCCGATCACCTTCTATCTGAACATCAAGACCGAAGCGTTCGGCAGCCTGAATCTGAAAAAAACTTCCGAGGATGGCAAGGTGTCAAGTGTTTCGTTTCGTATTACCGGCAACGACATAGATAAAACGGTCACCACTAACAGCGCAGGTGAAATCCTGATTGACGAGCTTCGCTCCGGTGTTTACACCGTTATGGAGCAGGTCAGCGTGCCGTATGAACCGCAGGAAAGTCAGCGTGTAACGATCGTGCCGGGCAGGACAACAACCGTCACCTTTCATAATACGCTCAAACGCGGGGACTTGAAGGTGACCAAAACAAGCGAAGATGGTTTGAACGCCGGCGTGCGATTTCAGCTGTCCGGTATTGCCCTGAACGGCGCGACAATCGACTTGTATGCGGAAACCGACAGCAAGGGCGTTGCTTTGTTTGAAGATGTCCCTGTCAGCAAAAACCAATATGTGTTAGAGGAGGTGGACACCGACATCCGGTATATATCACCGGTAAAACAGCCTGTAACAATCAAATGGAACGAAGTAACCGGAACCACTGTTACAAACACACTGAAAAAATGGAGGGCGACTGTTACAAAATCAGATCGTGAAACCGGAACAGCACAAGGAGATGCTTCTCTCAAAGACGCCATATATGGCGTCTACAAGGGTGGACAACTGATTGACACCTACACCACCGATGAACGGGGACAGTTTGTAACGGACTGGTATGTCTGCGGCAATGACTGGTCGATTCGAGAACAGTGTCCCAGTGAGGGCTATCTGCTTGATCTTACCATTTACCCGGTTGGCGCAGAACCGGAAAACTACACGATAGAGCGAAATGAGATCGGCATCGATGTGAAAGAACAGGCTGTCAAAGGCAAAGTGTCAATTATGAAACATTGTGATGATGGAAATACGCAGATTGAAACACCGGAGGCAGGTGCCGAATTCCAAATCTATTTGAAATCCGCAGGGAGCTATGATAGATCGGAAGAATCCGAGCGGGATACACTTGTCTGTGACGAAAACGGCTTTGCCGAGTCCAAGCTGCTCCCCTACGGCAGATATACAGTCCACCAAACCGGGGGCTGGGACGGTCGGGAGCTAATGGAAGATTTTGATGTATTTATCAGCGAAGACGGCAAGATATATCGCTATCTCATTAATAATGCCATATTCAAGTCCCTGATTCGGATCGAAAAACGGGATGCGGAAAGCGGAAAGGTTATTCCGGTGTCCGGCTTTGGCTTCCGGATACGAAACAAAGATACCGGAGAATATGTAATTCAGCACATCAACTACCCCACCCCTGCTGACCTTGACACCTTCTACACCGATAGCACCGGTATGCTCATGCTGCCGGAGCCGCTGGATTATGGAAACTACGAGTTGATTGAGGTCTGTACCGGCGGAGAGGGATATGTTCTTTCTTCCGAGCCTGTTTCCTTTACGGTTGACGGAACAGAGAAAGTGGTTACAGTGGTAAAGCAGAATATGGCGCAAAAGGGAAAAATCCTGATCCACAAAACCGGCGAGGTGTTTTCTTCTGTTATAGAACAAAACGGCTTTTTCCAGCCGGTCTATTCCATGAAAGGCTTAGACGGAACAGTGTATGAGATTGCCGCCAAAGAAGACATTTATACACCCGACAGAACTTTGCGGTACAAAAAAGGAACGGTCGTGGACACCATCACCACCAGAGAAGGTTATGCCGAAAGCAAGCCGCTCTATCTCGGCAGTTATCTGGTGACAGAAAAAACAGCCAGTCATGGCATGGTCATCCATCCCGAGCCGAACGAAGTGAGCCTGCAATACGCCGGTGAAACGGTTGAGGTTACGGTAACGGAAACCTCTTTTGTGAATGAACGGCAAAAGGTGAAAATTAATTTGAAAAAGTGTCTAGAACAGGACAACCTCTTCGGGATCGGCATGAATGGAGAGATGCTGAATATATCCTTCGGATTGTACGCTGACGAGGATATCGTGGCGGCAGACGGAAGCAAAATTTCCAAAGACAGTTTGATTGAACTTGCCTTTGCAGATGAAAAAGGAGAAATCTGCTTCACTTCTGATTTGCCGTTCGGCAGGTACTATCTGAAGGAATACACCACAGACAGTCACTATCAAATTTCAGAAGAAAAATATCCCTTTGTTTTTGCATACGCCGGACAGGACACTGCTCTCGTGGGAATCAGCATCAATGACGGCAAACCGATTGAAAACAAGCTGATTCGAGGGAATATTCATGGCAAAAAGTCTGATGAAGATGGCTTCACTATCTCTGGTGCAGTGTTCGGACTGTTCAAATCAGATGAAACAGTATTCACAGAAGAAACTGCACTCATGACAGCAAAATCAAATGAAATCGGTGTATTTGGATTCTTTGATGTTCCCTACGGAGAATATCTCGTCAGGGAATTGTCTTGTCCGCCCGTCTGTGTATTATCAGAAAAGCTCATCCCGGTCGCAGTTTCAGCACATCATGCAGTGATTGAACTTGAGGCAGTCAATCGGTTTGTTACCGGTTCAGTGAAGGTTATCAAGCAGGACAGCGAGAACCATATGCCGATCTCCGGCGTAGTGTTCGGGCTGTATGACGAAAACGGTCATGAGATTCGACGGGGATATACCGGAGAGGGCGGTGTTTTGCTGTTTGAGGACATCCGTTACGGCAGATATGCTTTAAAGGAATTGAAAGCTAAGGACGGCTATCGGATCAGTGCTGATACGGTAAAGGTGGACATCACTCAAGACGGACAGCTCGTGGAAATGACGCTTACCAATGAAAAGATACCGGAGATTCCAAAAACGGGGGTATCTATTCCTTGGCTATGGGTGGGCGTGCTGACGGTCAGTGGTGGTTTGATGATCCTGTCAGCGCTAATATTGTATTTTGGAAAAAAGAAGAAATAAGGAAAAGAAAGGATGATTTAGATGATAAGATATTTTGAATCACATGTTGATCTCTCGGAGGTCGAATATATTACCGCAAACGAGGAGCGGATTTCGCGCGCAAATGACGCGATGACAGAGCTGGGACTATTAAAAGGAAAAAAACTGAATAATGAGTTGATTACGCAAACGATTAAACCTGAACAATTTTTCACAAAACTAAAAAACAGAGTGCAGCATCGGCGGGGCGGTTTTTCAGAAATTGCAAACAACATGCGTTTTTTGTACGATCGCAAGGATTACTATGGTCTTTATCTGTATCTTGTCTTTCTGTTTGGCTTGATTCAGTGGCGAACGCCGCGGCAATTTGCGGTTTTGTCGGCCAATCCGGAATATCTGAAACAGTATTTGACCGAGCTTATGGATATCCTTGAAAAATATGCCGCTGAGAATAGTGAAGTCATCGCTTCTCAGGCAGAAGATGACAGTCTGTAAGAGTATGGGAAAAGGGCGAAAATGCCCTTTTCCCAACACGAGGAGGTAGTTTCAATTGAAAAACAATAAAAAAGCAGTCACCATTTGTCTCAGCGTTTTCCTTTTGCTGGTGATTTTCTCTTTTCCGGCATTTGCGGCAGAGACTGCTGCCAAAAAAGATATTTTCGGCGTTGCCCATGACATTATCATTAAGGTATATAACTCCATTGCCGGAATCTCTACCGTTTTAGCAGGATTGATGTCTGCTGTTGCGGTGATCAGCCTAAAATTCTCCAGTTCCCAGCAAAAATCTGATCAGGCATATGCATGGTAAAAAGAATATGGATCGCATGGGCGGTTATTAACGGCATTGGCGCCTTTATTGCATATGTCACGCCGATGCTGCAGGGATACAACAGTCTGGAAGGAATCGGCGCTGTCAGCAGTGGAACAAAGTGAGGGGATGACCAATATGCTTATGCCGATTTTAAAAGAACTGTTTTTGTGGCTGTATGATATGTTTCTTGATTTGATCGGCTTTTGCGCAAACTCGTTACTGAAGGTTATGAGCACAGATCTGACCTATTTTGAAGCCAATGTTCCGGCAATCAAGACCATGTACGCTGTCTTTGTTGCGGTCGGATGGGCGCTGCTGCTTGGAAACATGGTGTTTCAGGCAATGAAATCCATGTTTTCCGGACTTGGATTCGAGGGTGAGGATCCCGCTGTTTTGCTGGTTCGGACCGGTATCTTTGGATTTTTGTTGGTTTTTTCCCGACAAATATGCGATATCGGTATGGGGATTTCCAAAAAAGTGATTGAACTTCTTGGCATTCCGACGCAAATCAATCTGAAACTGCCGGAGGAAAACTTTTTCGGAGACTTCGATTCCGGTTGGATGCTGGTGATCATCATCGGTCTGCTTTTAGGCATACAGCTCGTAAAATTGTTTCTTGAAATCGGCGAACGGTATGTCATTGTTGCGATTTTGACGCTGTTTGCACCGGTCGGATTCGCGATGGGCGGCAGCAAATCGACGAAAGATATTTTCACCGGATATATCCGGATGTACGCCTCTATGCTATTGATGATGGTAATGAATGTCGTGTTTTTAAAGCTGATCCTGTCTGCAATGTCTGTAATGCCCGCCGGTGTGATGATATTGCCTTGGGGTATTTTGGTGGTTGGATTGGCGAAGGCGGCGCGAAAGATTGACAGTATGATCGGTAAAATCGGACTAAATCCGGCTGTTACCGGTGATCCGCTGACTCGCGGCGGCATCGGAATGGCAACAATGATGGCGGCGCGATTGGCAAGGCAAACAATTTCGTCTGTATCCAAATCGGGTCAAGGTGTCCATTCCGGCAGTCAAAACAGAGCGTTTTCTTCCGGCAATGGAGAACGGAGTACGCCAAGAAGAGCGTATACTGTCGCCGGCGGAGCAGGACAGCCGAATACAGACCGATTCGGCATGGCAAACCAAGCCGCAAATATGCAAAATCAACCGAACAGTCGGTTTGGCAGCACAAGTTATGTTCAGGGAGGGGCACTTCACGCTCCTCAAAATACGGCAGTGCAATCCAATATCGGCAGTTCCGGCGGTACAGATTTCAACCGCTTTGGTTTCCATACAGTCAACACCGGCGGATCGGTCAATCAGCAGATTTCGCAGACCGGTAAAAGTGTTTCGGCTGTACCGAGCGGTCAGTATCCATCTGCCGGACAGCAAACGATTTCGGGTCAAACCGGAAAAGGTTCGGCAACTGCGGCTTCTAACATCAAGCAAAATCCGAAATCAAAGTCTATGCCAACTGCAACTGTAAGGTTCGGACAGGTCGCCAAAGGCAAGCAAGCAGGAAACGGAAATGCACCGCAAGCTAATTTCCCGCAAAGCAAGCTATCCACCTTTGGAAATATGAAAATGACGCCGAATTTCCGAAAGCCGCCGATTCCCAATCCTGTAAAACCGGCAAGGCAAGCAGAAGCATCAGAAACGAAGCAGGGTGCTTCAAACGGTTTGCCGGTCGAGCCGGAAAGGAATGAACAAAGCAATGAGTAAGAAAAGCGGTCTACAGCGTACCGGCGATATGGCACGACATGCACAGGCAATTAAGAAAATCATCCAGGCGGCATTGCGGGGAGGATGGCAGGCGGCAGCGCTGGAAGCAGTCAAGCATTACTGGCCGTATATCCTAACAGCCGCTATTGTCCTGTTGATGCTTCCGATTATTGTTTTTACCTGTCTGCCGTCTATGCTGTTTGGCTTTGAAGATTCCAAGACGGCTGCTGCCTCTGCCGCAAGAGAACGGTATGACGGCTATGAACGGTACTGTAATGAGTATTTGCTGCAATTGTATGCCGACGTTACAAAGCCGGAAAGCAATCAAACGAAACAGGAAGTTTGGAAAACAGAACGGATCGGAAAGCCAATGGAGAAAAACTGGTTTATTGTATTTCACGTTGTCGAGACCGGGAACGACCTTAATCAAATCAGCGAGACAACGATACGGGAACAGATTCCAAAAATCCTTGTTTATGACATACGGGACAAAGAACCGGAAACAAGCTCAGATACCGCTTCAAACAATACAACGCATGAACCTGAAGCTGAGCAGGAGCCGACAAAAGTGCTGGTTGTGCGGTATCTTTCCCCACAGGAGTATATGGAACAGCATAGGTATTCAGAGGCGGACAAAAACTGGGCGGAGTTAATGTGCAGGACTATCAAGGAACAGGAAAGTGTGTCATCAGAAATACAGAAAGAGCACCTATTTCACGAGTAGATGCTCTGAAAGGTAATGATATTTTATTGGATCGCTCCAATCAGCCAATCCAAAACATTAATGCGGCGAATGCCGTTATAGTCTGCCTCGGGATCCTCGTCAAGCGTAAGGATCATTTTCGGGTAATGATCGTTAATCTTTTGCAGCGGTGCCAGTTCTCTCTGTAAGGTCTTTTCATCCCGTACAGAAGCCGCCACTTGATAATATACCGTTTTATTGGGTTTCATTGCGACAAAATCAACTTCTGCTTCATCTATTTTCCCCACATACACATCGTTATCCCGTCGAAGCAACTCCAGATATACCACATTTTCCAGTATATGTCCGACATCGGTGGAACGAGAACCCAGAAGCAGATATCGCAGACCAATATCCACGACATAATACTTTTCAAGCGTTTTTAGATAGTGTTTTCCCTTAACGTTATATCTTTTGGCTTGATAAACGATAAAGCTTTCCATCAGCGCTTTCAGATATTTTTCAACGGTTTTTACATCGATCTTTCTTCCCTCTGAAGTCATGGTATCAGCAATTTTTTTAGTGGACAGCGGACTGCCGATGTTATCAAAAACAAATCTTGTCACACTTTCCAGCATCATAGTATCAGTAATCTTATTTCTTTTTGCAATATCTTTGACGATAATGGTGTTATAGATTCCATCCAGATAATCCTTAATCTCCTTTGGCTGTCCTGTCAGTTCCAAAGCATACGGAAAAGAACTGTTTTCAAGATAAGCTGTGTATTTTCTGGCAAGCTCCTTTGTATCTCCGGTGCTTTCTACATATTCCCGGAAAGAAAGCGGCAGCATCTTGATTTCCACGTATCTGCCGGAAATCAGTGTTGCAATTTCTGAGGACAGCATGTATGCATTAGAACCTGTGATATACAGATCGACATTTTTCCGGATAAACAAGCTGTCAACAACACGCGGAAATTCTTCACAATGCTGGATCTCATCCAGAAAGACATAGGTCATTTTATCCTGAACCAGCCGTTCCTTAATATATGCATGTAGCACTTTGGGATCACGCAGCTCATAAAAATCGTAATCTTCCAGATTGATGGAAACAATCTGTTCAGCAGACACACCCTGGCTTTTCAGATAGTCCTGATAAATCTCCATCAGTGTAGATTTCCCGCATCGGCGGATTCCGGTGATTACTTTGATGATTTGTTTATCTTTTAAGGCAATCAGCTTATCCAGATATTTTTTTCTTTCAATTCTTTGAACAGCCATATATAGCACCTCCTGAAACTATTTTACTTATATTATATCCAAAAAATACAAAAATATCAATAGTTTTGGGATTGAAAATCCAAAAACTATTTTAAGATTCTTTGGAATTTTAGTTCGATAAAGAATCAATATTGCCAAAATGCAAATCTACAAAAATAAAGCCGGAACCTTTCGGCTCCGGCGGTTAGAGTAGTATTTTTTTCCAATTTTGTTTGCCATATAACACACGGATGATGGTTACAGACTTTTCCTCTTCGTGTACTCTGTAAAACAGCAGGTAATGGTCGATCGTTAAAAAACGTATTCCTTGAGCGGCAAGCATTTCATCCCGCACAAGCGGCTGGCGGTTTGGCATTTGTTCCAAAGAGGTGATTGCTTGCCCGATACGGTCTAAAAAGGTGTTGGCAGCAGCTAAATTCCGTAGATCATACGCGATATATGCAACCGTATCCGCAATATCATTTTTCGCTACTTCTGTCAATGTTACGGCATAAGCTGTCATTTGTTCAGTTCCTTCCGAATATCATCTAAAGATTGGTGTGCCGGGAACACCTTACCCTCGCGCTCATCCTTCAATCCGATACCTAGCAAGTGATACAGTTCCGCTTTTGCCTGCAATTTTTCGTATTCTGTAATACTCATGACAGCCAGATCACCCTTACCGTTTTTCGTAATAAACACCGGCTCGTTATTTTGATGACAGTAATCGGATATTTCCGTATAGTTATTCCTCAGATCTGAGCTTGGTCTAATATTTGGCATAGTGACACCTCTATATATAAATTCTATCGATATTATATCAATAAATCTGCAAAAAATCAATATAAAAAGGAGAAATTATGAACTCTCAAACAATTGTCATCCCTACAAACTATACTGACATCATTTATAAATAATGTCTGCGAAACAAATCAAAAATTTGATTTGTTCAAACGGCTATCGCCGTTTCGATCCTATATCAATAATATACACGAGTGCACCGCTATTGTTTATGGTTGAGGTATAGGCGGGACAAAAATGTTAATTTTACAAATCGAAAGCATTTAATCAAAGATTTTCGTTATTGGATATAAACTCAACAAGATTTTTGTGTATTACACCGTCACGCTTTTGTAAGAGCGTATCAATGGTAAATAGATATTTGGGATAATTGTCACGAATCATATTAAACGGCTTATATTCGCGCTC